>Ga0080006_1158028_pt1 | contig 17764 bp, 17 predicted proteins | sample RS3BMetagenome_FD_69209 | JGI IMG/M metagenome (GOLD analysis project Ga0080006, IMG submission 69209) | Ferric oxide microbial mat and aquatic microbial communities from Rainbow Spring, Yellowstone National Park, USA - RS3B (SPADES... ... | reverse complement strand
ACACGATGAGGGGGGCGAGGGCGGCCAGGGCGTAGCCGATCGCCGCCGACTTGAGGGCGGTCTTGGCCTTCTCGACCTGGACCGGGTCGCCCCCGGCGGGGAGGTAGCGCAGCCCGCCGATGGTGAGGAACAAGGGGGCGACCCCGGCCAGGATCCCGACGATCCAAGTGGTGAGGTTCGAGATCAGCCCGCTCAAGGTCTGGGTGCCCCCACCGGCCGCGTAGGCCGGCGAGGCAAGCACCACGGCCAGGCCACCGGCGAGCAGGCCGGCCACGACCAGACGTCTCGCCATCTGCCGCCCGGGTCGTCGGCCGCCCGAGTGGACGGCGGCGTGGGTGGTCTCGTCGGCCCGTCGAGCGGTCGGATCTCCGGCGGCCTGTCTTGCGGCGGGCGCTGCGGGGGTGGGCTGCATGGGGGTGGACTGTTTGCGGGCGAGACGTGTCGTGGTGGCCTCCTTGGTCGGCTCCCCGGGCGCTGGGGACCGGGGTGGGGTCGGGGGTCGCCCCGGTGGTCCAGTTCGGACCGGAGTGGGCACTCTCACCTCCTCGGTGGTGGGCTCGAGCGACGCTTGCCCGGTCGCCGGTCCGCTGGCCGGCCGTGCCGGGGACGACCCCTACTAGAAGAACAAGGGGGTTCGACCGTTTTTCCAACAAAATCGAACGGCTCGTACCAGTCCGAGTCCAGGTAGTCGCGCAGCTTGGCCTCGGCGCGGCTGCGACGCATCCGGCACGTCTCGTAGTCGACGCCGAGGTCCTCGGCGATGGCGGCGAGGTTGGCGCCCTCCAGGCGGGTGGTGGCGATCAGCTCGGCATCGGTGGCGCTGACCACGTCCGCAGCGACGGCCCGGGCGAGGACGATGTCGGGATGCCCCCACGGCCGGGGCGGTGCAGCGGAGACCGGCGCGGCGCCCGGCCCGGCTCGCTCGGCCAGCTCGGCCCGGAGCAGCCGGGCGGCGCCGGTGCGGGCCAGCCAGCACAGCCAGGACGCCAGGCGGGCCCGTCCCGGGGTGGCCCTGGCCACGGCGGCCAGGAACGCGGCGAGAGCTTCGGCCTCGATCTCGTCGGCCCTGTCCGGACAGGCTTGGGTCAGCGCCCAGACCGCCCGGCGCAGCCCGGGCAGGAGCACCCCGGCCAGGCCGACGCTCCACCGGCCGCCTTCGGCCTGGGCTCGGGCGACGAGCTCGCCGACGATGGCGTCGCGGATGGCGAACGGCGTCGACGGGTGCAGCAGCCGGGCTTTCAGCTCGCCGAGGGGGACCGGCCGGTCGGGCAGACCAGGGAGGCCGGTGCCGTCCAGGGCGAGGGGGCGCGGGCCGGTCGTGAGGAGATCGAACGTCTTCTCCAAGGTGTCGAACGGCGAGTCGGTGAGGATGCGGCGAGGGCACATGGGCGGCTCCCTTGGTGAGGTGGGCCGCCATCGCGCCACGCAGGTGGACCCGGATCAGTCCCGGATCGCTCCCACTTCGCCTGTCCCCACCGGCCTCCCGCACGCGGGACCAATGCGGGACCTCTCCGCGGAGTCGAGCGCGTCGGTGCAGGTCAGCGCGGTGGGACTTGCCCGTCGCGAGAGGTGGGACCTGCCGCGGGACTCCGAGGCTCGGCCCCCGCCAGATTTTTCTGTCCCGCCGCTCGCGTCGCCCTGGTCCCGCGGGTGGGACCTCGACTCCCGCGCCTTGCCTGCACCCGATGTCCCACCTCTGGGACTAGTCCCACCCGGTCGGGATGCCTTCTCCCGGCGGGCCGGGACTACCGGGGTTCGGCGATGCGGTACGCGGCTTGTCGCCGACACGCCCCACCTCGCCGAGCGAGTTGTCGTGGCTCGTGAAGGCTGAATTTGCGCGCTGAATCGGTGGCCATAGGCTGGCCCCAGTGACGCAGCGCGACTGGGTGGAATGGCACCGGGACTACGACGATCCAGGCTCCCTGCTCTCGCTGCGGGGGGAACTCGTGCAGGAGCACCTGCGCACCGAACTCGATCGTGCCCCCGCCGGGGACGTCCGGCTGATCAGCCTGTGCGCCGGGCAGGGCCGGGACGTGATCGGCGTCCTGGCCGGGCATCCGCGCCGGAACGACGTGCGCGCCAGGCTGGTCGAGCTGGACGAGCGCAACGTCGCTGTCGCCCGGCAGGCGGCGCAGGCGGCTGGGCTGGACGGCGTCGAGGTGCTTCAGGCCGACGCCGGGATCACCGACGCCTGTGCGGGAGCGGTACCCGCCCAGATCGTGGTGGCATGCGGGATCTTCGGCAACATCAGCGACAGTGACATCCATGCCACGGTGGCCGCCCTGCCCAGCCTGTGCGCGCCCGGTGCGCTGGTCCTGTGGACCAGGCATCGCATGCCGCCTGACCTGACCCCCGCTGTCCGGTCCTGGTTCGAGGACGCGGGCTTTCGCGAGGAGGCGTTCGACGTCAGCGACGACGGTTTCATGTCGGTCGGCGCGCACCGACTGACGGGCGAGCCCGCCTCGCTGATGCCCGGCCAGCGGCTGTTCACGTTCGCCGCCAGGACCTGAGCCGGGCCATCTCGCCTCGGGTCAGTCAGGGTCGGGTAGGACGAGACCGGCTTGGAGGTCACGGATGATCGTGCCGAGTTCGCCTGATGCGAGGAGCCCGGGCCCGAGAGGACCTGACCGGTTCTCGCCGACGGGCGGGAGGGCTCGCAGCGCGGCCCGGACTTCTATCGACATGTGGCTGAGCTGCCAGCGGATCTCGTCCTTGACGGCTTCCGGTCGGTCGGGGGCCGCCAGGGCGGTCGCTTTGACGGCGTACGCGGCGGCGCCGAGTGCGTGCGCTCTCATATGGCAGATGGCTACGGCTTGACCGGCGGATCGGGCGGCGGCAGCTGCCGCGGGAGCCTTCACCTCACCGGCAGCGACGCCACCTACGAATCGACGGCGGATCTCCTCGGCAGTCCTCAGCTCTCCCCGGGCGAACGCCCGGGTCCGAGCGATCGCAGCGCGAGGGCGCTCATCAGCTGGAGCCTCGGCCTCAAATAGCCCCAGAACCCGCTCTGCGCAATCGGCGGCCCACGCAGCGACAAGCCGTCGGTCGGCTTCGCTGAGCGTCTGCGGAGATCCCACCGTATGTACTTTACGTAGCTGCTCATCAGAGCGGCCGAGCCCGGGCCACCAGCGCGCGCACCATGCCGGCAAGCCAGTCGGAGTGATGAAGTGGCCGACAGCGGGCGGGCTGTGATGGGTGCCAGTGAGCAAATCCTGGTGGCCGCCCACCACGCCCGCGGGGTTCCCGTAGCGGGCTACCGGCCGCAGCATCGGTCAGCTGGCGATGCGGTAGCGGCGGGGTTTGTCACCCACGAGGACCACCTCGCCACGCGCCGCCATGGTCGCGAGCGAGTTCGAGATGGCACCCTGGGAGCGGTCCAAGGCCTTGCCGAGCGCGGCCGGCCCGAAGGACTCGCCCGGGCGGGCGGCGAGGTAGTCCCGCACGAGAGAGCCCAGCTCGCCCCGCCCCAGCCGACCAGCCGCCGCGAGAGGCTCGGGGGTCTCCTCGCCAGCGGCGGGAAGAAGCTCGCCGTCGCCGGGCTCGTCGCCGGGCTCTCCATCGGTCACGTCGGTGGCGGCAACCTCGGGCGTGGCCACCGCCGACCAGCGGTCCGGGGCTCGCCGTCCGGCATCCCGGCCGCCCGAGGTACGGCGCACCGAGCCGGCCGCCTCCAGCGCGGCGAGCCGTTTTCCGGCGGTGGACTGGCCGATCCCGAGGGCGTCGGATAGCTCCGCCGAGGTGACCTCGGGGCGGGCGGTAAGGCCGTCAAGGATTTCGTCGTCGGTGATCTGCAGCGGGCGTGCCATGGTGGCTCCTTCGGGGTCGAGTGGGCTCTTCCTCGAAGGACCTACCTCCATCTCCGAGCCCACCTCAAGGCCAAAGAGAGGGTTCTCGAACCCCGTCGACGGCCGAAAGAACCGGCGTACGCGAGAGGGATTTTGTTGGATACAGGGGCCGTACCCCCTGTTCTTTAGATGACGCTTGTCCGGTCGTGGGCCGCCCATGACCACGCCCACCACCCCCCGCTGTCCCGCCCGACGCGACCGCCCCGATGTGCCGCTCGCCATCTGGCCGGTCGCCCAGACCACCGCCCAGTGGCAACGGGCCGGTCGCTACCTGCCGGCCTGTACCGCCCACCCCGGCAAGATGCTCCCCGAGCTCGCCCGGCGCATCGTCTGTGAGTACTCGAAGCCCGGCGCTCTCGTCCTCGACCCGCTGGCGGGGATCGGCACCACCCTCGCCGAGGCCGCCCTGCTCGGCCGGCGCGCCGTCGGCGTCGAGCTCGAGGACCGCTGGGTGGCCCTCGCCACACAGAACCTCGACCACATGCTCGATGACGGCCGGCGGCACCTGGCCGAGGTCCGCCAGGGCGACGCCCGGGCCCTGCCCGAGGTGCTCGGCGACCTCGCCGGGCAGGTCGACCTGATCGTCACCTCGCCGCCGTACGCGTGCGACGCCGGGGTCATCGACAAACGGGCATGGCTGGCCGGGAAGCGACTCTGCCCGGACGACACCCTCAACTACTCGACCGACCGGGCCAACCTCGGCCACGCCCGCGGCGCGGACTACGAGACGGCCATGGCCGAGATCTACGCCGTCTGCCACGCCGTGCTGCGACCGGGGGGCCATCTCGTCGTGGTCACCAAGAACACCCGGCGCAAGGGCCGCACCCTCGACCTGGCCGGGCTCACCGTCGCCCTCGCCACCGCGGCAGGGTTCACCTACATCGGCCACGTCGTCGCCCTCCACGCCGCTATCCGCGACGGCGACCTGGCGGCCCGGCCGTCGTACTGGCAGATGACCCAGATCCGCCACGCCCGCCAGCGCGGCGAGCCCGCCCACCTCGTCGCCCACGAGGACGTCACCGTCCACGTCAGACACCAGGAGACCGCCGATGCCCGCTGACCTTCCCCTCTCGGTCTGGCCCACCGCGCAACGCAACGCCCGCGCCCAGCGGGCCGGACGGTACGTGGAGATCTCCGGCCACCACCCGGCCAAGATGCTCCCCGCAATCGCCCAACGCGCCATCGCCACCTACACCAGGCCCGGCGACCTCGTCCTCGACCCGATGGCCGGCATCGGATCGACCCTCGTCGAGGCGGTCCATCTCGGCCGCGACGCCCTCGGCGTCGAGTACGAGCCGGAGTGGGCCGAGCTCGCCAAGGCCAACCTCGCCTACGCCCGCTCGAATGGCGCGACCGGTCACGGCGAGGTCGTCTGCGGCGACGCCCGCCACCTCGCGAGCGTCGTCGACCCCACCGTGCGTGGGCTCGTCGCCCTGGTGCTCACCTCCCCGCCCTACGGGCCGTCCCTGCACGGCCGGGTCACCGCCCGACCCGGGAAGGGCATCACCAAGAGCCACCACCGCTACTCGACCGACCCGGCCAACCTCGCCCACGTCGGCCTCGACGGCCTCCTCGACGCCATGGGAACCATCCTCGCCGGCTGCGCCCGCCTGCTCCGCCCCGACGGCGTCGTCGCCATGACCGTACGGCCCTGGTGGCACAGGGGGCAGCTCGTCGACCTCCCCGGCGCTCTCGTCCGGGTCGGCGAAGCATCCGGACTGGTCCTCTACGAACGCAACGTCGCCCTCCTCGCCGGGCTGCGCGGCGAGGCGCTCGTGCCTCGCAGCTCCTTCTTCGCTCTCGAGCAGGTCCGCAAGGCCCGAGCCGCGGGCGTGCCCCGCCTGGTCACCGCCCACGAGGACTTCTTGGTGTTCCGGCACAGCCCGGCCACCCCCGAACGGCACGGCGGCGGCCGGCGGGGGACCGTGGCATGAGGCTCGGTCGGACCGTCTTGGCGCCCGTCGGCGGCGTCCAGCTCGCCCCGGCTCACGCCCCGGTCGGTCTCTTGGCGGAGGCCTTGACTTCCTCCGCCGAGGTGTGGCCTCCTCCAGTCGAGCAACCCCGAGCATCGGGGAGCCGACGACCACAAGCCCGGAGGGAGGTCGAACAACCATGCGAGCGCCGGACACGACGGGCACCGAGACTACTGCGGGTCGCCTTCGTTGCGTCCGACGGCGGCGCCGTTCGGCGGCCGGCTCCGACGACGGCGTCCAACGCGCAGCTGCTTCCGAGCGCCCCGTCTTGGAGTGCGCTCGGTCGCGACGGTCTGGGGGGTCGGTGAGCGAGCGGCTCCTCAGCCAGCAGGACGCGGCCCGCCTGGCCGGGTGCAGCAAGGACACCATCGTCCGGGCCCGCCGCAAGGGCCGGTTCCCCCACGCCCGGCTGCGGGACCACCGCTGGGCAATCCCCCTCGACGACCTGCTCGCCGCCGGTCTGTACCGCCCGGTCGACCCCGATGGTCTGGCGCCACCGCTTGAGGAACCGGGGGAGCCGGCCGAGCCGATCGCCGTCGAACTGGTCCGCGCCCTCGCCAAAGTGGCGGCACTAGAGGATCTCGTCGCCCGCCAGGATGACCAGCTGGCGTTCCTGCGCCAGCTGACGGTGGACACCCTCGCCAAGCGGGGAGGGGTCTGATGGCCAGGCCCCTCACTGGCGGGCTGCGCTTCACCCGAGGACGGTGGTGGGCCAGCGTCCCTGACAAGGCAGCTGCTTCAGGTCGCCACTACGAATCCTTCCTCGCCGAAGACGACGCCCGGGCTTGGCTGACCCAGGCCGTCGCCGCGACTCAAGCCGGAGTGCCGCTGCCCGGCGCCGAACGGTTCCGCACTCGTAAGCCCGCGCCACGGACGAAGACGGCGGCCAAGCCAGCACCGGCCAGGATCCAGCCCGACGTCGCCTCGGTGGCCAAAGCCTGGATGAGCGCCGCCTACGAAGACCTGCGCCGCGGCGGCCCGGACCGGGCCGAACGGGTCCGGCGCATCGTCGACGGTTACCTCGGCCCGTGGTTTGCGCCGCGCATCGCCACGATCTCTGAGCTGAGCTACCTGATGGCGCACGAGTGGGTCCTCCATCTGATCGGACGCCAACAGACCGCCGCTCCCCAGATCACATGGTCCGGCCTACTCCCGCAGAGCCAGGTGGACCCCGAGGCAACCGAGCTGTCACTCGCCGAGGCGGCAAGGGCCGCCGGGGTCAGCGTGCCGACCATCCGGCGCCGCTGGCGCGACGGCCGCCTACCCGGCGCCTACCGCGACCCAATCGGCCAGATTCGCATCCCGGTTGGCGCCCTCGCCTCGATCACCAACAAGAAGTCCTCGCCAACCGGCCTGTCGCGCAGCTACGTCGCCGACGCCCTCTGGGTACTGCGCCAGGTGCTCGCCTTCGCCCGAGCCAACGGCCTCTTCCCGGCGGGCTTCGATCCCACCGAAGGCCTCGAAGCGCCAGCCCCGGACCCCGCGGCTGCCCGCACCCGAGCGCCACGCGCCCAGCCCCGGCCACTTACCCTGATCGAGTGTGCCCGCGTCGCCGGGCACCTCCACCCCGTCCACCAGACGGTCTTCTGGCTACAACGGATCATGGGCCTGCGTATCTCGGAGGCCTACGGGATCCTCGTTTCCGACCTGGTCGACCTCGGTGGCATAGGCATGCTCGCCGTCCAAGGCCAAGGCGGCCGTAGCTTCAACGTCCGCGACGACCACGGCAAGGTCGTCGCCGTGCCGTACAAGCAGACCACGAAGACCGCAGCCGGCTCGCGGGTTCTCGTCGTACCCGAGAAGATGATGGACCTGCTGCGCGTCGCGATCGAGGCCTTCCACACCGACCCGGACACCGGCGAGGTCGACACGTCGGCTCGCCTGGTGCCGGGGATCAACAACGTCAGCCGGGCCGGTCAGGCCGGCTACGTCGGCGCCCTGGAAGAGGCAACCGTCGCCGAGGGACTTGGCACCGCCGATCTCGGCTTCCGGGTGTCCTCCCATCTTCTTCGCAAGAGCCTGGCCACCGACCTCGCCTGGGAAACCGGCATCGAGGACCCGATCCGCCGTCGGTTTATGGGCCATCGTGCCGGCGACGACGTCCTCGGCCGCATCTACACCCTTGACCATCCCGAGGTCGCCCCGCTGGTCAAGGTGGCCGCCGTTCTTGACGAGAAGATCGCCGCCAGCATCGCCACGCTCGTTACCCCAACCACTCGGCGGATCCAGTGGGGCCGGAATAACCCACTGGCTGCTCGGGACGACTACTTAACGGGGGTGCTCGGGGTGGCCGGATGGCTCGTTGACCCCGGCGATCCTGACGATCCGCTCTGCGACGCCCAACGGGTCGCCGACGAACTCGGCATCGCGGTGATGACCGCCCGGCGGTGGATGGCCGACGGCATTGTCTCCAGCACCGTCCTCCCCGACGATAGGAGCGTTCCTCGGCGCTTTGCCCGACTGAGCGCAGTCTGGGCTTGTCGCGACCGACTGGCGGAACGTGTTCTTTTGCCCGATCTCGCCGAGCAGCTCGGACTGCGCTACCACGAGCTGTACCACATGGTCCGCCGCCTCGATCTCCGCCTTGAGCTCTACCCGGGCACCCGCGAGTACCAGGTGACCCCCGACGCGGCCACTGCCCTCCAGGTTGAGCACGAACGCATACGCGCACTGCACCGCCAGTCGATGAAGCTCGCCGCGGCGGCCCGACGACTGAAGGTCGCCGCCAGCACCGCCAGCCTGCTGGCAAGGCGAGGTGATCTCGTCGTCGAGCCCGACACCGACAGCAGCGGCGCCATCTTCGTCACTCGCGAATCCGTCGAACGATGCTGGATTGCTCGTGCCACCCCGAGACAGCGCCGCGCCCAGACCCCTCCCGGCGTGCCGATTGCCGAGGTGACTCGCTTTACCGGATTTAGCGCCCGGGAGCTCATGGATCTCGTACGAGCCGGTGTGCTCGAACAGGTCCCGGGTCGCCGAGCCTGTCAGATCACTCCGAGCAGCCTCCGGGCCTGGATGGATAGCCGGGACGAGGAATCAACAGCCATCGAGGCTATCTAGAGATGCGCGGAGGCCGGCGCTCTATATGCACTCGTAGCAGACGGTGAACAGGTTGGATCGCACGTAGGCGCCTCCTGTGACGAGGAGCCGGACGGTCAACTCTGCCGACGCGCTGTCGCAGCGCATGCATTGTCGGCCATCTCGATCGATCACGGTGTAGAGCATCCGGTATCTGTGCGCCAACGGAACATCAGAGATCGTGCTCCCGGCGTGTCGTGCCTCTTGGCGGACATCCACTCCAAGTCCGTCACCCTTTCCCGCGTTGCAAAGACGGCAGAGGAGTTGAAGGTTCTCGACCACATTCGTTCCCAGACCGCTCACCGCCTCGCGATGGTCGACCTCGATGCTCAGCAACTCCTCTGGAGACTCGAAGTAGGGCTTGAAGGGGTCAGAGCTCAAGAGTGATGTCGGCGTGGTGCCGAACTCGACGTGGCAGTTCCGGCAGTAGGGGCCGTCGCGATGAAGCAAAAACGCACGATGACCCGTGACCTCGTCACGGGTCCGTTCCCAGTTATCCAACAACGTTGCGATCTCGCGGGCCAACGGCTCACACTCGCCGCGGTTGCGATCGAAGCTGGAGACGAGGTGCTCGCGGATCAGCCTCCACCTGGGCGAAGGGTTGCTCCGTTCGTAGTTGATGGCAGTCAGCGGGGCCAGGTGAAGAGCGAGGCGCAGCCGAGTCTCGAAACGACGCCGTACCCGTTCATCCTCATCGGATCGGAGGACAGAGGTGGCGCGGGAGAAGGCGAAGGTTTCGTATTGGATCGATCGAGGGCTGTCCTGCTCGGCGGCGGCGCCAATGACGAGGTGGTCGAGCAGGACATCCAGGGACCCCAAGATGTCCTGCTCGGTCATGACTTCTTGAAGAGTTGCTGGTTGCCGAGGAACTTGCCCTGATTGCGTACGGCAATCTCGATCTGCCCTCGAAGAAAGGCGCGGCGGTCGGAGGTGTCGAGTTGCTTCTCTTGCCACTCCGTAGTGAAGAACTCCGGTGGCAGGTCGGCGATCGAGGCCATGACGTACTGCTTCAACTCGTCGAAGTCGGCGAACGGCGACGGTTTGCCTTCGACTTTGCGAACGTTCATGACCTGGACGAGGAAGTCGAGGATGAATTCTTGGAGCACCAGCATGGCGGCCTTGTAAAAGAACTGGCCCCCTCCCTCGGCGACACCCTCGGCCCACGTCTCGGCGTAGCGCTCTTTAATGGCCGACCAAAATGCGTAGAAGTACGTGAGTCGTTCGTCGCTTCCTTGCTGCCAGGCAGGGATGTCGGCATAGAGGATCCGGTACTTCCGGGGCATGTTGACGAACTTCGAAACGATCTGGTAGCCGACGTTCTCCTTGATGAATCCAGACCCTCCGAGCCCGAAGTCGATGAGATCCTTGAATGGCGAGGTGGGATCCGTGTTGATCTTGTGCGTCCAGCGGGTGGCCTCAGGGTTTACCCCCGCGTCCTCGAAGCGCTTCCACAGCTTGTCGATCTCGGCGTTCGAGAGCGAGGTGCTGATGGTTCGACGGAGTTCGGTGGGCGACAGCGGCTTCGCCTTGTTGTTCAGGACGTAGAAGTGGAAGACCTGCTCGCCCATTTCGAGCCCTGGAAGGAGGATCACCGGCAGTCTCACGTCGTGCTGAGAGACGTCCTTTGCTCCGAACACTCGGTGCTGTCCATCGATGATGAGCCCAGGCTTGGAGACCGAGTCGACGTAGCCGCGGATCGCGCTCTGCCGTTCCGGCGTCAAGGAGTCGAAGTCCTCCACCGCCTTGGCCAGTTCCGCGGTGAGAGCCGCGATGTACGAGTCGGGTATGCCGCCGTTCTCCGTCTCCTCCTCGTCGGCCTCAAGCGACGTGGGGTCGACGCCGGTCTCGATGCTCGCCCGCTCCGCGTCTGACAGGCGCGCCGAGAAGTACGCGTAGATGTCGGCGAGGCGTTCCTCGAACGAGCGGTCTTCGACCTTGAGGGACACCCGCACCACATCGGGGTCCTCGGTGTCCTCGACGGAGACCGCGTCTGCAGCAGCGGTCACGATGACGGCGCCGGGCACGATGTTCTTGGGGTCGGCGGCCAGGAACTCGCTGATCTCCTGGGCTCGGTCCTTGTTGAAGACCCGCTGGTATCCCGCCATGTAGTCGGCCTTGGCGTTGGGTACGTCAGCCCATTCGAGCAGGTCGGGGGCGTCGACCGTCAGGAGGTACATGGTGGGTGAACCGGGCTGCTGTTGGAGCACGAGTCCCGTATAGGTGAACCTGTCCGTCTCCTCGTCAGTCATCGTCCGGACCTTTCTCGCTGGGTTGAGAGGATAAGTGCTGGTCTTGAGGCCATTGTGGCAGTCGGCCGGCGTCTGGGCTTGGTTTGGCTACGTGATGCGGACAACGCTGCAGCCCAGGCCCGTCACGAGCCGCCTCCCTCGATGAGGAACACCATGTCGACGACTTTGGCCCTCGGGTACCGGAGACGGGTCAGGCGATCGCTGGCGAAGTCGACGGTCCGGACGCGCTCGTGGTCGATGGCCCGGGCGTTCGCTCTGTAGAAGTCGGCGATCGCTCGCAGGGTGGATTGGTTCAGCCGGGCTGGCTTGCCCGTTACCGAGCGGAGGCCACGGGTGAAGAAGGTGTCGAAGGCGGGAATCGAGCCGAACACGCCGAGCAGGACCTTGGTGACGAGGGTGTTCGTCGGGTTCTTCGCCAGTCCGCCCTCGGACGGTTTGGCAGTGATCGCTGTCCGGATGCGCTCGGTCAACTCAAGGAGGGCGTTCACCGTGGGATCGTTGTATCGGTGGACGTCGATGTCCCAGATCTCGGAGGGTTCTCCGGCGATCGCCTCGATGACGGGGATGAAGAAGCGGTAGCTCTTGCTGTGCAGCACGGTGGACCCGCGGAGCATTCCCCAGCTGGCGAGGTAGTAGCCGAGGTGCAGACAGGAGGCTTCGAGATTCGCTGGTTGGGCGATCCCGGGGATGTCATCGCTGGCACGGAAGGCCTGGAAGTAGTTGAAGCAATAGTCGAAGGAGGCCGCACGCTCCTCTCGGTTCCTGTCGCGGAGATACTCAGCCACGTTGGCAGCGATATCGACCATGATGTGCCCGTCAGCGTCGCCGGGACGCGGTGGTCTTCGGCGCCGTCGGGTTCGAGCGCTGGGCGCCTTGTTCGGCTGGTCCCCACGTACGGGCCTTGTACTCGAAGAGGAGGAAGTTCGTCAGGAGTTGGATGTCTCGCGGCGTGTTCTGCAGTTCGTTCCAGCGCCGCTGATGATCAGCTCCGAAGATCCACGATCCGCCGGTCCAGTGGCAGACCTCGGCCATCCCCTCCAGTTCCGAAGCGAAGACCCTGAGGGTGGGAATACCGGTACGGCGATGTCGGTCAACGATGGCGTCCATGACGAACCCCATGCTGACGATGCCTACCCCGTGCATGAGCCGCGATCGCCGAGGTGGTTGGTTCCACGCATCGGGGAACGTGGCCTCGACGGCCGACCAGTAGCTTTTCAAGATGTTCAGCATGGCCTCGACGTCGCCTTCTCCCGTCGCTGGGTCACGGAAGTGGTAGAGGGCGCCGTCACTGAGGCTGTTCTCGATCATGCGCAGGACTGAGTTGTCTTTGATCACCCCGTCGGGGTTGGTCGGAGTATGAATCATGCGCTTGAGCGGCGAGTCACGGTCGTAGTTCAGCCGATCGAGCAGGGCGGCGGGAAAGCGTCGAAGTTGCAGGGCCGGTGGGAGCGTGCCGGCGGTCGTCGGCAGAAGCTCGTGGATCAGCCCCTTCGGGAGCGGCTTCGTTGAGTTGACCAGGATGAACTGAGAGCGCTGCTCCGCGTCGGAGTCGGTGATGAACGCCGTGACGCAGATCGGGAAGGACTTGACGCGGGCTTCCCGGATCGCCGCGGAGCGCTGTTGGCCATCGACCACCCAGCCGGGCTTGTCCTCGTCGGCGCAGTCGGGATCTATCGGAACCACCAGGGTGCCGGGGCATACGTCGCCGTGTCTGGCTCCGGGCTCGGATCGCTCGAACGTCACGCGTTTGTCGAAGGCAATGACCAGGGCGTTCGGGATCATGGGCTCGTCGGATTCGAGATACCGCCGGATCGAGGCGATGTGTGACAGCACCTCCGGCCGCTGATAGCCGGCCACCTCTGCGTCTCCGTTGCGGTGAATGCGTGAGACGGTGGCGAACAGGGGCAACTGCTTGCCGTCCACGGCGAAGCTGTAGAGGGTGCGGGTCGGTCCTTGGTGCACTTCGAGGGCCGGCAGATGCAGTTCCTTCGCCGAGCGCGAGGTCCGGGGTCTTTCCCGGCCGCGCGCGGCGGGGCTCATGCGGCGCTCAACTCTCGCTGGAGACGCTGGCCGAAGACGTAGAGGTTGTGGAACCCGCGGCGCTTGTTGCGCTCCGATCCTCGGAACATGGCCACGTCGATCCCGACCTCGCCGCAGATGCCGCAGGAGCAGGCTTTCCACGGTCGATCTTCGAGGACTTCCCGGTACGCGTCGCTGCGGTCCTTGCGACTTTCGTCGCACAGTTCGTCATAGGCGCGCAGCGCCTTGAGGACGGTTTGTGCCTTCACCTCGCCGTCGTCGTAGCGCCGAAGGGCGACGAGGCACTGACGCTCCAGCTTCATGGCGGTGTCCTGGCCTATCTGTCCGGCGCGGATGCGACCGCGCAGTTTGGGGTTGCCGTCGACTTGGGGGACACGCAAGGCGGTGTAGGTGCGATCGAGGACGTAGTAGTTGTCGGTGTCGTCCTTGAAGGACTGACGGAACGGCGAGGTCGAGTCGAAGCTGGTCACGCCGGCCTTGGCGAAGAGGTCGACGTGTTCGCATCGGGTGATGCCGAGCAGATGCAGTTGCGTGCCGCGCTTGCGCTCTTTGTTGATCTGTTTCAGGCAGGCCATGATTTCGTGGGTCTTGAGGGGGACCATGCCGCCAAGAGCGATCCGGCGATAGCCAATTTTCTGGAGCTCCCCGACGGCAAAGGTGTAGGACGCGGGACTCCAGCCTTGCGCCACGCCCAGGGGTTCGAACTTCACTCTCCGAGCCCGGCAGCGATCAAGGAACTGGGCGGCCAGGTCTAAGGTGAGTTGTTGCCGTCCGCGCCACTCCTCGCTTTGGGGATGGTCGGTGTCATCATCTGCGCTTGGGTCATAGCCCAAGATGACGTGATCGACGGAGATACCGAGGTCGAAGCCGCACTCCTGGTAGAAGTCGATGGCGTCATCGGGTCGGTAGGGGGGCTTGTCGTCGCGGACATAGGAGAAGGCGCCGCAGTCACCCATGGTCGCCAGCCGCGGCCCTTCTGCTTGGTCGAGCCGGAAGAAGTCTCTGATGCCTACTCGGTACAGGCGTTGGCGTTGGGCGATCGTGTACTTGCCGGCCGAGTTCGGGAGCCCGTCGACGATGGTCTTGGAGACCAGGAACCCGTCGAACGGCGGCGCCGCCAGCGCCTCGTGGGCGTAGCGGTCGTCGCGTTGGCGGACCCGGTAGATCGAGCGCTGCTCGGTCGTGAAATCGAAGCTCGGATCGATCTGGTCCTGGCTGTCGGGGAAGAAGAACTGCATCTTCACCGTTGCGCCGCCTTTGCCTGGACGTAGACCCGGATGAGGTAACTCGACAGTTCGTTGGTGTGTCGGGGCACGTTCTGGATGTCGTTCCAGCGCATGTCCAGCCCGTCCCACGTTCCGGCGGTCCAGTGGCAGTGTGGGGCGACGAGGGCCAGGTCCTCGAGGACTTGCTCGGCGGCGGCCTTGTTGCGAGGGTCGACCGTCGCCATGACGCGGTCCATGAGCCGGCCCATGGCCCGTATGCCGGCGCCGTGCATGAGCCTGCTCTGGGATGGTGACTTCCCCCACGCCTCTGGAAAGGTGGCTTTGACCGCGGACCAGTAGATGACCAGGACTTGCCAGATACCAGCGAAGTCGGTCTCACCGCTGGTCATGTTCCGAAAGGGAAAGAGGCAGCCCGATGGCGAGGTGAGGCTTTCTTCGAGCATCTTGACGATGCTCGTGTCGGTCACGACGGCCTGCCGGCGGAGATCCTTGTCGGTTGAGGACCGCTTGATCAGACCCCGGAAGGGTGACTGCTCGTCAGAGTTGAAGAGATCGCAGAGCGCGGAGGGCATGCGCCGAAGGGCCAGGCGCGCCGGGAGAGGGCTGCTGATCGTGGGCAGCAACTCAGTTACCAGTCCTCGGGGGAGGGGCTTTGCATTGTTGATCCGCAGGAACTGATCGCGCTGGATGTCGATGGAGTCGGTCACGAACGCGTTCACCGGCACGCAGAGGTCCTGCCGCTTGGCCCGAGCGAGGGCGAGGGTCCGCTGCTGGCCGTCGACGATCCAGCCGGCCTTGGGTGCGCCGTCGAGCGGGAGCGGGATCTCCAGCTTTCCCTGGGCGGCCGCTCCGTCCCCGACGGTCGGGCCCCGGCCCGAGGTGAATTTCACGGTTGAGGGAAGCGCAACGATGATGGGGTTCGGGAAGATCACCTGGTCGCCGTCGAGGTAGTCGACGATCTCTTGGATGTGCTGGCGGACCTCGGGACGCTGGTAGCCGATGAGGTCTCCGCTTTGGTCCCGGCTTACCCGTGAGATGTCGGCGATCTGAAGGATCTCCGATGCGGTCAAGCTGAAGAGGTACAGAGGACAGCCGGGCGTTTGCTCGATGCGGAGCGCTCGGAGCGTCAGGGTTGCTGGGGATTTGCTCATCGGGCCTCGCTCAACTCGGCGCGAAACAGATCGGCGAAGCGACTCTGCTCACAGGCGCGATCGGAGTTCCGGAACTCACGGAGGAGCCGAGAGTGGGTGGCGGTGTTGTCGGCACGCAGCCGGCGACGGATGAAGGTTCGGACCTCGGCGTCGGAGGCACGCCGACGTTCGTACCGGGGAACGGGCGGCTGCTTGGCTAGCAGGACGGTCAGCGAGGCCTCCATGTCGGCGTGGCTGGTGGCACCGACAGTCAGGAGGTGGGACACGGCACGCACGTTGAGGGCTTGCCGAGTCCCGCCAACGACATGCTGCAACCTCGCGTCAACTGGCAGCAGGTACGGAGTGAGGTCGGCGTCGCGTTTGGTGCCCGCCGAGACGACGCTGAACTGCCCGGGGCGTGCGGAGACGGCTGCGCTGATGAGGTCGAGACGGCAGGCCCGCACATACGGGGCGGAGAGGGCGACGATCACGCGTGACGAGGGATCGTCCTCGACAAGGGCGGCGAGTGACCGGGGCGCGGCGGCGGGGCCGTCCCAGCTCTGGAGGGCCGCCCACCATCGCGCGGCCCCAGCGTTGCCATCGGGGATGGCGTCGGGGCTGTCGACGGAGAACGTCGCCGAGTAGGGCAGAAGTTCTGCCGCGGCCGGGATGAGTCCGTACCCGGCGGAGCAGACCCACAGTTCGACCGGAATGCCCCTGGCGTCCGAGTCGCATAGGTGGCGCGCCACTTCCCAGTGCTCACCGGCGTAAAGCTCTACTGCAGGGATCGTGGGGGCCGAGTTGTGGCTGAGCCGGCGGACCCACGTCTTCATCCGTGCCGAGGGAGCCAGGTGGTTGAGGACCCGCAAACGCAGCGCGTCCGGGACCGCCATCGACTTGCGATGACTGCAGGTCACGACGACCCGTATCCGCTGCGGGTGACGGCCGCGCCTCGCTACCAACGTGCTGTCTCCGGATGTGATGGCGGCCACGCCAGTCGAGCGAACGCGGCGTGGTTGTGGATGCTCTCGTCGTTGACCGCTTCGACGGAGAACCTGACGATCCTCGGATCGTGACGCAGGCGGTCGGCGACACTGCGGACCATGTCCTCGACGAAGACGGGATGGTCGTAGGCGGCCATCGTGACGTGCCGTTCGTCGTCGCGCTTGAGGAGTGGGAACACCGGGCTCGATCCGGAAGCCTCAGCCACCTCGATGAGATCCTCCAACCACAGATGGTCGGTGCCGTCTGACCAGGTCGGGACGGCGTGAATGGTCACGGTGCCCCTCTGGTTGTGTGCCCCGTAATCGCTGATCGCCTTGCTGCAGGGGCAGACGCTCGTCACCGGCACCCCGGCCGAGATGGCGAAGTCGAGGACGTCGTCGTGAATGGAGCCGTCGATCCCGCACGCGTAGTCGATGAGCGCGCTCGCTCTGCTGACCGGGGCGGAGCGCCGGAGGAAGTACGGAAATCGTATGGCCAGCGTTGCGCTGTGAGCATCGAGTCGGTCTCGTACGCGCTGGAGCACTGTCGGGATCGACTGGGGAGTGAGTTCGCCCGCGTGTTCGTCGAGGACCTCGACGAACCGGCTGAGGTGACTGCCCTTCTGCTCGGGCGGCAGAGAAACGGACAGGGAAATGCTGGCGACGGTGTCCTGCTTTCCGTGCTCGGCGTGGAAGATCGACACTGGGTAGCGGAGACCGCTGATGCCGACCTCGTCGATGCCGATACCGCGGACGTCCGGCTCGCTTTGCACGTCGGGAAGGGTCACGTGCCCTCCCCTCGGTAGGCGACGCCAGACGTGCACGTCTCGCGCACGACGACCTCCGCCAGTTGGGGCAACGGCTGGATCAGGCGGTCCCAGATCCAGTGGGCCCGGTTCTCCCTGGTCGGGTTGTCGAGTCCTTCGACCTCGTTCAAGAAGTAGTGGTCGAGCCGATCGAGCAGCGGCGCGAACGCCGCTTTGATCTCCGCGAAGTCGATGACCATTCCGCTAGCCGGATCGATGTCACCTCGGACCCGCACTTCCACCCGGAAGGAGTGCCCGTGGAGCCGGGAGCATTTGTGACCCTCGGGAACGTGAGGGAGCCGGTGGGCGGCCTCGAAGGTGAACTCACGAAAGACGTCCATCAGCGGATCCCCGTGTACTTGTGGGTCTGGAGACTGAGCCGCCACCTCGGGTGAGCCAAGCAGTACTCGATGGCGAGCGCGGTGTTCTTCTCT
>Ga0080006_1217719_pt1 | contig 17766 bp, 17 predicted proteins | sample RS3BMetagenome_FD_69209 | JGI IMG/M metagenome (GOLD analysis project Ga0080006, IMG submission 69209) | Ferric oxide microbial mat and aquatic microbial communities from Rainbow Spring, Yellowstone National Park, USA - RS3B (SPADES... ... | reverse complement strand
ATCCATGTAGAGGAAACATCACGTTAACCAAGATCACCATCTCTTAATACAAGCTGACGCATCATTAGAAAGGAGCCTTGTCCTAGCCTTACAATGCCCATTTTAGTACTTATTCTACACTAGTGAACAACCCCACGGTGGGCATTAATGGATTGTACAATAGAAGCATTTAAACGTTTCTATAAGGGGCCATTCCCACCTCGCGGGTCTTCCGCCTCCTTAACCCTTGTTAAGATAAAACATTTCCAAATTAAGCAGTAATAGGACACCTAAAAGCCGTAAAGGCAAATTTTATAAGTGCCTATTTTCTAGCTATTCTACATATGAATATAGTGGTTCTAGTAAAGCCCGCTCTAGATACAAGTAACTTGAGAACAGCCGCTAATAAAATAATGATCGAGGACACTCCATTAAAGATAAGTGATATAGATAGGAACGCGGCCGAGGAAGCCATTAGAATAAAGGAAAAAACCAAGAGCGGGAAAACGATTGCAGTAATGATATCTAAGTATCCACCTACTGCAAAAAGGGCGGGGGAAGCCGAGAACCTTGGGCGAGAAGTGCTAGCAATGGGAATTGATGAAGCCATAGTTGTGGTCGATGATGGGCTAATAGGCACTGATCAAACGGCCACGGCGAAGACAATAAGCGAAGTGCTCAAACGGAAAATAGGGCAATTCGATCTAATAATTGGGGGAGAGGCAACAATAGATGGCTATAGTAGTCAAGTGCCTGCACGGGTAGCCGCTGAACTAGGAATACCAGTAGTGACTTACGTGAGGGAAATAACGCAGTTAGGCAATGACAATATAACCGTGAAGAGGGATCTAGAGGATGAGGTTCAAGTCATAAACACCAAGTTGCCGGCCGTGATTACAGTAACTAGGGAAATAAATACTCCCCGAATACCTCCGCTGCTCCAAATACGGATGGCCATGAAGAAGCCGCTGACCAAGTTATCCCTGACGGATCTAGGACTCTCGATTCAGTCCAAAATAAAAACCACATCACTGAAGCCCCTCCAGATTCAACGCAAGAAGATAATAATAGAGAGCGGCACCGTTGAGGAGAAGGCAGATAAATTAATTCAGTACTTGGCGCAAGAAGGCATATTAACGCCGAGGTGATTGAAGTGATAGGGATATTCTCATTCCAATCAACCCTCGACATAATGGGACTAGCCCAGAGACTTAACGATGAAACCACAGTGTTCCTGTTAAATGGAGATGAACAAGCGATTAACCAGGCTGGAAAATATGGAGCAAGTAAGGTTATTAATATAGAGTGTGGATCAATCTGCGATCCAGCAGCTCTCTACCAAGCTATATCCAGCGACTTAAGTAATGCTAAATACTTGATATTCCCAGCTACTAAGGATGGGAAAACAATTGCGGCATATATTGCGGGTAAATTGGGGATACCTAATGTGGTTGACATAGTTGATGTAATGGGCCCCGGCAAGTTCTCTAAGTACTCCATGGGGAACAGGGGAGCTGAGGAGGTGGAGGTCGACGGCATGGCTGCCCTGGTTGTTCAACCCAAGAGATTTCAACCAAGTGAGAAGCCGACCCAGCCAAGCATTGAAAAGAGAATCGCAAAGCCCATAATTAGCCTTGTGGGAAAGGAGGAGAAGCCAAAGGGGTCGCTTAAAATAGAGGATGCGGAATTAATAGTATCGGTTGGTCGTGGCTTTAAGAAGCAGGATGACCTTAAGATAGCCTTTGAGTTAGCTGAGGTGCTGGGTGCTCAAGTGGGGTGCTCTAGGCCAATAGCTGCTGATTTGAAGTGGTTATCGGAGGATCATTGGGTTGGCTTAAGCGGCCACAAGGTTAGGCCGAAAATGTATATGGCTATAGGGATATCCGGTCAACCACAACACATAGCTGGCATGCTTGAGTCCAGAATAGTTGTGGCCGTGAATAGCGATAAGAATGCACCGATATTCCAATACGCAGATTACGGAGTGGTTGAGGACTTATATAAATTCGTGCCGATCCTCAAGGAGAAGCTTCGCAAGGCGTTAGGCAAGTAATGATTAAATTCGTGGCCCCAAAAATCAGGTTTAACTGTGTTCTCTGCGGCGAGTGCTGTAGGCGTTACTGGATAACCGTTACCTTGGATGATTTAGCGAATATATATCTTAATCTCGGCTTGCTGCCCAGCAGAGTCGCTGCGCTTTATCCAAAGGCCGTAGCGGGGGATTGGGGTTACCCAGCAGTTAAGCTAAGCGATGGGCGTGAGTATTACTTGGTTCTACGTAAGAAGATTGATGGTTCCTGCATATTCACTAAATGGATGAATGGGGAATTGGTGTGTTCAATACATGATTATAAGCCGCTCACTTGTAGGTACTATCCATTTATTTATAGGCCTGGTCCAGTGATTACCATGGAGCTATATGATGGAGCCATTGGTTACTGCCCTGGGATAGGTAAGGGGAATTATTATGACTTAAGCAGGGAGGCAGCTACCGTATCCTTATCGATCAGCTCCAAAAAGAGACTAGAGGAATTCGTGAATAAATGGAATAAGGAGGAGGCAGATAGAGGCAATTTATCCGCATTCATGAAGAGACTAGATGGGGAGGTAATTAGGCTAGCCGCGGCTAGGGGTTCTTCTTAGGAAGAACTTTTCCGTCGCTATGGCTGTCAATATTCCAAGGAGCAGCATGAGGGGGTATACAATGAATGAATACATCGGTATTCCCATTAGTCCCGGCATTACATTTATCATTATTGGTCCTCCTTGGGCTTCCCCAAAATATTCATTGCCTAAATAATTTAACGATATGGTCATTGATTTATTCAGCAATAACCGTATTATAGATCCATTATTAATCAAGAGCGCTCTTTGGATCGTATTATTTCCATTTTTAATAACTAGGATCGCGGCCGCATTTGTTGGGAGCGAAACATTGCTTCTGATCAATACATCCAGAGCCATGTATTGCCCAGCAACTCCATAATATAATGATGGCTTTAACTCTATTATGGGCGTGGCCTTATATATCTTGATGATCTCGGTTGAGTAACATGGATTATAATTTGGATTCCCTTGCCAAGACGCATTAATCAAGTAATTCCCCGGCAGTCTAGGCATAAACGATATGCTGAATGAACCGCTCGTTCTAATCGTATCCAAGTAAGAGCCATTGACTGTTACCTCCAGCGTGGCAGTTATGTTTGGTTTTATAAATCCCCGCACATTGAGCTGTGACCCCACAATGCTTGTGACCCCTATTAGAGAAATGCGGCAATTAGCCCTCTCCACATGCGCCACTACTTGGGTTATTGATGGGGAGTAATTGGTGTTACCTAAGTATTGGGCAACGATTATGTAGCTACCCGTGGAGGGAGGAGTAAAGAGCAGTGATAATTTAGTTCCATTCCTTGTAAGAAATAATGTGTTATTTATGAATAAATTAATTATTCCAGCAGCTGAGGCAGGTGATAGCGTTGCGTTTATCAACATGGATTCCCCATATGTTATGTGAGTGGAGTTAATCCAAATATGGAGAACGGGAGAAGCTTGCTGCACTAGGAACGTTGTGGTGTTCTGTATTGGTATTGGAGCCAGGGATACGAATTTCGCAGTAACCATGTAAATACCCGTTGAGTTGGGCATTAATCTAAGCGATAATGCACCTTCGGAATTAGTTCTTCCTAAGTAACTGATCAATGGTTCGCCTCCTTTAGTCACCAATACCTGTATCTCAGCCGAATTGATGGGCCTACCCATGAATCTTAAGTGAATCGTCAAATTCTCTTCCTCTCCGAAAGTTATGGATTGGCCAGTTATGGTTATGCTGGGCACAGTTGAATTAATTATCATTGATGAATTATAAGGTCCATAAGTATATCCACCGTAATCCACGGCTTGATAGGTCAATGATACTGATCCTGCGCCTATAGAGTATGGGGTTACATTTAATGGCATTATTCCCGGATACTTAAGCACGTAATTAATCAATGGAACCGTAACTCCAATTCCGCCCGTGGGCCTAACCAGGACGTATTTTATTAATGATTGATTGAATGATATCGCCACATCCATGATCGATGCAATGCCGACCGGTAGAGTATAATTTATTGGTACCAGTTTAATCGTGGGGGGAATCGCTATCACTGAAAAACCAATCGTGTCTATACTGCATGACCCATACATAAATGCAACACGACCTAAGTATTTACCTGGATCAGAAAATAGGGCTGTGAATCCCTCTCCACCGTTGCTGTACGTAACTATGGATCTAATGCCGGGAATCTGTGGATTAATCGCGTAATTTATATGTATGGAGTGCATCGTAGATACCACTACCTGAGTAGCATTGGCCAGGGTTTCAGTGTAGTTACCGTAACTATATGATACGGTTATGCTCGGTGTTCGTTTAATCACAAATGAGTTATAGGAAGCCAATAATTCACCATTATAAACAACATAAATCCCAACCGTGTTATTGTAATTGTTTAATTGAATCACACGACTAATCTGTAAGGTATCATTTATGAGAAATCGCGATATTTGTGATTGGCTATTTACTGATACGATTATCGTGGCGTTAAGCGGCGCCACAGCTGAAACTGTGAAGTTAAGCGTTCCAATTGAATATAGAGTGGTGGCAGGGAGCGACTGTATCACGCCGCAAGTAGATAATGATATATTAGTTATAGATGGTGGAACCAACGATAAAGTGAAGTTACTGGAGGCTAAGGCAATGCTCCCCTCATAAACATATATGGAGGCAACATATGAACCAAATGGCAACGAGACCGGTAAGTTAACAATAGTTGATCCGTTAATAATCACTTCGCGACTCATCGAGACATTACCGGCTTTGAAGACTAGCGTTGCGTTAAGTGGAACCGATGAGTTAAGCGGGATGCTTAATGTAAAATTATTAACAGGAACACTTAATTCGCCTGAATGTTCAGGTATATTGAATGAACCGTAATGAGCGGATACATTACCTATATGCACAACCCTAGGCAATGCGGCATGCATGATTAGCGTGAGCGCCATCATGACCAGCATCAACCAGATAAGGCTAATCCGCATGCGAATCAACTATATAATATCATATTAAAACCTTGCTCATATTTATTAATTGAATCCCATGAAGGGAAAGGTATTTAACTCATGAATTAAGTTAATTAATAATAAAAATGAGCGAGTTAAAAGAAACAATAAAGGCAATACTTAAGGAGGACCCAACCATAATAATGGATGCTTTAGTTAGTAATCCAGCTATAATTTATGAAGCACTGGCTAAATTAATGCCTTGGCAAAGCCTAGCAACAAAGGATGACATCAAAGAAATAAAAGAAACAATGGCAACAAAAGAAGACCTCCAGAAAGAAATCAAAGAAATAAAAGAAACAATGGCAACAAAAGAAGACCTCCAGAAAGAAATCAAAGAAATAAAAGAAACAATGGCAACAAAAGAAGACCTCCAGAAAGAAATCAAAGAAATAAAAGAAACAATGGCAACAAAAGAAGACCTCCAGAAAGAAATCAAAGAAATAAAAGAAACAATGGCAACAAAAGAAGACCTCCAGAAAGAAATCAAAGAAATAAAAGAAACAATGGCAACAAAAGAAGACCTAAAGAGCTTAGCGACTAAAGATGAATTGGAAAGACTTAGAGAGGAGATTTGGAGGGAATTAAAGGTATTGAGGATAATGCTGGATTCGCTTGGAGCTAGGTGGGGCATAATTAATGAGGAGGCGGTTAGAAATGGAATAAAGGAATTACTAGCCAGTGCTGGGTATAAGGTGGATAAATGGATATATTATGATGCTGATGGCTATGTGTATGGATATGCCTCGGAGATTGATGTGGATATAGTGATTAAGAATGGCTTAACCATTATGGTAGAAATAACAGCAGCACTAAAGCGTGGTGATATACCATTCATTAAGCGCAAAGCAGAACTTTATGAGAAAGTGACCGGATTAAGGCCTAATAAAGTAGTAGTAATAACGGCATTCATACATGACAAGAATCCCGACCTAATAATAGCCAGAGCGGAGACCCTTGGAATAATCATTCTGAAACCCGGAGAAGACATTTCAAATAATTAAGTGCAGCTAATTATCCGCCAATTAAATAGATCGATATACATCCTTAAGATAATGAAGTGATATTTTTGTCGATATTTTCAAAATATATATGAAAACATTTATTAACTATTATTATTTCTAATTAATTATGGCAGGATATAAATTTAGATGTAGAGACATAGGGATGCAATGTGACTTCGAGGTAAAGGGAGTCTCTTCAGAGCAGGAAATGATGGAAATAGTGGCGGCGCACGCTAAGCATGCCCATGGCTTCACCACAATACCGCAAAACACGTTAAATGCAGTCAAGAATGCAATAAAGAAGGAATAAGAAACCAATTTCTGTACGAAATAAATAATTTATTTCCATTTATTAATATGATGCGACGGAGATAGTTAAAAAGTTGATTTTTTAACTCATCTGGTGAGGAAGTGGCTAATAATATTGCAGGGATTAGTGCCAATGCTTTTAGTCGGTACTTATCAATATAGTTGGAATCTATTCATGAGACCTCTCGCAACGAGTTTCAACGTTGGTTTACCCATTATTCAAACCGCTTATTCTCTATTTGTGCTTTTCTCAACTACATTTCAAGTACTGGGGGGCTTCATAGCGGATAGGTGGGGTCCAGCCGTAATTGGAGCATTGGGAAGCATGATGGCTGGGATGGGCATGATTGTTGCACCATTCGCTAGATCCATATACATTTTTTACCTAGTATGGTCATTGGGAAGCATAGGGGTTGGTTTTGTCTATGCAATCTCAATTAATTTGGGCGTTAAGTGGTTCGGCAAATCAAGGGGATTAGCGACAGGCCTCATAAATATGGGGTTTGGCCTTGGCTCTACATTCTTTAACCCATTCATATCCCCATTCATACGAAGCGGGAATTTGGAGACGCCAATGATTATCATAGGAGCCGCCTTGCTTACCGTATCCACGGCCTTAATGGCGATGAGCAAGTACCCAGCAGTGACTATTACTAAGTCAAGATCTATGGTTCCAGGAACGGGTTTCTGGCTGGCTTTCCTATCGTTTTCCATGGCATCTATACCTCTTCAATTATACTCATCAAGTTTATCAATAATGGGCGATAGGTATGATTACTTAACCATTACTATTGCCGCCACAATTTTACCGTTGTTTAGCGGCATTGGTCGTCCAATAATGGGATTAATCTCGGATTCCTGGGGCAGGGGCCGGGCTATAATTGCCGAGTCCATAATATTGACACTCGTAATGCCGTTAGGAGTGATTGGGATGGGGTCTCTCTATATCGCCGCGGCTGGACTGGTTGGCTTTCTGGGTGGAGCAATGATGACCCTATATGCATCTTATATTGGAGACAAGTACGGCATAGCCGCCTCCACGTTTCTCTTCGGAATAGTTTATAATGGTAAGTTCATAGCAGCAGTATTAAGCAGCGTCGTGTTCGCTTACTTAACCTATTACCTAGGTTTATCAATGGCTGTTTTATTGGAGACCGCACTAACAGCAATTTCAATTCCACTATTCCTAATTGCTAAAAAGCGATAATGAATTACCCATTACGAGCGAGGCCCGGCGAACCCTAATACAGACCGTATCCAGGCATATTACTTATAATGCTTTTAACATAATTAGATTCAAGGAGCGACTCCAGTTTCCTTATTATTGGTTTATTATTTCCACGAAGATAAATTAAGTCAAAGCTCTCCACGGCTAATCTAATGAACCGAAGCCCACTCTTTACGGCAACATACTCTATTGCTGCACCCACATCGGCCTCTCCCGACAATATTGATTCAATAACCTCTGCATGTGTATAAGCCACCGAGGGGGAGACCATGGTATTTGTTGGATCAATTCCGTTATCTTGCATGAATCTATCCATTAGAATGCGGGTGCCGGAGCCCAGGTTCCTGTTCTTGATTCTCAATCTACCCTCTCGTATGCCTTCTATTATTTCCTTCATAGTTAATTCAGTCCGTGTAACTAGTCCAATGCTTCTCCTGTATCCCCGTATTAGCTTGATGTCACGAGATAAACCCATCTCATCAATAACCTCTTCATTCCCGCCTAGGAAGTGAATGCCAGCAACATCGGTCTCCATCATGAGGACCTTGGATAATCCATTCAATGAGCCTATCCACTCATTTCTGATTCTCGCGCTTATCCCTTTTATTATTAGATCTAAGGCCTCATCATTGCTTCCCGCAATTGCCAAATCAATTCTATTATTGATGATGCTCTCGACCCAGTCCAGGAATTCCTCGCCTTTGTTAGTTAGCTTGGTTCCCCCTCCATTAATGCCGCCCCTCTTCTTCTCAATTAACCTATAACCCAATTGCACCTCTAATCTATGTATCCATTCCCATGCGGATGCATATGGTACATTAACGCGTTGGGCAGCAGCATTTAGTGAACCCAATTCTTTTACTTGCTTAAGGAGCTCAATGACTCGAGAATCCAACTTAATGCCGTTATCTATTATTAATTCATTTCTTGACTTAATTATCATTTATTATCCCGTGTAATGCATTAATTAGTGAAAGTTAAACTTATCCCACAATAAAAACAAGCAATCGACGAACAGGCAGACCTCACTCATAGACGAGTTAAGTTTATATACTATTCGATGCTGCATTAATGCATGCCGGGAAGCATATGGGACTGGATAATATTAATCGCAGTTATTCTAGTGCTGTTTGGGGGAGCCAGTAAGTTACCGGAGATTTTTAGATCACTCGGCAGAGCGGTGGGGGAATTTAAGAAGGGGCAGATAGAGGTCGAGAACGAGTTGAGGCAATTAACCCAAACCAATCCCGCCCCGGGGACCAGTAATCAGGAGAAGAAGCCGGAGCAGGGGGAGAATGTTGAGGAACTGAAGAAGAAGATCGAGGAGTTACAGAGACAGTTAGATGAACTGAAGAAGGGTAAGTGATGGCGGGGAAGGAATTAGTCTCTCACTTATCAGAATTAGCGGCTAGGCTTCGTCGAGCATTGATATCAATATTTATAGCATTCATCTTCTCATTTGGATTCGGAATCAAGATAATTAAGATAGGGAGTGACCCGTATATTCCAATTCCTTATCCCTCAATAGATAATAGCATATCCACAATATTGGTGAATAAATTCATGAATGTTTTGCTCCCGCACCAGATCAAATTGATCTCAATAGGTTTATTCGATCCCCTTTATGCCTCAATAGAGGTATCCCTCCTAATCGCGGTCGCGGTATCACTGCCTGTATTTCTTTGGGAGCTGTGGGGCTTCATTGCGCCGGGCCTATATGAACATGAGAAGAAACTGGTTAAAGCATCTATAATTCCATCAATTATCCTATTCATTGCCGGAGCAGCGTTTGCGTACCTAGTTATTATTCCAGTTATGCTGAGGTTTTTCTTAGTGTATGACGAGGTGCTGGGAGTTGAGCCGACGCTGAACATTAAGTCATTCATAGGCACCGTTGTATCATTCATGGCAGCAATGGGACTTGGCTTTCAGTTGCCTCTGGTGATGGCTGGATTAACTAGAGTAAGGGCCGTGGCTGCCAATACATGGAGAAGGAACTGGAGATGGGGAGTCCTAATCTCATTCATATTTGCATTAATAGTATCGCCGGGAACCACTGGAGGCATCATAGAAACCACCATAGGGATAACCCTATCCTTGCTTTACGTGATTGGCATGCTTATAGCGAAGGCAATCGAGCCGAAGCCACGTGAGAAAATTTAAAAACAATAATAGACCCCGTCTAATCATGAGGATATATAATTGCAGCTACTGCGGGAGACCCATTGCGCCGGGCACCGGCTTCATGTATGTGAAGAGCGATGGAACAATAATGAGGTTCTGCAGCAGGAAGTGCTTCATCAGCATGAAGCTTGGAAGGAATCCTAGGCGGCTTGCTTGGATTAGAAAGTCACAGAAATAATTATTTTCCACATATCCATATTTATATTTTGAGGCAATGATTTTTAAACACTGATTGCAATCGACTCTCCATGGCTGAGTATAGGGCGCCTATAGTGGTTGTGGTGGGGCATGTTGATGTTGGAAAGACGCTGCTGTTGGACAAGATACGGAATACCGCCGTTGCTTATAGGGAGCCCGGCATGATAACTCAGCACATAGGTTTATCCTATCTTCCTTGGCCAGCAATAGAGAAGTACGCCTCAGGGCTTTTGGATAAATTTAGACTTAAAGGAAAGATCTGGGTCAAGGGTTTCTTAATGGTTGATACGCCGGGACACGCTGCCTTCTCTAACCTGAGGCGGAGAGGGGGTTCCGTCGCCGATCTAGCCATATTGGTCATCGATATCCTGGAGGGCATGGAGGAGCAAACCAAGGAGAGTCTTTTCCTATTGAAGTCGAGGAATATACCATTCGTGGTTGCCGCGAATAAGGTGGATAAGGTCTATGGGTGGCAAGCCCATCCCAATTCCGCGTTCATAGATTCATATGATGCACAGGATGAAGCTACCCAGGGACGGGTTGAGGAGATGATAGCTAAGATAGCTGGTGAATTGGCTGAGAACGGCATAGAGGCGGATAGGTATGATAGGGTAATGGATTATGCTAGGCAAGTACCCATAGTTCCAACTAGTGCAGTCACTGGAGAGGGGATAGCCGATCTTCTGGTGGTTCTAGCTGGTTTAACGCAGAGACTTGTTAAGGATAAGTTGATGGTGCATGATGGGCCTGGGAGGGGGGTCATAATGGAGATAAAGGAGGAGAAGGGATGGGGTACCACGGCCGATACCATAATATATGATGGGTCAATAAATAAGGGAGACAGAATAGCGGCGCTGGGGTTAGATGGCCCGTTTTATACTTCGGTTAGGATGCTTGTAATGCCTAAGCCGCTTGATGAGATGCGGGACCCAGAAGATAAGTATATGCTGGTGAACTCAGTTAAGGCTGCTGCCGGAGTTAGGGTAGTTGGTGAAGAGCTGCAGCGGGCCGTGCCCGGTTCTCCACTAATAGTTGTGAAGAGCGAGGCGCAGTTACGGGATGCCCTTGATGAGTTGAGGGCCGAAGCATCATCGATAAGGATAGAGGTGGATAAGAGCGGTGTAGTGGCTAAGGCTGATACCCTAGGTACTCTGGAGAGCATGGTGCTTTATTTGAGGAGCCAGAACATACCGGTTAGGAGGGCAGATATAGGGCCGGTCGTGAGGAGGGACATAATTGAGGCTTCAGTCGTGAAGCGGCGGGATCCCCTCTATGCCGTGGTTTTGGCGTTTAATGTTAAGGTAACTCAAGAAGCCGATGTGGAGGCTCAACAGCATGGGATCAGGATATTTCAGAACAATATATTGTACCGCTTAGTTGATGAATTCCTTAATTGGCATAGGGAGCAAAGGAGTAGGTCTATTGAGGGGGAATTGAATAAGGTCACTAGGCCCGGCAAGGTAAAGATAATTCCCGGCTATGTTTTTAGACGCAGCAACCCAATAATAGTGGGGGTTAAGGTATTGGAGGGGCAGGTAAGGCCTGGCTATAGGCTGAGGAGGGGGGAGGATGGCAGAGTAATTGGCACTATTATGCAGATGCAGAACAATGGTAAACCAGTTCAATTAGCTAAGAAGGGAGATGAGGTGGCTATATCGATCCAGGGAAATGCCATGGTTGGCAGACATGTGAGGGAGGGGGATGAACTATATGTTGATATTCCTGAGGAGCACTTGGTGAAGCTATTGATGGATTTCAGGGAATACTTGGAGCCGGGGGAGGTTGATTTGATTCATGAGTATCAAGCAGCCAAGAAGCGGTGGAGCGATTAAGGGGCAAAATTTAAATAAGATATAACCAAGGCTCCTCAATGCCTACATTTAAGTTAGTGGTGTCGGACCCCTTAAGCGGGAAGGCTAAGCAGGTGGAGGTTAAGGATCAAGATGCGGAGAGGCTAATTGGATTACGCATTGGGGAGGTTATTGATACAAAATTGATTGGGAATGCCCTTCAGTTACCTGGGGAAGTCAAGCTACGAATAACGGGAGGAAGCGGGTTCGAGGGCGCACCCATGCTTCCATACCTGCAGGGGCCAGTGAAGCGATACATACTGCTCTCTGGTCCTCCTGGCTTTAAGCCTAGGGAGGATGGAATTAGGAAGAGAAAACTTGTGCGTGGCAACGTGATAAACGACCAAACGATCCAAGTCAATATGGTCATTATTTACCCAAGCGATTGGAAGGGGGAGCCACTGATCAAGGAGGAACCAAAGGAGGAGAAGCCCCAGGAGGCGCAGTGAGGTAATTTAATAAAGGGTAGCAATTCTCGCAGCAAGTGAATAGGTTCCGCTTAGCTGCGTTAACAAGCTTAAGCGCTGGAATAGTTATCTTATTGGTTCTAGCACTTACGGCATTCATTCCACTACAATCATTATTTGAGAAGCCATTGGTGCTGATCTTATGGTTTCTCTGGATCCTTGGAGTAGCGGCATACAAGTTGTTCAGCAGCTCTGGGCTAGGCTCCTCCAACTACATAAGGAAGTACACTCCATACTCCTTGGGTTTCACGTTTATGTTCATAGTAATGGGAATCCTTCACCAATTCACGCTCATGGGATTATTCCTAATGATTGGATACTCATTTGAATTAGTGGCCGGCTTCATTCTTTATAATGATTTCAAGGCAATTAGTGGTGAGGGAAATGCCGTTCTTTTCCTAACTGGAATAACATTATTCATATTATCATTGCCACTAGCAATTGTGAAGATACCATGGCCCGCAATCATTGGCGTTGTTCTAAAGACAATCAGCATCTCCAGGATAGCCATGAGAGCAGGGCCAGGAATGCCCATAAAGCAAAAACCCAGAAATACTCACTATTGACCTCCTCCTAGGGCGAGGCTTAGCGTTGTTCTGACCTCCTCCCCGCCATTCGGCGAGAGCTCCCCCGAGGCCTCAAGGGTTACACCCCTTTCGCGGGTGCTACTCGTTTCCCTGGCATTGTGGGGTCAACCTCGCTCCCCGTTCCCTAGGGATTAACCAGGGAAGCTAACTAACCCCTAATACTAGAGCATAAACCCCCGCTCCAACTCCCGCCGTCATAAAAGGCGAGGTTTATCGTTCTTTTTATTATGACATCATGAAGGGGCCTTATTGGCATAATATAGATTATTTCTACTTATTTCTACTCTAGCGATACGCAATTACGTTTTTATAGACCCAATAGCACTGCATCGATTTAATCACTAAGGCTAAAATGGATTTGAGGAATAATGAATTGCGTGAATACATGTTGTAGGGGAAATGAATTGAAAAATGATGATTACTGGGAGAAAGTTTTGACTAAAAGACGCGGTAAATCCAGTTAAATGAGGGGGGATTATTATAAAGCGGCTGGGAAGGGAATTATTGGATGCGTGACTTAATCATTATGGAGCTATCAAGACTGGGTCTAGATCCGGAGAAGTTTGTGGCGTGGAAGGTAATGCTGAGCGGTGGCACTATATTTGAGGCATTAGTGGCTACTGTATTAACGCAGAACACAAGCGATGTAAACGCCGGAAGAGCATTCTATGCACTCAAGAAGCGAATTGAGGTATCGCCAAGCGGCATCCTTTCCTTAAGCGAAGATGAACTAGCTGAAGTGATTAGGCCGGCAGGCATGCATGTAAGAAGAGCAAGGCAATTAATCGAATTGGCTAAGGCTGTTTTGGAGAGGTTCGGCAATGATTTGGAATTCATCAGAAGCATGGATGCCGATGAAGCGCGGCGGCTCTTAATGTCATTGCCGGGTATTGGGCCTAAAACGGCAGATGTTATACTAGTTAATCTAGGTAAGCCAGTATTTCCTATTGATACTCATATATTGAGAATCAGCAAGAGAATAGGCTTAGCCTCCACATATGATTCAGCGAGTAAAGCATGGATGAGCATATTCAAGCCCAACGAGTATCTATGGGGGCACTTATCACTAATAGAATTCGGTAGGAGGATATGTAGGGCGCGAAGCCCCAAGTGTAATCAATGTGGACTACAAAGTGTTTGTAAATATTATAAGGAGCAAGGCAATCACTGAAATTCCCCTCATTAAATGAATTCGTTTTCCCTATACTGACCCCCGCCCCTAAAGGGGCGAGGCTTAGCATTCTTTCTATCAATAGCGACTATACTTGTTCAAAATAGTCACTAAGTAACTCCAAGTATTGATGGCTTCTCACTAGCTACTTTAGCGAATAATGCTATTACGTGTTCGCATGGCATTAATGCATTACCGCACTTACTGCAAGACCAAGTCCTCTCCTTTAGATTGATTTCGACCGATGCATCGTCTATATAGCCAGATATTATGGCTCCTCTTTGAGTGAATTTATCTACAGGAAGCAGTATTGAAGCAGAGACTAATTCGGGGGATGGAACTAAGCGGCCGATTACCTTGCGCCAGGAATCCCTTGTCTTGGTGATGATCTCCGAGTCATTAATTCCCCAATACTTGTCAAGATCAATATCTCCACCACCATACTCCAGCCTCCTCTCACGAAGCCTCAGTAGAAGTGGAGCCGGAGCAAGTGGACCAACCAACAGTGCCTCGCCCTTATTTAGTCCGCTAATTACCTTGACTAACTCATCGCTGAGGGCCTCGCTTGACTCTATTATTGCCTCCCTATCAAGAGGATTCACTATCTTCAGTATCGCGTGGTTTTGACACTGGCTTAATATATCCTGATCAATCTTGGATGGCCTCTGGGTTATCACGATTAGGTAGACGCCGAATTTTCTGCCCTCTGCAGCTATTCTATTAATTATTGAGTGGGCTAGGGTTGACTTAGTGGGAGGCGCAAACCTATGGGCCTCCTCCACTATTACCACGACTGGGTAAGGATACTTGGGATCCCTTAGATCCCTCACGTAATTTATCCTTGATGCCAGCACTCGACTCAACACGTGATAAGCTATGTGATCTTGAACCTCATCACTTACGCCGGCCAAGTTAATTATGGATACATGCTTAGGCTTTAATATATCCGTTAAGGGAGTCGTGTGCCCCCTATAAACTCCTGTTCTGGCGAGCCTCCTCAAGTAAACCCTTGCACTCACTAATGCGCTTCTCTGCCGCGAATCGTTGGCTATCGATCTTAACTCATTCAGTAATTGCCTAAATCGCTCCGGCTCCGTTATATTATCGTCGCCAATCGGTTGCTGTATATTTAGCGCCCGCTGAATATCGGCGGGACCAATGGGTCTCGTCAATGCTGCGTCGATCAACCTTATCATTCCCTTAATGGAGCCGGACTCACCACTGCCGTTTGTGGTGCGTGATACTATCTTCATTAGGGAGTGAAGTAGGTATATTATGTGACGTATCCTAGATGCTCCGCTGGGAACCCCGGCGATGGTGGCTAATTGATCTGGGTCAACCTTTAATATATTCATTGAGTATCGTTTGTCGCCAACATGATGCTTGGATGCCTTAATCACTGTAACGCTGAAACTGCCTAGTTTTGAGGCGGACTTCTGTATGGACACGTATTCGCCATGTGGATCCAGCACTACCACTGTTGCCCCCAGTTTCATTAGTTCCTCTATCATTAGAACGGAGAGCCACGTCTTCCCGCTCCCCGTCGCCGCTATTATGGCCATGTGCCTCGTTAGGCCCTTCTCGTCCAGGCAAACCGGGACATCCTGTGAAGCAAGTGAACCAATGCATAATTTACCTTTTAATCCAAGGTAATCCCTTATCAATTGAGGATCAGCATGGTAAACTGGGGTTCCTATTGGAGGAGGCGTTCGAGGAAGTCTAAGGCCGGAGTCCTTATAGCCTAGGAGAATCACAGTCGCTATTATTGTTTCTATCAGTGACACGCCTATGTCACTGCTTAATGCGTCGGCGGCTAAGTCCTCGCCTATCTTATATGGTTCTCGACTTATATTTACGATATAGCCCAGCACTACTTTATCTAGGTGCCTATATGTGACGTACTCAAATAATTGAACCTTATCTGCTTGATCGGTCTTTATGGCTACCTTGACCTCGCTGGAGCCAATGTTGCCTATTATGAATCCTATTTCATCCCCCATTTTGCCATGGTCTTCATTCAATGATATTAACAATTACGCTTATCATGGATACAGACCCCATAATGAAACTTTCAGTTAATCCTAGTAAACATATTAACAGTAACTTAAATAAGGCAATAAGCAAATCGAGACCTATGTCCAGCGACTTATTTGCCTTAGCCTCAAAAATATTTCCGGGAGGCGTCAATAGCCCTGCCAGGGCAATGAAGCACTTGCCGTACCCATTCTACGTTAAATCAGCAGAGGGCCCTTACCTAATCACTGAAGATGGGGAAAGACTGATTGATTACTGCATGGGATTCGGCCCCCTCATACTTGGGCATGGCCACCCAATTATCAGGAGGGCAGTGGAGGAGGCATTAAACAGGGGTTGGCTATATGGAGTACCAACTCGGGCAGAGATAGAGGAGGCCCAGAAAATAATGAGCCACATTAAGTCAATTGAAATGATTAGGTTCGTGAGCACTGGAACCGAGGCCACCATGAATGCAGTGAGGCTAGCGAGGGGATTCACTGGACGGAAATTAATCATTAAATTCGAGGGTAACTTTCATGGTAGTCACGATTATGTACTAGTGAAGGCCGGTAGCGGTGCGGCCACATGGGGAACCCCAACTAGCGCAGGAATACCGGAGGAGGTTGCCAGGCTAACCATTGTGCTTCCATATAATGATATAGATGCCCTTGGGAGGGTAATGAGGGAAAAAGGCAATGAGGTCGCGGCGATAATAATGGAACCCGTGGCCGCCAATTATGGATTAATACCGCCTAGGGAGGGATTTATTCAAGAGGCCAGGCGATTAACGCAGGAATACGGTGCCCTACTCATACTTGATGAAGTGGTGACCGGTTTTAGAGTGGGGCTTGAGGGGGCCCAAGGCATGTTCAATATAGTGCCTGACTTAACCACGCTCGGCAAGGTAATTGGCGGCGGCTTTCCAATAGGCGCATTCGGGGGATCACGTGAAATAATGCAACTAATTAGTCCCCTGGGTCCAGTTTATAATGCTGGAACATTCAATGCGCATCCGATCTCCATGGTTGCTGGCTTAGCAACCATTAATGAACTCGAGAAGGGAGAGGCATATGCCATAGCTAATGAGGCGTCTAGGCGAATAAGCGAGTCATTGGTAGATATAGGGAGCAGGCTTGGCATTGGAGTCACGGTGAATAGGGTGGCATCTATGTTTCAATTCTATTTCACGGATAAACCGGTTGAAACCACTAACGACGTCGCTAGAAGCAACGAGAAAATGTACCTAAAAGTACACGCAGAGGCATTAAAGAGGGGAGTTTACCTTGCGCCAAGCCAATTCGAGGTTAACTTCACATCGGCTACACATACAAAGGAAATAGTGGATGAAACAATAAGGATACTTGAGGAAGCAATAAAGGCCAGTAAAACCTGACCATAAGATCCCATAAATTAAAATTACCAAAATGGGGGTTAAGGGGGCGGAAAGCCTCGCCTCTCTGAGGCGGGGATGAGTAGTCCCTTATAGAAAAGTTTTTTTAAGCCTAAACACCTCTCTTCAGGATGTCCTCCCCCGGTCAATTTCTTGGGAATGAGGAGCGGAGGCCGATTCCCCCCGCAATACCGGGAGAGGACATCAAAGAAGTTAAATGCACTAACAAGAGAAGTAACGTGGTTCGCCTCCTACCAAATGGGTTTCAAGAAAGGAAGCTGAGGAG
>Ga0080006_1172599_pt1 | contig 17778 bp, 18 predicted proteins | sample RS3BMetagenome_FD_69209 | JGI IMG/M metagenome (GOLD analysis project Ga0080006, IMG submission 69209) | Ferric oxide microbial mat and aquatic microbial communities from Rainbow Spring, Yellowstone National Park, USA - RS3B (SPADES... ... | reverse complement strand
AGCAAATGATATCATTGCAAAAAAGCTATATATGCCTTTCGCAGTCAGAATGCATATGTAGGCAGATTTCTGCGTGACACTTTGCTTTTGTGTGCTGTATAATGGCAAAGAGTTTTTAATCTGATTGAAGATATATCTATGTGTGATTGAATGGCAGGAGACGCAAAATGGAGCGATGACGCTGATGGTTTCATAAGTGACCTTGATTCAGTAATATCAGAAAAGTATGGAATAAAGCTAAGCGACTTGCTCTCAAACCCGGATTTATTCAAGGGCAAAGAAGGAATCTCCTCTACTATAGCAAGTATCCGCCAGGATATAAAGGACTATTTTGACAACATGCTGAATACAATGGGCGATGAACAGGCAGCATTCAGCAAGCAGCTAACAGACGCACAGGCACTATATGATAAAATAAATGGCTTCATAGCCAAAACAGCCACGGACTCAAAATTTCCATACATAAAACCATCGCTTATAAATAGGAATACAGATAACGACGAGTCTATAGTGATAACAGAATACGATGAAAAGTTGGAAAGCCTGATAAACAAGCTGATGGGAAGCTCTAATTATATAGCAGATCTCTCATTGCAGTACAAGGGCTACTATTTCGGCTCATGGTTATTCTCTGGCAGCAAGAATTATGTTCTGTCAGTACAGATACCCGCAAGCCCGATCCTGACAATAGAGATGGCAAGCGAAGAGATAAACTCGCTTGTTGATGAGGCTTCCGCGGCAGTAGAAGAATAAGAAGATTTGATGAAAGTAATAGTAATTACAGGAACTCCTGGTACAGGCAAGACAACGATTGCAAGGAGGCTACACCGCCAAATTAAAGGCTCGCGGCTTGTTTCTGCTAATGAGATAATTAAAAAGGGCAAGTTTTACAGATATGTGAGCAGTGATGGCGCAAAGGTCGCAGATATGCAGAAACTTTCCTATGCATTGAGGAATGAAGCCTCAAAGCCAGGCAGAGGCACTTTGATAATAGAGGGACATCTTCTATCTGATATAAAGATTCCGGGAGCAGTTGCTATAGTGCTCAGGGAGCACTTAGCAACTCTTAAATCGCGGCTTTTGAAGCGCAGATATCCAATAAGCAAGATAAGGGATAATATAGTAGATGAGGCAATTGACTATTGCGGTGTACATGCAGCGCAGAATTATAAGAAAGTGTACGAGTTCATGTCAAATGACACAAAGATCGTTAAGAAGCTGATGGACATCGCTGCAGGAAATTACAAGCAGAGAAACAAGCCAATAAGTCTGCTTGGCGAACTCCTCGACATAATAAAGGAAGACAGGCGTTATGCAATCTAACTATATACTTGTCTTTTCAAAAAGCTGCGCAAATACAGACTCAGCATATTCCCTAGGTACTTTGTTTACGAATAGCTCCGCCTTCCTGAAATCCAAGTCCTTGCGTCTGCCTATAATCTTGCCTGACGCCAATGCCCTGAAAAGCTCCTCTATATTTGAATAGCGGTTCTTCTCCAGCGCATATATTCCTGTGCCCTTCACTATGATGCCAAGCGCCTTCCTATGGGATTCTATGAAACTCTCTGCAAAATTCCCGCGCAGAACATCAGGCCCCTTGGCAAGTCTGCTCTTTAGGTGCATGCGCGGTGCTACGAACATTATGAAACCCTGTTCTGAATGCTCTATCCACTCTGCAGAGATGTACACATCAAACCCAAATTTTGAGGCATAATCAATTGTTTCATCAGCAACCTTCTTTAGCTGAGGCCACAGTATGTCCTCGCTCTTGTCAGGAAGGGGTATTCTAATCAAGTATAAATCAAGCCCAGATCTTTCTATGAAATTGTCGATTAGTGTGCGTGCTCTGGTGCCTGGAAAGCCATGGCCGTAAAACATCTCAATTGAAGGCCTTTTCATGAAAGCTCTCGCTATAAGAACAAACCTTGCAAGCGACTCCATAGACACCCCAGCAGCAACATTCCTCTTATGATCAACTGGGTCTATAACAATAAAATCGGAGTTGAATTTTCTAATTACATCTGGCGTTGCCTTTTCTTTGCTGTTCAAAGGGTTTATGTAAAGTGGTACTTTGAATGAAGAAGCAGCACTTAGTAGAGCCCTGAGCGAACCGAAGCTATATATTAGCAGTTCACAAAGGTAGCCTGAAAAGCCCTTAATCTTTATCTCAGCACCGTAGATGTGGTGCACCTTTAACAAGTATTTAAGCAGCCTTACATCATCTTTCTGCTTTTTCGTTAGCCTTGAGTTTATAAATTCAACATGCAACGGGCTCCTGTCTACTGCTGTAACCATCTCGTCTATGTTGTGTATCTTCATTGCAGGCACTACGTCTGCTTTTATACCATAATCATCAAGATAAACCCTCACATAGGGATGCTCGGCATATTTTATTTCATAGCGCTCGTTTTTCTCTTTCCTGATTATGCTCTTTGCATAAGCCATGCCGCGCCTAGTTATTTCATCTTTGCTGTTGCCGTTTCCAAAAAGCAGGAAGATATCAACATCAGAATCGCCCCTGAGATTGGTGCCGTGGGCAGTAGATCCTACTACAACTATCTCAACATCCTTAGGCACAGCTTTCTTTAATCTCTCAACAAGCTCATTTGTATGTGCTACAAGCGCCCTGCTCTCTTCATCATCAGGCTTTATGTCTTTCAGCACCTTTGCAAATATATTTTCAATCTTGTCCATACAAACATATTAATATTAAAGAGCAGATTTAAATATTAAACTAGAAACTAGAGGGCTCGTGGCTCAGTAGCAGAGCGTCCGCTTCGCAAGCGGAAGGTCGCGGGTGCGATTCCCGCCGAGTCCAAAATCCTTTCAGCAAAACGGGTGTTTGACAATGAGCTCAGAAGATTGGAATCAAGTCTTGGAATGCATAGATAAGGCAGCCTACGGTAAACTTGACAGTACCAAAGAAATAATAAGGCTGTATTATGATTTGGAATGGATAAAGGATAATGTTGTTTTTGATAATTTGTTCGATTATAGGGGTGTAACCAATTTAAATAGACAGCTCAAGTTGGGGAGACGCAGGATACGAAAGATCCTGAAAAAAATATCACCAGAAGATTATGAATGCTTAGTTGGGCAGGAAAGCAAGCATCTCAAATGAAGCGAGAATCCCTGAGCAGCTGGATGAAGTGCAGATTGAAGCTCCATCCGTAAAGGTTTGGTAGTTAACTCATAATATAACATGCATGTTTTATTTATGTACAGTATATTAAACGTAAAGTATATAAATACGTATAGTATAATATACGAATATGGCAAGTGTTGATGACTTTAAGTACGTGCTTACCCTTTGGAAAGAGATGGAGCTCCCAGAAATCATAGAAAGGAAGATAACTTTAGATTTAGATGCAGACAAAGTAATTGTCATTGTAGGCGTAAGGCGTTCTGGTAAAACAAGCCTGATGTTTCAGCACATAAGAGAGTTAATGAAAAAAGGGATTAAGAAAGACAATATTATTTACGTTAATTTTGAAAATGAACGCTTAATAGCAACTAAAGCAATGGATATGGATAATATCCTAGTCGCACATTCGCAGATATTCAACCCCGTAAAAGGGCTCATCTATCTTTTTCTAGACGAAATCCAAAATGTAGAGAACTGGGATAAATGGATAAGGAAAGTGTATGATACTAAGAAGTATAGAATTATAATAACTGGATCATCATCAAAGTTGCTCAGCAGCGAAATATCAACAGCTCTTGCAGGTAGGAACCTTTCCTATATTGTTTATCCCTTCTCGTTTAACGAGATGCTGAAAGCAAGAGGAATAATCACAGATATCAGTAGCATGAAATATTCTGCAAATAAAGGCACAGTATTAAAAATGCTAGACGAATTTCTTGAATATGGCTCTTTTCCCGAGGTCGTACTTTCAAATGATAATACAAGAAAACTAGAGCTTTTATCATCGTACTTTGATGCTATATTCTTTAAGGACATAATAAGGAGATACAACTTGAGGGAAACAGGAGCATTAAACATTTTCCTCAAGATAATTGCTAGTAACTATTCGACTTATTTCAGTTCAACGAAGGCCTACAATTATTTCGGCAGTATGGGCTTCGAGATTAGCAGAGTTACGATTCTTAACTTTTTAGAATACGCGAAATCCGTATTTTTTGCTGAAATCCTAGAACAATACCTGAAGAGCCCGCGAAAACGTTTTGCCAGACAAGTAAAGAGTTATATTATTGATATTGGATTATCAAAATTGTTTACAGATATAGACAAGGGTAGAGCGCTTGAAAATGCAGTGTTTATCGAATTGCTCAGAAGAAAAAAGGTTTCAGACAGTATATATTACATAAAACTGAAATCAGGCAAGGAGGTTGATTTTGTTGTGCGTGGGGAATCTATTAAACTAATACAGGTATGTTATGACATTTCTAGCATCGATGTAAAAGATAGGGAAACTTCAGCGTTAGTCGAAGCGGCAAAAGCACTTAAACTCAAGAAGGGAACCATACTTACTTATGATTACAACGGAAGCGAGGAAGTAGACGGTATAAAAATAGAGTATATACCTTTCTGGGAATGGGCTACGTCAGAAGAGCAGAGGTAAATCAAAGGTATACAAAACCGTTTATAAAAAGTTTTATCAAAAGTTTGGGTGCGATTCCCGCCGAGTCCATCAGTACGGACTCTCAAGCTTGCCAGAGTCTGCATATGCCTTATAACTCTTTACAAAACTCAAGACAGCCTTTGCTGTGCGCTTGTTGTACATTTTAAGATATTCATTTAACTTCTTCTTATTTATCACTCGTAGTAAACCGCTGTAATTCTGGATTGGAAGTTTTATCTTGTAATAAAACAGGTCTATAAGAGTCTTCTCAGGATTAGATACTGGCACCTTTAATTTGCCGTAATTCACCGTATCAAATCCAAAAAAATATTTTACTGGGACATGGTGCAAGAAGATTATGTCATTCTTTTCCCCAAATGCATATGACTTTGAATTCCTCACTTTCCTGATTGTCATTATTTCAGGCTTGGAATTCTGCGTCCACAATTCCCTTATAGTAAGCGCAGATAAAAGCCCGTAATAGAATGGGCTGTAAGCAAATCCTGCCACCATAATATCATTGTTGAATGTGTACACACCCTTCCTTATTGAACTTATCAAGCCAGTGCTTTTCATGTATGATAATAGCCTCGGTATGTTTTTCACACTTCTCCCACTGTTTGCTATGTAAAGCTTTACATCTCTATACGTAAAAACAGGATAATTAGCAAAATGACTAGCTATCTCTTTAACTGTGGTCATTAATCCATCTCTGTATGCTTTTTATCATAAGTTCGAATGAGGGTGCCAATCCAGCTATTATCAAATGCCCCAGGCTGCTCATATCTGAGGGGGGATTATTCTCTATTCTGCCAATTAATTTCTTCAGCCTCTTTACCGTTTCAGGATCTGCCTTTTTGATTAGTGACACTAGATACCATATATCATATAAGTCATGCGCTTCAGGGTGCCTGAATTTAGCATAATTGTCAAGCTTATCCATGTATGCTTCTATCTTCTCGTTAAGTAGCTCAATGGGGCTCAACGATAGTACTGCGATTATGCCACCATCTAACTTAGTATAGTCTACCATTGTGCCTTTCTTGTATCTGAAATTTATATCAACCTTCATCTTTGTGCCAGCTAATTCTACAGTGAAATGCATTGCATCAGTCGAACTACTGTAACCCTTTTCCTTTAATACAAATCCATATCCTTGCAGGGATTTTGATATTTCTCTGTAGTGCAGCATCTTTTCTGCTGACGTTTTAGATTCCATGTAAAAATCAAGATCTCTAGAGAATCTATTTCCAGAGTAGCATCGCCATATGGCAGTGCCGCCATGCAGAACTAGCTTAGGATATCTGCTATAAAGAATTTCCACTAGCAAATCTTCAAGTTTTGCCTTCTCCAGTTGTGCTGTATCTCTGATCTCCATTTAATCAAGAAATGCAGTTTATTACATATTTATGTAATAATATGCACTTATATATTTAAATAACTTGTGTCTCATATGTCGCGGGTGCGATTCCCGCCGAGTCCAATTTACTTTAAAATTAAATCTGGTATTCTTAAGCAGATAACAATGGCTAAGCAAAAGCAATAATATTTAAGTGCTTCTTATTATTTTTAATACGCAAACTTAAAATTGCAACTTAATAGCAAGGCATTTATTTTGATTTATCTAAATACGCTTCGACTAGTTTAAAACATGTAGATTGGTGCATAATATGGCAAAAACTCTGGATACTGCAATATTGCTTGCAGGCGGAGAGGGAACAAGGCTAAGACCACTAACTTATGAGATCCCAAAATCATTAGTAAAAGTAAATGGCAAACCTCTTTTGCAGTATGCCATAGATGAGTTAGAAAGGAACGGCATACGCCATATGATGGTGTCAATTGGCTATATGGCTGATAAGATAGTCGATTATATAAAAAGTTTGAGTAGTAACAACAGCAGATTCAAGATAGATTATGTAATAGAAAGTAAGCCATTGGGAACCGGCGGCGCAATAAAATTTGCTTTGAGTGCATTGGGTGATATAGAGGACTTTGCAGTAGTTAATACAGACACGATATTCGATGCAGACCTACAGGCGATGTACAGGATGCATGTATCAAAGAGGGCAGTTGCTACTATAGGCATAACGAACGTTGACAATGTAGCTGGATTTGGCGTAGTAAATACTGAAGGTAGCACTATAAAAAGTTTTGTAGAGAAGCCAGATCCTTCAAAATGTGACTCACACACGATAAATGCCGGTATATACATATTGAACAAAAGGATAAAAGAGATGTTTCCTAAAAGTGATTCTTTCTCTATAGAAAGAGATTTATACCAGCCCAATGTAGGGAATATCATGCTGCTCGCTTATCCAATAAAAAAATTCATAACTGTAAACACACTAGAACAGCTGAATTCAGCCGAGAAAATATTGAGTGAAGAAAGTCATTAGCGCCATGCTACGATAGTTAACAGGCATACGCGCTTATATCTACTCATAAACTAACTTTTGCCTGCAACTAATTTGTTAATTTTGCATTTGCGAAGAAGCTGCACAAATTGAAATTCAAAGCATTACTATATGAGCTCTCTGCACTGGATCTTAGAAAAATATATAAGCTGCGCAAGCAAAGATATGCCATATGTATACTTACATAATAGTAGCATCGCTATTGGCAGTGGCGATGTGGTCATTGGTAGATTCGCTATCAAAGTTTTACATATACAAGCTAGGCAAGGAGCTTTCATCAGTGCTGGTCCTTGCTGCCGGCATTATACCTATGCTGCTGCTGGCTATAGGCTCTTTTTCTTTAAGCGATATACCTCTGCTGCTCTGGGTAGGAATTGCTGGTGGCACAGTACTATTCCTAGGATTCTTGTTTGTATACAAGTCTGTGCCAGAGGGCGGAGTATCGAATTCTTACATATTGATTGAGATCCAGCCACCCCTCCTTATACTCTTCGGCATCTTAGCCCTAGACGAGCATCTGAGCATTACACAGCTGTTCAGCATGCTTGTAATATTTATAGGCATACTGCTCATCATACTGACAAAGAGACTGAAACTGGACAAGAAACTGCTGCCTTCGCTTATTGGAAACATAATGTGGACTGTCTACTGGGCGATAGTAATCCTTGCAGTCCTGTACTATAAAAACTTTGTAATACCCCTCCTTTTTGTGAGAGTCTTCAGTGCACTATTTGCATATGCATACTACGAAATCACAAGACCCCAAAGGCACTCTAAAATAGGAGTTCAAAAATTCGGCATTGCAATGATTGCTATTGTTCTGCTTGCCGGTCTCCTTGACGGCAGTGGCAATCTCTTCTTTTCGTTTGTCTCATTCAACAACAAGGTTGTAGTAGGGAGTGCAATACTCTCGATGGAACCAATAATAATATGGCTTGTAGGGTTCTTCGCTTACAAGGAAAAGATAACACGCATACAGAAATTAGGCTTTGCCATATCGACCATTGGCTATCTGCTACTTGCACTCCTGTGATGGCATTACAGAATGGGTAGAAGGCCTGTAAATTTATTCGTAGAGTATTTCATAAATGCCTTCCGGCCTCAGATATTATACTGAGCACTTCAGCCATGTTTGTGCTGTCATTGCCCTGGCTGTTTGTAGGAGTCTCCATTATAAAGAATCCAGAGCTGAAGGCACTGTTCCTGAAGAGGTTTACGAAGCCATCCCTTCCTATCTCACCCATGCCTATATGCCAATGCCTGTCAAGGCCGCTGCCTAAGCCATATCTTGCATCATTGAGATGAACAAGCTTGATTTTGCTTTTGCCTACAGAAGAGTCAATTTCTTCAATCATCACATCAAGCTTTTCAGGATTTCTAATATCGTAACCCGCTGCGAACGCATGGCATGTGTCAAGGCACAGACCTAGTCTCTTTTTACCAACAAGATCTATCACATGTCCTATTTCATCAAATCGTGAGCCAATGCTATTTTTGTAGCCGGCACTATTTTCAAGCAGAAGTTCTACATTTCCAACTGCATCAAGAGAAGATGATAAAGCGCTTTCTATGTTTGGAATTCCTCTTTTAATTCCTGTACCTTTGTGAGAGCCCATGTGAAGCACCAGATACTTGATCCCAAGTGCATTACACTTCTCCATATTTTCAATTATCATTTCAATACTCTTAGAATGCACATTGGTATCTGGTGAAGAAGGGTTGCATAGATACGGGATATGCGCAAAAGGGTAAAGATTGTTCTTTGCTACTATGCCTCTAAACTTCTCTACCTCCTTTTTATCTATTGGATTACTGTGCCACGACCTGGAACTGCCGAGAAAGAGCTGGAAGGTGCCATACCCATGTTTTGCTGCATATGCAGGTGCATTTGAGACCCCACCAGATATTGATAAATGAAATCCAAGTTTTATCATGCGTCATCAACTATTTTGCCTGCAACTGTATCAAAGTATTCATCAAAGGCTGCAGGGCTGTGAGTATCATATTAGCAACACATTAATAAAAATATTTAATGCTAATAATATGCTGTGCAATTGCATTGAAATGGTGTTTTATTGAAGCGTGAGACTCCTGAAGAGAAAAGGAAAAGGCTATTTCAGGCTGCCAAAGAGAGCATAAGCAGAGCATATGCAGGAGAAGAGCATTCTATAATGCAGGCGATAAATGCTTACAAGGAGATAGACAAGACAAAGAATATATTATATGAGAGGCTTGAGGAATGGTACAGCATGTACTTTCCAGAGCTAAGCATAGGTAGCCAGACTGCTTATGCAAAGTTTGTTCTAAAGTTTGGAGCCAACAAGAAGACAGCAGACATTTCCAGCCTTAAGGAGGTATTCGGTAATAATGCCGAATCTATAAAAAGGAAGATAGATACCAGCATAGGCAGGGAGCCAACTAAAGAAGAATATTCTACAATAAGTAGACTTGCCGAGATGCTGCTTTCTGCAGCATCAATAGAGGATGATCTTGACAGGTATCTGAAGGAGAGCACTAAGAGGCTCATGCCAAATATAGTGTATCTCATAGACTACAAGATTGCAGCTGAGATGCTGAGTAGGGCAGGATCCCTTACAAAACTGGCTATGATGCCTGCCAGTACAATACAGCTGCTTGGTGCCGAGAAGGCTTTATTCAGGCACATAAAGTTTGGCAGCAAGCCGCCAAAGTATGGAGTTTTGTTTAAGATGAACCAGATGTCAAGCACACGGAGGGACGAGCGTGGAAGGCTTGCAAGGATTTATGCTGCAAAGCTTAGCATAGCATCGAAGGCTGATGCATTCTCAAAGAGATTCATAGCAAACAAGCTGAAGGCCGATATAGACAAGGCTCTAAGAAGGAAATAGCCGCTATCTCTCCAATCCCTTGAAATCATAATAATTATCTATTGTTTGCTGGATTATTTTTTTATCATTTTTTGTACTGCTATCTTTTGTATAATTATTTATTTCCAAGGACTGTTTTTCATATGGTGCTTCGACTCTGCTCTCCGAATCAACAATTTTTATTGCTGCCTCTTCTGAAGGAACGCTGAACGTATAAGGGTAGTCTCTACATTTGCTAACGTTCTTGGTGATCCTCTTCGTTAGGTTAATGTCTATTGTTACAGTCTCTTTTCCCCCCAACTTCTTTATGATTTCTCCGAGGGATTTGTCTCCTTCAAAGTTAGGGTTGTTTATGAATATGCCTATATTTTTGCCGGAGTCAAATTTCTGGTCCGTCACTAGTAGCAAGTAATTGTCTTTCTCGCTGTAGCCGACTATCCTAATTCCATTAGCACGGGTAAATCTATCAGTGACGAAACTAAGAAGGTCATCTGACCATATTTTTTCCATGATACCTTTGTTGGTTTTATGATATTTAAGCGTTGCTGTATATACGCCGATAGGCAAAGTGCTGTTTGGGCATATTTAAAAGTTTCAAATAATCCGAATGCCATAAATGCAGTGCCAAGGCTCAGCGTGTGGAAAACAATAAATATATGTAGTTGCATTATTTTTGAGCGAATGCGACCGTAGTCTAGCCTGGTAGGACACTGCCTTGCCAAGGCAGCAACCCGGGTTCAAATCCCGGCGATCGCACTTTATACTTCAAATTTCTATATGCCTATATTAAAACCACATTAAGCCTGCAGGTATCATCTACAGCACAACTGGCCCGCTCTTTACAATCTCGCCATTGAACTGGTATACTCCCTTGCGGTTCTTATCGTAGCGCACAAGCTTGAACAGGCTCTCATCGTATTTATCGCCCAGCAACTCTTTGTCCATTTGAACCCTATCTTTGCCGTTTGTGTCATGCTCCTCTTTGGCTATCATATTCGAGTGCAGCTCCCTGTACTCTTCAACACTCAGCTCCCTGCCCCTCATAAGCGGCTGTATATCTATCAGCCTCTTTATCTGCTCACTGCCTGGGTCAAGCAACATTTTACCTATCCTGACTGTTGTGCCTGATCCGCTGCCGTATGAGGCAAGCATTACTGGCTTCTTTTCCTTTGCATTGAGCAACAGTGATGCAAGCGCTACCCACATGGAGCTATTGTATGAATTGCCTACCTCTGAAGGCAGCTTGAGCGAGTAGCTGAGGCCTATGCTTTCCTTGAAAGCTTCAAACTCTTTAAGCTTCTTCTCCCTGAGCTTCTTGTGGAACCCCCACAGCTCCTTTACTTTCTCGTTGCTTGCAAGCCACTTTGCTATGCCCTCATCTGCATCTGAGTCAACATATTCTGATACCACCTTTGCAAGCAGAGCCCTTGAGCTCTTCTCCCCATAGAGCGGCTCCTTCATGCTAAGCTTGCTTTCTATTTCTTCAACCAGTCCCATCCTCCTGTACATGTGCATAAACAGAAAAGATGCAAGGTAAACAGCCTCCTTTGGGAAAGGCACATGACTCACTATGTAGAATTTCTTAGGGAGCCCGAACTTCTGCTCATATCTTTCAACCGCGCTGCTTATGTCGAAAACGTAGTTTATCTCAGAGCCTACTCCGCTCGGTACATGCGGCGTATGCTCATTTGATTTGTAAAAATCATCAGAGGGCATATTGTAGTGTACACTCTTGTGGTCTAGCCTCATTATAAGCGGGTTCTTTGTCATGTAAAGGAATGTAGATGCTGCGCCCTGTGTTATTTCAGCATTCTTTGCTTTTGGGTCATAAATGGCTATGTCTGGACCTATGACAAATGCGCTGTTTATGCTTCCGTTCTCTATTGCATTGACTACAAAATTAACTGTCTTAGCCTCGGCAGTGCATGCAAGCTTTGTTTCAAGTATATCAGCATATGGAAGTATGCTTAACACATAGCTCAAGAATTTCTTCTTGTCTGGGTTGTTGCTCTCCTTCATTTCCTTGTATAGCACAGGCTCAACAATTTCAAGCACAAGCGCTGAGCCAGCCTTGCTGCCCTCCCTGCTTGTTTCTGTTGCAAGGTATACAGCATCAATGCCATACCTTTCTATTGCTGCCCTGAGCTCTTCTGTTTTGTATGCATTCTCAATGAACCTGTAGAGGCTGTTTGCAGCCATTGTGACAAAATTGTCAGAATAGCCTGGGAACCTGAACTGGTTTACCATCAGGCCCTCCTTTACCTTTGCCTCTGCTGTGTTCATATGCTCTGCTATTGTCTTTGCCGTGACTATGTATGAAGGTGCTTCAATTTCTATAAAGCTTATCCCTGCCTTTTGTCTTAAAACGGACATGCTACTAGATTACATGTATAAATTTAAAAACTGTCTAACTATAGTTCGTCAAAAGTTAAAGCGTTTTGCAGATCATCTGTGCCTACTGCCATTTTGCTGCATTCGCGCTTTGAGTGCCTTGAAATCCTTTTCCATCTCTGCCTCAAGCTTCCTTATCCTCAGCACTGCAGCAGGATGCAGCGTTGGCATATAGGTAATGCCATTAGACTCGAAGAATCTGCCATGGTTTGACCTGACACTGCCGATGTTGAGAAGCGCAGAGCTCGGTACATTTCCGAGCAGCACTACAAACTTAGGCTTTATTATGCTAATTTGTTTGATTAGAAATGGCTTGCAAATAGATATCTCACTCTCTGTAGGTACCCTGTTTTCAGGAGGATAGAACTGCACAACGCTTGTTATATAGACACTGCTTCTGCTTATACCTGCTTTCTTGAGCATCGATTCAAGCAGCATGCCGCTCCTTCCTACAAAAGGCCTTCGCTGTTCATCCTCGCTTCTTCCTGGTGCCTGACCTATAAGCATAAGCTTGGCGTCAAGTGGCCCCTCCCCAGGCACAAAATTTCTGCTAAGCTTCCATTCTGCTGTGCTTCTGGGAAGTGATGCATAATCATTGTTAAGCATTTGCATTTCCCAGAGCCTTTCTGCATATTCTTTTGCATCTGTAAGCACCTCCTTCGTATCTTTGTATGAGAGCTGCTTCATTGCTTCTTCATATGTAAGCCACTTGTAGCCCTTGTGCTCGAAAGATATGCTCACCTTGCTTGTATGAACTTCTGATAAGAAGACAGTGAGAGTCTTCATTATCTTCTCCTTGCCCTCATAGAAAAAATATTTCTTGATGCGCTTGAAGAAGCGGTCAGGCGTTATGTCTATTCCTGTCTCTTCTTTTGTTTCCCTTATCGCAGCCTGCAGAGCGCTTTCCCCTTTTTCTATATGTCCTTTTGGTATGTCAAGCTCCCCGTCCTCTCTGACTAAGAACAGGAATAAAATTCTGCTGTCTTCCCTCCTGAATATCATAGACCCTGCTGAATACTCAAAGTGCATTTACACACCAATCTAAATCAAACCCAAGCATATGAAACACACTAATGCTCACTCGATTCTGGCTGCTATGCAGTAGGCACTCTCCATCATGCCATTTGCAGTGGCATTGCCATGCGGCAACAGGTTTGCCATCATGCTGTAAGGGTAATCATAACTGCACTTTATGCTGCTTGGGGTGACATTTGCCGGAAAGACAGCATAATCATCCAATAGCGTGGTGCCATTGCTGAGCAGGTAAGGCATGAATGACCTTACTACTATGAAGCCTGTGCTGTTTGATATCAGATAATACACTTCTGATTTGTAGCCGCTGTTGCTTACAAATGTCATCTCATCCTTCAATATGCTGTGGCTCAGTATACCTTTTGTTATGTTTGAGTTTGGCACTGTAATGAGCATTGCTATGGGTGCAGTCTTGTTGAATGTGCCGTTTTCAAGCTCTATCATAATGCTGGAATTGCTTATTACCGGCAGTACAAAAGACACGAAGCCTGTGGTGTTCATCTGCCTGAACACCTGTGAGACTATCTGAGTGTTGTTAGAACTGAACTCTACATACCTCTGCAACTGTATGGGTGATATAAATGAAGCAGTGCTGTAATCAAGTGTTAGTAGAAGGTATACTATAGAAAACGCCAGCACTAGAGCTATTGCAGGCACTGCATACTTTTCTGTATGCTGCTTATCTTTTGCAATCTTTGGAAACCTCAACTTGTATGCCCCTGCAGCGAGGAGCATCACAATAATCACTGCATAGAACAGGAGTATTCCAGCAAACGAATGCACGTATGAGGTTGCAGCACGCGCCCCACCAGAGAGCCATACAAAACCTATAGATGCCATCCTTGCAATATTAAGCGCTAAAAGCAGCAGCAGGCCGCTCGCAAGCCAGTAGAATTTGTTCCTTGCCGTGCCATGATAAAAGTATGCTATCGGTGCAAGAAGCATCACTATGCCTATCATAGCACCTATGCCTGCACATGCCTCACCTATGCCTATGCTGTAGCCGCTTGACGCTATTGTAATAGGCGGAATATATACTGCGGAAGGACTGAAGATGTGTATAAAGGTATATACAATTATGCTGTTTGCAGCTGCAAATGCGCTGTTCATGTTTATTATTGGTATAAGCACTGCTGGCGAAGCAAAAAGCATGTAAACTGCCATTGCCCTGAAATGCTTTATATTTTTAATCCCGAACAGCATTGTTGAAAGCGCAATTAAAGCAATAGGAAAAAGAAGCAGGTCAAGCCTGAAACTGATGAATGCAAAGGTGAACACACTCCTAAGGTAAAGGAAGGCTGCTATGAAGAGCACAAAAAGCACTGATCCTATATAAAGGCTCTTCGTGTCAATCTCAGGTTTTATATCAGCCCTCATCTCAAAAATTACAAACAGCGGTAGCATGAGAATTGGTACTATAACATATGTTGATGGATCTGTGTCAAGTATTGAGAGTGGTGTTATATAGAAGGATGTTGAAATCATTATCAATACGGCAACAAGCATTGCGGCAATGCCAATTCTTTTGTCATACCTTATCAAAACACCCTTTGTCCTCAGTCGATATAGGCGTCATCACATTTCAGCAGTTACTCTTATCTTCACAGGACAGATATATTTGACTGGTATATTATAAAAAACTATCAAGCACGTGATATCCTCCAACCTCTAAAGAGCGTGGGATTTCCCATTCACTTTGTTAACTGCCAAAGCCATGAGAGAGCTTTAGGCGTAGAGGTTCGATGCCTACTTGTTGTGCTCATATCATTACCCATTAAGCATAAATACAAATTACTTATTTAATTCTATCTTTGATTTCATGGCAAACGCAATCGCACAAACACTGCTTGCAAAGCGCATACACAAGGTCGCAGGCAGAGGCAGAAGCAGAGTCATGCAATTCAAGAACGGCCAGATCCTTGTCACAGTGCCCAGAGAAATCGCAAGATGGAAGCACATAGGCAAAGGCACGCTGCTGCGCTGGTCAGACGGCGGAGAGAATAGGGTTATTGTAGAGGTTTGAAGGAGTAACTTACTACTCAGATATTTTGTCAGATTGGTCTTTGTGGCCCACTGGATATATGCAGAAGTGTGTATTTGTTGTATTGCCATCTAAATCCCTTTTTAAGAATGCGTTATGCCCACAGACAAGCTGATCCCACGAGTTGCTCATTTCTTCCCTTGAATATACAAAAAATTGTGGATTTCCAATATCGGCCTTGCAAGAAACAGGTTTGTAGAGATAAAGAAGGTCACCATATACATATTTTTATGCTTCATCATATTCTGATAAGGTATGTGATATAATTTTGTGGATTTGACTAGGGTTATAAAATGTAAGTATCAGAATCCTATGAAACAGGTATGATAAACTTTTTATACCAAGAGTCGCCTTTTTGTATCATATAGGTCGCCAAATAACTAATATCGGTGGAAGGTTTTAATGCCTTCTACCGTCAGAAAAATAGAGGAATTCTACAAAGCCCCTTTTTAGAAATTTTATAAATCTTGTATTTTGCTCTTATCTCTCTTAGTTTTAACTTCGGATTTTTTACCTTCTTTTATTTTTCCAGCCCTTTATTACGAAACCAATAAAAGGTTTAGTTGGTGGCAGGATACCAAAGGATACGATATCCAAAAACTTTGCGAATTTTAGTTTGAAGTCAGAAGTTGAACCAATTGTACCAAATTCCTTAATAATATTTCCTCCTGAAGTTTCAATGATACTGCGCCATGATTTTTTATCTAAAAATCTTTCGTTTCCATATTCTCCGGGATATCCTTTAAAAAAACTTGAAGGTACGGAAAATATAACATAATTAGAGAGACGAAATTGCTGTTGAAGTATATCAATGATCTCAGAGTCATTAAAATGCTCTAACACTCCTTTGCTAAATATTATATTTACATTTTCAATCTTTGGAAAATGTAATATGTTACCTCTTATAAATTTAATTTTGCCTTTGGCATTTGGAGAATAACGAGAAAGGTCCTTTGCCAGTTCTAGCATCTCTCCATCTTTATCTAACGCAACTACATAATAACCCATGGAAGCTAGCATAAAAGAAATAATCGCTGTACCACAACCCGCTTCAACAATATAGCCAGGGTTTAAATCAGCATACTTTTTTATTATTTTTACGAATTGTTTTTCCCTTTTTATTTTATTTTCTATATACCTTTTTACACCGCCTGCTTTTTTAATCTTATTTTCATATATCAATCTCCATTTCATCTAAATCCCTCTCATAGATTTTTAAAACATTATTCAACACTTCATAACCATCTTTTGTAAAATCTACTTCTACGTTTGCTTCCTTGTTGAGCTGGTCTATATATTCATAGAACGAACCTTTTGATAAAAGATTAGAATTTTCAATATCTTTTTTATGCTCAACAAAAATTTTCAGGTTTAACTCATTAATTACCGAAGTTATACTTGCTTTAGTTTCTTCCACATTCTCCTCATTTGAAAGCTTCTCAGCCTCATAATAGATGCTGTGAACTTTTTTTAAATTATTTCTTAAAATAATTGGCTTAACAATTGTGATTTCTACCCCTTTGAATATGTACCTTTCCGAGACACGAAAAGACAGCATGCCTTTACTGTAGCCTAGAGCATTCATAAATTTTACAGCTTCTACAAAATTACCTTTTGCAAGTTTTACTTCTATTTCTTCTCTTTTTGATGAACTTTGTTCACCAATTTTTGCTATTAACTCTGGTTCATCATCGGTTATTCTGCACCTTATATCGCTTGTATTCCCTTCTTTAAAAGTACTGTAAGCTAAAAGTAGCCTTTTGAACTTTCTGACCAATTTACCTTCTTTTTTTAATTTTTCTACAACTTTATTGTAGTCATTTTTTGAAAGCAATCCTCTAAACTCAACCTCTACTCTTTTATCATTTTGCATATACTTTCACCCACGATTAATAAACTATTTCTCTTTTGAATCATCAAATTTCAAAATTTTAAAACTACGCAAATCCATACCATAAATTGAATAAAGTTTTTCCCATCCAATGTTTCCAAGCTCTCTTCCTTTGATACCAAGCTTTTTTATAACCTCTTTTATTTTTTCTTCAGAGTCAGCTTCTATTTCTAGTATCGGCGGAAGCTTAGGCCATTCATCTATCGATATTTCTACTCCTTCTAGCAAGTAACTTGTTCTTTTGCTTTCTTGGTAAAGTGGATTTGGTATAATCTGAGAAAGTATCTTTGCTGTTGCATCAAAATCGCTTACCTCCACTTCTATTTCCTCAGTGTTTGCAAGATAGCTACCAAGCCTTCTCTTATAAGTTAGAGTTGTTTTCTTTCCATCTGTTCTAAGCCTTATGAACCTATCTGCTCCTTCAGGATCTTCAAGGTTGAAGATGTATCTTCTGAAGAAAAATTTTCCCAAAAACTTTGCTTCATTTTTCTTTAAAGCTTTTACTACTTCATCAACATTTATATTATCAATCTTCGTTTCTATTTCCATTTTTTTACCTAATTTTATTTCCACTTTT
>Ga0080006_1154755_pt1 | contig 17782 bp, 16 predicted proteins | sample RS3BMetagenome_FD_69209 | JGI IMG/M metagenome (GOLD analysis project Ga0080006, IMG submission 69209) | Ferric oxide microbial mat and aquatic microbial communities from Rainbow Spring, Yellowstone National Park, USA - RS3B (SPADES... ... | reverse complement strand
ATAGTATCAAATGGCGGCGGATGATATGCCATTATAAGTTCTTGTATTTTTTCACTCTTGTCGAACCCTGCTTTCTTGAGCGTCTCGTTTATTATGCTTTCAAGCCTTTCCTCGGGTACATCTCTTGGGGCATTCCATGGAGTGGTATTAGCATAGCTTAGGCCAGCCAATTTGTAATCATAAAAATCAACTACTTTTTCCCCAATATAAACTGTGTTCTCTGATTCCATTAATGCATCAAGTTCAAGGGAATCATCATTACCTGCTTCCCAATAAACCTTAACTCCTGCCCCCTTAAGCCTTTCATTTGCGAGAGCTACCCATTCATTTATTCTTTTATTTATCAGTTCCTTGAATTTTGATTCAAGAGCACTTTTGTTGTTTTTGAGTTCTTCGTATTCAACCTTGTCAGTAAGATATGGGTAGAACCCCTTGTTCTTCTGAAGTTTAATAAATTCATTAACCTCATTTTCTCCATTAAGCTTAACTTCATTCCCGTAAAGATTAGATATATAATTTCCATTGTTTCTGACAATTGGAATTATTGCTTTACCTGTAATATCCCCGCCAAAAATAAGGGCTTTAGCATCATAGAATTTTCCGGAATTGAGAAATTTTTTAAAACATATTTCGGAACCATGAATATCTGAGGCGAAAAAAATTCTAATGGAACTATCTTTAAATAACATTTTTTACCACCACTTGCTAAAATATAGGGAAAATAAAGATATAAAACTTCCTGTAAATTGAAAAAAATTAGAAAATTTACTCTGGAGGAATTTCTTTGAATGCATATCTTGGATCAACCCCCTTCTTCCTGTTCACAATGTACATCCCAGTGTAAATGAGTGCTGCAATAATGTATACGCCAAAAATTGCTACCCCGGTAGCATAATTTATTGGCATTAGATATGAATTCCACAGACCCTTAATTCCATAAAGTATTCCAATTATTGCAATGATTCCAAGCCAGGATATTAAAGGCAATCCAAGAATCTTTCTTTTAACTACAAAGGAATTTTCATACATTTCCTTTTTGACGAATGGCAATAGTATTGCAGTCAATGCGGGAATGATAAACCCGAAATCAAATATTGGTATTATATCCACTATTGCAACGCCAGGAATATATGCATACGCAAGTAAGCCAACAATCGCTATTATGCCAATAGCTATAGTAGATATTGTCGGCACCTTTGTTTTCATTGAAACGTGGGAGAATACTTCCGGAGCCATTCTATCGAACGACCATGCAAATAAATACCTGGTACCTGCTATCATAGTTGGAACAAAGAAGAATATATCTGGAAGCCAAAAGACCAGAAGCGCTAGGATGGGTATGACCGGATTGGGATAAACGAGTGAAACAAAGAATGGAGTATATGTACCCACAAAAGAGAACGGTAGTGAATAGCCATTGAAATAATTGTATGACCACGCCGTAAGAAACTGCTGTCCAAATGAATGAAAGCTTATAGAATAAAACGCAACGTAATATATCAGTATAACTAACAATGCTCCTAAAATTGCCAAAGGTAATGATTTTTTAACCTGTCTCATCTCACCAGACCAGTTTGCAGGTAAAGTGTACCAGGTAAAAGCATACCAAGCAATAGGCAAAGCCAGCAATGTAGAAGAAGCACCGGGTGCATAAAGCAATCCGTTGCTCTTTGCACTCTGAATCACATTCATATATGCTCCAGATCCTGCATATTTATTGAATGCAGCTACGAACTGCGATTGGCTTATTGTTGCGTTTATACCAAAGAATATTATTGTGGCAATAAGTTCGATAACACCTGTTAGAAGAATCAATTTAAAAGCTGTTCTGCTATTAGTGAATGTTAGAAGCAAAAGAAATATTATTATTATTACAAGTCCTGTCAAAACAAGATAATTCTGGCTTAGCATAGTAGTAGCAAGATTCATCAAACCTGTATTGTTAGTAAGAAATCCATAAGTCGCCATGGCAAACGAAAGATATTGTGCTCCATAAAGGCTGTAAATTCCAATTGAAAAAACATATGCAAAAAACAATCCAAAAGAATTAATAAAACCGAGAAAAGAGTTTAGACCTCTACTCACGAATACATAATCTCCTCCTGATCTCGGCATTGAAATTCCAAAAAGAGTATAAACAGCTCCTAGGGCCATAGACGGGACAAACATTAATACGAGATCCACAGTATAGTTTGCACCGGGAGATAAAAATAGCAGACTAATAAGAAAGATTGGCACTCCTCCGGTAACAAGAGCAAATGTAGCAAAGAAAGAATCCCAGCCGCCAACAGCCCGGACAAGCCCTGTCGATTGTCTTACAAAAACCTGAACCTTCGATGGATCTGAAGCCATAGAATATTAATAAATCGGCTTGTTATAAATTATTAAGCTATTTTTTTCATTATGATATTTTTGAGAAATTATTTTTCAAAACACTATAAAATGCAAAATAAATTTCTAACATTCTTGGAAAATATTAATTTATAATGTATATTGGGAAAATCTAGAGAAAAATTATTGAATTATTGAAAACAAAATTCTCTGAAATTTATACTTGTAGCAATAAGAGAAATATTTATTTTAAAAAGATACAATACCAATTGGTGATTTTTTGACGACTCGATTTCTTAATAAGCCAGACCTACCACCATTTCAAGGTGCAAATACTTTTTTTGGATTGAAGATAGGAAATGTTACCACTGAATCAGATTACGGAATTATAGGAATACCGATGGATTTTGGTTCAACATTTAGAACTGGCCAAAGATTTGCCCCGCAGAAAGTAAGAGAGCTCTCAAGAATAATTTCCGGGATTGATTACTTTATAAAGGAGGATATTTTTAAAGAGTTCTCTGTGCTAGATTATGGGGATATAAATGTAGTTCCAGGTTATATTGATAAATCTTTGACATTAATTCAGGAACATCTTGAAAAGATTTCTAAAAATGTCAATATGGTGCATGTTGGAGGTGATCATCTTATTACACTTCCTATACTCAGATCACTTCATGATAAATTTGGGAAGATAGAATTGATTCACTTTGATGCACATACTGATTCTTGGGGTAGTATATATGGTAGTGAATTTTCTCATGCTAATTGGCTAAGGCAGGCCATTTCGGAGGATCTGTTATCTGACGTCTATCAAATTGCAATTAGAGGATCCCTTTATTCAAAAAATGATATGAAATTTCAGGAAGCGTTTGGGGTTAAAATATATGATATGCAAAAAATAAGAAGTAAGGGATTCGAGAATGTAATGGGGGAATTACAGAATAATTTAAAATCTGAACACATATATATCACGGTAGACATAGATGCTGTTGATCCTGCTTATGCCCCAGGAACAGGAATTCCAGAGCCCGGCGGAATATCCAGCTGGGAAATAATGACATTCTTCAGATCTATGAGTTTCAAGACGTTAGGAATGGATATTGTAGAAATCCTACCAGCTTACGATTTTTCGGATATAACCTCTATTCTTGGTGCCAATTTGATATTTCAATATTTATCTGCTCAAGCGAAGTTAAAAAAAGCCTGAAATTGTTAATTAATCATTTAGTAAGATTAATCTGCCCCAGTATTTTTACTTTCACACATAGTAGGAGGCCCCGTTTTATAGAAATCAATAAAATCACCATTTATTAGAACTGGAAAAGACGGAAAAACAAATGAAACTCCTTGGATATTTTGAATAAATATATCTCCATTTTTAATCATTTCTGGGTCTGTTACAATGTCAGAAATTCTGTTGATTTTTCCTGATGGGATTCCCATTTTCTGAAAAATATCAATCCAGAATCCTGACCTATTTTTCAAAAGCTCTTTCTGGATCAAATTCGAAAGATCGTTTCTATTTTTAACTCTATCCTCGTTTGTAGCGAAACGATTGTCTTTTGACAATTCTTTAAAGTATTCGATCTAAACGAATCTATTCCAGATATTGTTATTTGCCACTGCAATTATGATTGGGGTATCTGCTGTCTCAAATTTTTGGTAAGGAACAATCCCAGGATGCGAGATGCCCATTGATGAAGGATTCATTGAAGTTAAGGAAAAATATGGGAACAGGTAAGTCATAGAGAATATTCCACAGTAGAAGAGTGGGATATTAATCTTCATACCGTCAAAATTATCATCGGTGTTCTTTTTTAACAGGGCCGATAAAACTATTATGAGGTTTTCCAAAAACTCTCACTGAAATCTTTTTTCATGACCTCATGATCAAAGAACATGAATCTTCTGCAGTCAAATTTTCCTGAATGGTATAAGGAGATAGAGAAACTTGGTGATCCCTTAACTGGAATATCAGATCGCATTGATTTTGAAAGGATAAGGCCAATTATCTCTGAACTCTTCACAAATGACACTGAGAAAAGAGGAAGACCCAATTATGATCCCATACTCATAATTAAAATATTACTGCTACAGCAGTGGTACAATCTCTCTGATCCGCAGATAGAAAGAGAGATCAGGGACATGATATCCTTTCTCAATTTCCTTGGATATCCTGAGAAATTACCTGACAGGAATACCATCTGGTATTTCAGGGAAAGATTATCAAAGACTGGAAAGGACAGGCTTGTATTCAATGAAATAAGAGATCAGATCATGTCCAGTCATATAAGAATAAAGAAAGGAACAATGCAGGATGCCTTCTTTATAGAGGCAGATAAGGGAGAATATGGAAAATCAAGAGGCAATGATGCAAATACAAGAAGATCCAAAGATGGAACATCAGCAGTAAAGAATCATGAGAAGCATTTCGGATACAAGGTTCACACACTGTTCAATGAGATCAAGATCATCGAGAAACTATCATTAACACCAGCAAATGTTTATGATTCGCAGATGGATCTCAGCATTCCAGAAATAATATGTTACAGAGACAAAGGATATTTAGGATCTGAATGTAAAGGCATCAACGGACCAATGGATAGATCTGTGAGAGGACACCCCTTACCTGTAAAGAGCATAAGGCGCAATATGAGAATATCCAGAATTAGATCAGCAGTGGAACATCCCTTTGCATTCATGAAGGGGATGATCCACTTCTTTCATGTCATGGTAACAACGGTACAGAGTGTGAGAGTGAAAACATACTTCACTTCAATATGTTATAATCTTGTAAGAGACAGATTCCTTGAGAGGATAGCGTAAGCCATCGAAGTTCAGGGAAAATACAGGTAAAATTTAGATAAAATTGAACTGTATACCCATAATTTCAATGGATTTAGAAGAAATACTGCGGTTCCTAACATGATCCATTCTGAAATTGATGGTTTTGGGAAAACCTCATATGTTTCCAACTTCAACTATATTTGCGGATATTTTTTTTCTCTTTGGTTTTTCATTATCGATAATACCCCAATAATGATAAATACATTCATATTTTTATTTTTCTTATTTAGAATTTTGATATTATTCACAATCTCCTTTTTCTTCAAATACTATTATGGATTATTTATCAAATGCATTATATCCTTTTTAGTATGCTCCGGCCGGGATTTGAACCCGGGTCGTGGGATTGAGAGCCCCATATGCTTGGCCGGTCTACACCACCGGAGCTTATGCCTAATATTGAAATGATATAAAAGGTTCACTTTTAAATGATATATTCAATCTTCCCTTCCTCAACATAATAGGCCCCCTGTACTTTCTTTTTCTCATAAATTTTCAATCCGTTATTGGAAATTGTTAATACATTTCCTTCTACCGCTACCCTGAAATTTTTGACATTATCATTTCTGGATGAGAGAAATTCCTTAATTGCCTGGGTGTTTATATCCTCATCATTGAGAATATAATGTTCTCCCGATTTCTTTGGAACAAAGATACCGTTAGGAGGGTTTTGAGTGTTTATAAGGCGGGGAGTTTTCGAGCTATTAACAATGGTTATACCATGCTCTGAAAGTTTTGTTTTAATAACTTCATCCTTATCACCTTCCCATATATCCAGAGCTTTCTGGAATGCACATATAGAACTGTCAGAATTTTTACACTTCATCTGGTTTTTGAAATCCTTTTTTGATAAAATGATGTTCAGTTGTTCTCTTGCACGCGTGAAAGCTACGTACATCACCCTTAACTCTTCCTCTCTTGAATGTTTCCTCATTGTTCCCTTTTCCAGTATTTTCTTGGATGGTGAAATTATAAAACCATAAGCATTCTTGCTGATTATTCCTGTCGAGTCGTCTACATAATATTTCTCATTTTCTCTACCTGAATCAAGCCCGTAAACTATCACAACTCTGAACTCTAGACCCTTTGACTGATGGATAGTCATTATCTTAACTCTGGATTCCTCTGTTAAAAGGTCATCTATAGGCCCACTTTCCTTTGTTTGCATGGCATTTTCATACCATTTGCTGAGGGAAAAAATATCATCACCATATCTCTCTAAATGGGATGAAATGACCACCATTATCCTCCATAGCCTATCATTTTTCTCCTTTTTTTCATCACTCTCAGAAATAAGAGATAGATATCCCTCATTGAGTAGTATATCCTGTATCACGTGATCTATCCTTTTTTCACCAAGCATCTCTCTGTACTTCATCATTTTTTCTGAAACTATCTTTGAAAGGTTTTCCTTTTCGGAAAACATAGTTGAAACATCCAAATTGAATATTGGAGAGAGGAGCAATCCCGCCTGGGCTACTTTATCTGAAGGATCTGCCAGGTATCTGATTATGTTATATATGTCAAGCCCCTCCTGTGATTTCAGTATTGATTCGCCTGAAACTGTCACTGCCTCTATTCCCTCATTCTTTAGTAATTTCTTCAATTTAAGAAATTGAGTGCCTGTTCTTGAGAGAACAGCTATTTCTCCGGGTTTGATGCCCTTTCTTATATTTTCCTTTATTATCTCCGAGATAGCGAAGAATGGGTCGTCTGCAATTGAAATATTAACTGTTCCCTCTTTTCCCTGAACGGGTTTCATTTCCTCGCTACCCATAATTTTAGGAAAAATTGAATTGTAGAATTTTATAAGTGATGAAAAACTTCTTCTGTTTTCCTTCAGTTCCCTCCTTACATCAATTTTCTCTTTAAGCTTTCCTTGGGCATCGGGATGAGCCCCTCTGAATGAATATATACTTTGATATGGGTCTCCCACTGCAAAAATGAATGATCCGTTGTTGAGAAAATTATCAAATATAGAAATCTGCAATTCATCAGTATCCTGAAATTCATCTATCAGTATGAAAGGATACCTATCTGCAAGCTCCTTTCCCATTCTCCTGGATATTTCGAAGGTATAAACAAGAAGGTCATCAAAATCTATCTGCCCTTCATCTCTCTTGTACTCTTGATATTCCCTCACTACAGAACTTATTATGATTGACAGGTATGGAATCATGGATACAAAAAATTTAGAAAGTATCTCTTTGACAATATCAGGTGTATAATCTTCCTTCCTGAATACTGTCGATAATGCCCCATTCAGAAGCTGCATCTTTATAAAATAACTCTTGTGATCCTTTAGTATGTCCCTTATGTTCTTTATAACATCTTCAATATCTGTGTTGAAATAATCTATGATGAAATCGAGTGTTCTGGTGACCTCATCATCTCCACCGGAATCCTGAAGGTATATGAGGAATTCCCTTATTACCCTGTCAAGAAAATAGAAAGATTCCATGTCGTCCATTACCTTAAAATCCCTCCTTATCCTGACTATTTCAGCGTAATCTCTTATAATTTTGGAACAGAAATTGTGTATTGTTCCTACGTTTGATTCTGGCAACTTTTTAAGCAATTCGATATTATTCTCCTTTCTGGCCCTTGCCTTTAATCTGTCCATTAATTCACTTGCCGCCCTGTCAGTGAATGTTATCGCTACAACATTTTCAACACCTTCATTGACCATAAGATTGTAGCATTTTTCAATCAGAGTATAGGTTTTACCTGAGCCGGGTACTGCAGTTACTATCTCGCCACCCATATCACCATCTCCTCTCCTGGCCCCGGCATACGCTCAGGAATGGGCAGTAGAAAGTTTTCTCACATTTTATAATATCTCCATTTTCCTTAATAAAAGGATCAAAATTCCCCTCTATTAGTGAGGACAATGCGGGATCTATTACTTTCCGGCAGTTATTTACTTCCATCTCTTCATTCATTATTCCTTCATACAGTCCCTTGGTCTGATATCCTTCAGCAGTATCTTTAAAAGAGACGTATGCCGCTGCTATTACTCTCCTTTTATAAACATGTTCCACGCCCAGTTTATAGAAGTAGAGTTGAACTTTTCTTTCATTGCATAGGCTGCCTGCAGGATATTCACTGAGCGAACTTTTATAGTCGATTATTGAAAGACCTTCATTACTTTCGTCAACTCTATCTACTATTCCTTTTATAAATACTTCCTTGTCGCCTATTTTATAGGAAACATCCTTTTCCTTCCCAAATAGTAGCTCTGCGGTTACAAATCTTCTTCCCTTATCTATTGCAGCCCTCACATCAACAAGGAAAAATTTTCCGAGCTTTCCATTGGATATGAATTTCTTTCTGTAAAAATCCAGCGCCCTTTTCTTCGATTGGAATGGTGTCCTGTTGATTTCTGATTCTATGAATGTATCAGCCTTTCTAAGAAACTCCCTTGGGGATATATTCATTGAATAATTATCCTGAAGAATTTTGTGGGTCAGAGAACCTGAAATTCTTGCATCAATGAACTCACTCGGCTCATCTATCTCCTGTATGTATAGAACAGACTGTAGAAAATATTTGAAATGGCAGTCAAGGTATACCTCCAGAGATGTTGGAGATAGAGAGTTCCCAATTAATTTGTTTACAAGATTTTTATCCATTGCATATTTGTCTACTTTGATTCTTAACGGGGATTCACTGTTATTAATCGGCTGGAATATTTCTTCTCTGTTTACCTGTTTCTCCTCTTCCGAAATTGAATCATAAAACATAACGGATTCTGTATAATTCAAATCATCATCAAGTACCGAATATGTAAGTACCGCTTCTCCAGAATTATTTAATATTGACTGATACTGTGACGATAGAAATTCCTCGTAAATATCAATACCTTCTATCTTAATGATAAGTGCTCTAGCATCATCCGGGAAAGATCTTTTCGATGAACTTTCATCGAGCCTCGAAATGTAAACTTTATCGAATTCAAGACCAACCATATCCTCAGGCTTTCCTATTATAACATTAGACTCATTGTACATTCTTTTTCTTATCCATAAAGATGCCTTATCTATATATGTGATAAGAATATTAACGTTCTTGAAGGAATCTTCATCCAGAAGTGATAAAAATGATAGCATCTGGTCAATCTCCTTTGAAAACCCCTGAATGAAATCGCTTGATATACTTTTAATCTCAGCCATCATAAGTTCCTTCTTACCCAATGATTTCGATAGGGAAATAAGGTGATTCTTTATCTCGCGAGAATCATTTAAAATAATTGACCAGTTATTCCATCCCGATGTTACATTATTTTCATAACATAATTTTTTTATCCTTTCTATTTTCTCTTCCTTCATTTTTAGCAGTGGATTTGTTATTAACTGCATCATTCTGTCATATGAATAGTCCTCGTTTACTGCCAGAAGGAAAGATTTTATTAAAGAAAGTGGTAAATTTTTCTCAGCAAAATAAGGGATTGAACTGATTACAGAAGTTCTTATTCCCAGAAATTCAAGATTGTTTGAAATATTTATGATTGATTTATCATCAGGTGCAACAACTCCAATGAATCCTGTGTCATTCATTATGCTCGTAGCAATCCACATGGATTCAGCCCAATAATCAGAAAATTTTCTCTTTATTACCTTTGTTTTTTTATTTTTCAGATCGTAAAAATTACTCCCCTTGAATAAATTATGGAATTTTTTGAATGACTGTGGAATATGAATTATATATTTACTCCTGTTGAAATTTATCCCAAAAAGATTTATAAAATCTGGGATATCATCTATTTCGCTTTTTTTTATTTCTGTTATCTTTGAATAATAATTTACTATAACACTGCTTATTTTCTCTATCCTCTTCTGATAGAATTTATCTGTTGTTATCTTGTGTATATCCTTTTCCCTTTCTACATTCTTCAGGAAACTTTTGATCCTGATTATAGTATCTATATCTTCAAAATCCGCTCCAGCCTCGAGAAAAAGCTTTACAGTTTCAAATTTATTTACAAGAGCAATCCTGAAGTTGGAAGCAATTTCCTCAAAAAGATCATATATTCCCTGGGCCCTCACATTATTTCTGGATGAATAGAGGTAAGCAGCTTCGCTTGAAATAAAGATGTGAATTTTTTCGTCAACCTGCACGTTCTCATAATCAATATCATTGAATTTAAATTTGCGTTCTTGAAAAGAATATTAAGTATTTTTAAAAATCACATCGGGAACCTTTTTCATGATCTTATTATCAAAGAACATGAATCTAATTCAATTAAATTTCCCTGAGTGGTATTATGGAATAGAGAAGTTGGTGATCCCTCAACCGGAATACCATATCTCATTAATTTTGAAAAAAATGAGACCGATCATTTCATACCTTTATGAAAATGATACAGAGAAGGGTGGAAGACCCAACCGTAATCCAGTACTTATGATTAAAATTCAGTTACTGCAGCGGTTGTACAGACTTTTGACATCCTATCCCCCTAAAGAACCGGAGGTTCCTGATTCAACGATACGTAGGCAAGAGCAAGATTCCATGGCAGAATAGCATAAGCTATGGAGATTTCAGAAGAAAAATGGAAAAATTATAAAAAATTGCCATTATACCAATAATTCCAGATAATTTTATAGAGATTTAAATGTTAGTCAGAACAGAGAATCTGAATTGGATGGTTTTGGATAATCCTCTATTCCAATAAATTTAAATCCCAAATAAATAGTCTCAGAAATGTATTAATACCATGATATTATTTTACGGTAGGAATGCAGATAAGTCAAAATAAAGAACCAATTGGAATAGGCAAGAATCAGAAGAAATTGAGAAAACTAAACATGAGAAAAAATGAAGAATTCAGATTTCTTCTTGAAAAATCCTTGAAAGATCTCCCAGAAAGTTTGAGAGGAAGTGTTTTTGGGGCTGTTTATGCCAAAGCTTCCAAGAATGGTATCCTGGAAGCAAGGGATTACATATTACTGAAGAAAAAGGAAGGCATAATAGATGAAAATACAAGCAGGAAATTGATAGACCTGCTTTACAGCTACAGTACTTTCCGTTAGGAATACTGCGTGAATCTCTTATAATCTCCAGGGGCAGAGAGAATACCTATTCTTACACCGGCATCAAGCCAGGCATAGGCATATGAACTTGCGGCAAGGCTATTCTCATAATCTCCCCTTTCAAAAAAATATTTGGAATCATTTAGATAATTCCTGCACATATCTAAGAAATCTTTCCCCCCTCTGTAAAGCAAGCTTTCCTCCGCTGGAGCGACCTTTATTATTTTGAGAGCATTCTCCGTCATTTCTATGTATTTCTTCGCCCTCTCTTCCAAAGTCATCTTACCACCCTTACGTTTTTTCCTCCATCATCAGTTTCTCTCGGCCTCACTTCAACAAAGAGAGGTATTGGCAGCTCTGGAGATGCCGCCAGTGCAACTCCTATTGGGAGTCTCTGTATTTCATCAAGAGAAGTTGTTGTCAGCCCTTCAACAGAATTTCCAATAGCTTTCAGGTCATTGGGATTTGTGACTTTCAGTATTATCTGGGTTCCGCACTGTGAAAGCACGTTTTTATCAATCTTTGCTGGTCTCTGTGAAACAACAAGAAGGCCAAAACCGAATTTTCTCCCCTCCGATGCAACTGTCCTCATTATTTTTGAAGAAAAAGCCTTCCCCTGTTGTGGTGCAAAATTATGTGCTTCCTCCACAACCATGAGCAAGGGCGGTATTTTTTCCTTTTTTCTGGATTCGAATAGGGAGTATACAAGCCTCTGTACGACAAGTTCCTGAACATCTGGAGGAAGACCCTTCATTTCAATTATAGATACCTTTCCATTCTTCACAATTTCATCTATTCTCAATCCTCTTTTATCTAATATTTTAAGCGATTTAAGATACTTCAGTTCCTTCTCGAGCGCCTGGGATAGTGAAGAATCATCCTGTTTCTTTAGTTCAGTTATAATATCATCGAAGGAATATTCCGGCATGCTAAGTCTAACAGCATCCACGGCCTTCCTGAGAGGAACTACATAAGTCCTTGAATCACTCAGATTCATTATACTTATAAGCTCCTTGACATTGATCTGTGATAGAGTGAATCTTAGTGGAACATCACCTCCATCTGCAGAGAATACTATTATTTTGTCCTTGTAACTTCTTGGTTCAACCCCGAATCTTGTCATCTCCCTTGATGGTGATGCCTTGTTTCCCATCGCTGCATATTCCCCGTGAGGATCAAGGATCACCACAGTAACATCGTTCTTCATAAGCTCCTCAACTATTACTCCTGTTAAGTAGCTCTTCCCGCCACCTGTTTTTGCGAGGACGGAGATATGTTTCTGTACCATGGAATTTATATCTATTGTAAATGGTATGCTGTGCCCGTATACAAGTCCTATGTAGGCCCTCCCTCTTCTGTTCTTCCCCAGATTAAGCACAGAAGCAATGAAATCATCTTCGGCAGGATAAACTGGAGTACCTGCCATAAATGGCGTCCTGGGAAATTGCATGAGATTCCTTTCGTCCCTGTAGCCAATCACAACAAGTCTCGAGGAAATGGATTGCTGTATGTCAACTGAATTTCCTTCCATAACCTGATAAGATTTTTCTATACTGAGGTTTGTTTTCGCTTCTATACTGTCTACCTTTGCCAGTACCCATCCTACCTCCTGATGCTTTATCTTGACATAATCACCCTGTCTTATCTTTCCGGAGATAGAACAATTGACTACAGTGGGGCTAAGATCCCCATAGAGTATGCCTATAGCTTCCATGATCACTGCTTACCATTAACCAATTTTCTGGATATAATCTTTGCACCTCTTTCTATTCTCTCTTGCTCTTCAGTACCTATGCATATCCTTATTATATTATCGGATCCAAAAAATATTCCCGGGATCGAGGATACGCCTTCCTTCAAAAGAGATTGTGAGAACTTCAATGAGTTTTCATTCACATAAAGGGCATTAATTATCTGGGCCGGGCTATCAATAAGATAATCTCCTAAATTTTCCTTGAGTACTGCATAATTGGCCTTTAATTTTTTTGTATTGTAATCCTTATACATTTCCATATTTGAAAGGAGATAATGAGCCCTTCTCCTTACAGCGAGAGATATATCTGGCACTATTATGTCCATCATCTCACTCATTTCCTGGATTATGCTGTCGCGTGCCACAATCCATCCCATCTTTATTCCCGAATCACCAAAAAATTTTGACATAGAGCCAATCATTATATTGTTACCGATATCCATTTTCTTCGAAAATGTTGATGTAAAAAAGGAAAATGTATCGTCAACTATCAGGTATGAATCGTTACCTTCAGTTTCCCTTGCTATTGACCTGAGACTCTCATCACTCCATATCAGACCAGAGGGATTATTTGGATTACTGAGGAAATATGCCGCATTTTCTTCTACGTCCCACGGCGAGAGTTCAATCCCATCGTCCGTCAGCCTGTTCTCGATTTCAACTTCATATCCAAGTTCCTTTGCCTGGTAGTAAAAAACAGGATATTCGGGAGTTATGGTGATCATTCTCCTTATCTTCTTCCTGAGGTAGAAGAGGGTGAAAAATGATGCAAAAGTTCCAGAAGGGGTTATCATTACATTATTACTCTTTACTCCATATAATCTGGATACCAGATCTTCAACATTCTCTATTCCATTCCCCTCAGGATTTATACCTTTCATCCCACTGGAAGCCATATTTATATTGTCTTCAGGCAGTGACCTGATGTAACCGAAAAGAGAGACACCCATTGGCATGTGTGGTAAATTTATTCAAGGATAAACATTCTTCTATTGCTATCGATATTTGAAGAGATACTTAGCCAAAATCTTCTATACTCTGAACGATCTTAACTTTCCTGTTTATATATTTGCAAGGATATTATCAATTCATTTCAAAGGATTTATTTAATAGAGAACTATTTAAAGATGTGAAAATACTAAAAATTGGTGGAAGTGTTATTACCAATAAAGATAAATACAGATCAGTTAATCGTGAAGCAATCGTGAATATTGCAAAGGTATTGGGTGATTTCCCAGAACCTCTTATCCTTGTGCATGGGGCAGGTTCATTCGGCCATAATAAATCCCTCGAATTTGGATTGGATATGCCAGGAAAGGTCAGGGGGAAGGAGATTGAGATAAGCACTGTTATTAATGATGTTCTATCATTGAATTCAATAATTTCCGATGCCCTTGCCGCGGAAGGATTCAGGGGGGTTTCACTTCCCACTCATGCAATCTATGGCAATAATGGCCCAGATCTTGATATTATTGAAGAGATGCTGAGGAATACATTTTCTCCTATCATGTATGGAGATATTATAATACAGAACGGGAATTATAGGATTATTTCAGGAGATGAAATAATACTTGACATGGCAAGGAAATTCAGACCCGAGGAAATCATTTTTGCAACTGACGTAGATGGCCTCTATTCATCAGATCCAAAGGAATATTCAAACGCAAAATTCTACAGAGATGTAAAAGCCTCAGAACTAAATATAAAGGATAAAGGAAAAGATGCCACTGGGTCAATGACAGGTAAAGTAGAAAAGATAAAGCTTATGCTTCCATTTACCAGAAAGGTAATGATAGTGAATGGAATGTTCCCTGAAAGATTAAGGAAGGCATTGAATGATGAAGATACTATAGGGACGGTGGTACATTGACCATTGAGAAGAGGAAGATAGATCATATCAGAATTATAGCTGAAGAAGATGTTTCTCATGACCACAACTACTGGAACGATATAGAGATAGTCCAGAAATCCATGCCTGAAATAGACTATGATGATATTGAACTCTCAATTGACCTTCTTGGCAAAAAACTCTCCATGCCAATCATAATATCATCCATGACAGGCGGCCATCCTGATACCAAGAAAATTAATGAAAATCTTGCAATAGCTGCAGCAGAGAGGAAAATAGGAATGGGAGTAGGTTCCGAGAGGGCAGCAATTGACAACAGGGAAGTTGCTGATACTTATTCTATCATATCCGAGTATAATGTGCCACTTAGAATTGCGAATATAGGGGCACCGCAACTCATAAAGCAAAAAAGGAACGCTCTCAGTGATGAAGATATCAAATATGCTGTGGAACTTGTTAGGGCTGATGCCCTCGCGATACATTTCAATTTTGTTCAGGAAATGGCCCAACCAGAAGGTGACAGGAATTCTATGGGTATAATGGAGAGACTCTCTCTAATTACCAAGAAATATAAGGTAATCGCGAAGGAGACAGGAGCGGGTTTTTCAAGGATGGATGCCATGAATTTCATGAAAGCCGGGGTGGCAGCCATAGATACCGGAGGAAGATCCGGTACCTCATTTTCTGCCGTTGAATATCACAGGGGGCTGGAGAGCAATAATTTTCAGAAGGCAAGGGTTGGAGAATCATTCTGGAACTGGGGAATACCTTCACCTGTCTCTGTTATGATGTGCAGAGGTGATTTGCCTGTAATAGCTTCGGGAGGCATCAGGAATGGACTTGACGTCTTCAAGGGTCTTATGTTAGGTGCATCAGCGGCTGGCCTTGCCTCCTCGTTCCTGAAGGCGGGAATGGAATCTTCACAGGAGGTTCTTAGGCTGATTGATGCAATTGAAGCTGAACTAAGGAGCGCAATGTTCCTGACTTCTTCCAGAACTGTGAATGATATAAGGAAGGTCAGGAGCGTATATACAGGGAGGTTGTTGAATTGGATACAACAAATATAAAGTGCCCCGTCTGCGGTAGTAATGAAATGGAGTGGGGAACTGAAGATATAGATATACCTAATTTTGGAAATGTTTCCCACTATTATCTGAGATGCAGGGACTGCGGATATAAGATTAATGATTTTGCATTCACGGGAAACAATCCAACAAGGGCAGAAGTGAAGATAGAAAAAAAGGATGATCTTTTTACAAAGATTGCAAGGGGAAATCAGGCAAGTGTCTCCATTCCGGAATTAGGGCTTAATATATATCCCGGCCCAGTGGCTGAAACATTTGTAACTAATATAGAGGGTCTTTTAGAAAGATTCCTCCGGGTACTCCCACTTTTTGAAGATAAGGAAAAGGTAAAGGAAAAAGAGGATGAGATACACAGAGCAATGAATGGAGATATAAAATTCACTGTTATAATTGAGGACCCTTCTGGTGTTTCACATTTTATTGATGGAAGGGATGAACCGAATATCTCTTCACAATGAGATTTTTCTGCATTCCCCTATTCATTATTTCTTTTTCAAGAATTTCAATGTAAAGATCATTAAAAGGATTGTAGGTAACAAGCGTTTCATACTCTCCCCCTTCACCAACTATTGATATCCCGTATTTGATATTTAATTTTACCAGTTCTGAAAGTGATTTTTCATCTATTTCCTTTCCCAGAAAGGTTTCATCCAGGCCTTCTGCTGCAACTGAAACGAATATTCCTCTGGAACCTGATTTGATGAAGTCATGCATTATACTCAACTGATTTCTCCTCCATAACGGAAAGAATGTTTTCATTCCTATTTCATATGCCATTTTTTCAAGTCGCGTTTTCTGGTATTCTGACTCCACTGCCCCCGCAACTATAAAATAGTCTTTATATTTCTTGATTTCTTCGTAAAATTCCTCTTCGCCAATGGTAGTATTTTCAATCGCGGCAAGTTCGGACACAGCTTTTCCAAGAATGGCATTGGGGACGTGAAACATCATCGAGTCTTCCTGCGGAATCACGGTTATAGTTCTTTCTATATTTATTCCTAAACTTATTGCAATCATGAGACTCATGTAAGAATCCTTTCCGCCGGAGAGCAGTGAGATACCTTTCATGCTTACTGGAATTTATGTTCCATATTAATATTCATCATCTTTAGGAAATTTTCAATTTCTCTAAAATTATTTTCATTCATACCCACTATCTCGGGAGCTATGATCCCCTTCTCCTCTATTTTCCCCCTTAGCATGAGTCTCGATACTGAGGCATTTGTGAATCCAGTAGTTCTTGCCATAGCAGTCAAACCGGTTGCCCTGTCCATTTTATCCGCAACCCTGTAGATTTCTTTTCCTCTGTTCTCGGGTATGGTGATATTTATTTCCATGTAGAGCAAATCCCCTACATCAGAAAAGGACAGTCTCTTCCTGAATAATTCAGCAAGAACCTCCTTTGGAGTTATCTTTGTATTAGAGACAGTAATATATTCATCATCAAGCAGACCGAGTTCCTTTAATAGTCTTATTTTTTCGAAATGTCCCCTATATCTTACAGTCTTCTCGCCCATGTTCTGAGCTTTAACATTTCTTAGTAGGGACCTCAATCCATTTGTATAGAAAGCTTCCAGTGATCCAATATTTGGAACAAAGAAATATTCGAGACCTTCACCGGGTTCCACTTCTGTAATTTTCCTATCCTTTAGAATTAATACCTTTCTTGTGTATTCATCAAGAGTATCTACAGGTGAAAAAACCATTTTGTATCCAAGAGGGGGAATGTTAGTCTCTGGCAGGCCGCCTACCTTTATGTCAACATCCTGGAGCTGACCATACTCTGCTAACACCTTCCCGACTATTATATTTGAAAGACCGGGAGCCACACCGCAGTCAGGAATGACCGTGATCCCTGCTTTTTTAACATCATCTTCAAGAATAT
>Ga0080006_1146057_pt1 | contig 17783 bp, 9 predicted proteins | sample RS3BMetagenome_FD_69209 | JGI IMG/M metagenome (GOLD analysis project Ga0080006, IMG submission 69209) | Ferric oxide microbial mat and aquatic microbial communities from Rainbow Spring, Yellowstone National Park, USA - RS3B (SPADES... ... | reverse complement strand
GTGGCAAGTCACGCTGCTGCGTCGCGGCTTCTTGTTCGTCATCTTAGCCGCAGTGTGTCTACTCAATCCCTCCCACCTCTACGCTTTCGTGCTGCTTGATGAGTTGACACGCTTCGGATCGTCCGCAGGACAAACAATGTCTCCTTTTACGAGCGCTTATTTCGCCAAGGTGGGATATGGCCCGGCGAGCCTAGCTTACTTTGTGCTGCTAGGATTGAGCCTCATCTCTTTCCTCGCTGCTCTTCCGCGTTGGAGTTGGCGGCGTTTTCTTCCTTGGCTTGGGCTGGCCTTGGTAAGCGCCTTGCAGGCACGGGCGGTCCCCTTCTTCGCGGCGGTGGCAGGCCCAGTGCTGGCGTGGAACATAAGCCAACGGGCAGCTACGCGCGGACTTACGCTTCCAGTTCGTACAGCAGCGACGCTGACTGCGCTGATGATCTTGGCCCTTGTCGTTTGCGCTTGGCCGGGCTGGCTTCAGAACCCGCCCTACGGCCCGCGGCGCTGGTCCTTTGATCTCCCCCCGTCGCTGGAACGCGGCGCCGCTGCTGTTCAGCGCTGGCACGAGCAAGGGAAACTGGCGACAGACAGCGGCGGACTTCATCTCTCGGCCGAAACGATCTACGCTTTCGCCTGGTTCTGTCCCACCGAAAAACGGCTGCGTTGGGTTCCGGAAGGATCGGCTGCCGAATGGCGGCAGCAAATGCGCGCCGAGGGGATCGATCATGTCTTTGTCTACAGTGCAGATCGCGATCGTCTCGCTGCGTTCCTGGGCGACTTGGTAGTAGATACAGAGCAATGGCCATTGCTCTACCAAGAGGGCGATTTGGCCATCTTCGGCTGGCGTGATCCAGGTTCCTCGCTCCAGGAGGATAAGGAAAGGGGCGACCGCTTCCGCGGCTGGCAGCTGGACCTGAATCAGCTGGCGTTTCATCCTCCCGAAGACAAGAAGGCCCCAGCAGAAGCAGTCGATCCGCAGGCGGCAGGGCGATCTTGGTGGGAGGCTTTCTGGAAAGATGCACCGCTGCGCTCGCTCGACCGTGACGAAGCGCTAATGCACTTGCTTCATGCGGAGGCACTGCAACGCTGGGCGCCGTTGCAGCACCTGAACTGTTGGGAAAACAGCCAAGCCGCCGGTCTGCTCGGTGCCGCCGCTGCTTGGGTGTCCCCGGTCGCTTTGTGCGACGCTTCGCTGCGGCTTGCTCTCTTTCGGCCGCAATTACCTGAGGAAGGATCGCAGACTGCTCGTCTGTCGCCGTTGGATCGAATGGTCATGGGCTTGCAAAGGCGTTATACTTTGCAACGAGACGATGCCCCGCCTGCCCTCTATTACTTGGCGGTGCGGGCGGCGCGGCGCGCCGTGGCCGCCAATCCGGAAGACGCCTCGGCCTATCTCTTGCTCGGCGAGAGCTACCTGGGTTTGCTCCACGCCACGCGGGAACGCGCCTGGGGCGGCCAGCTGCCCTGGCTCTTGCAACTGCGGCAAGCTCAGGCCAGTGCCGCCCTCAACCGCGCCGTGGCCCTTCGTCCCGATTTTCTTCCAGCCCACCTCCATCTCGGTCGGCTCTATCAAGAGATGGGCTATCTCGATCTAGCGCTCCAACATTGGCAAACTGTCCGCCAGCTGGCGCGCCAAGGTGGTCTCCTGACCGGAATCAACCGCGCAGAGTTCCAGGAAAGAGTGGAGCGACTGGCACGAGAAGTACAAAAACGCCAAGATTCCTTCACTCTTAGCTCGGCCGACAGGCCGCCGCGCGAGCGGGCCTTCCGGGCGTTCCAAAGTGGCTTGGCCGGTAAAGCCTTGGATCTGCTACTGGAATCCGATCGTGCTGCCTTCGGCAACGAGGGCGTGAAGTTGGAATTAGAACTACTCTTGAATGTGGGGCGAGCACAGGACGTCCGAGAGTGGTTGAGTCCCGAGGATGAAAAGGACCTCGGTTCCTTCTCGTACCATTGGTTTCGCGTCCGCGCGACGGCGGCCTCCGGCGATTACACGCGTGCCGAGGAGGAGTGCGAGGAAGCAGCCCGCGCTCTGGCGCTAAGCCCGAATAGTCCGCAACTCATGCACTTACGCGCTAACATGGCATTGCTGATCGCCACCCTCGTGCTGGATGGGCAAAGGCCACCAGAAGCCACCTTCGCCCACTTGCTGGCGCGAATCAATCAGGGGGCACTGGCTGTCCAACTCCAAACTCTGGCCCAACGGTTGCAACAGCAAGCGGACTTGAACGTTTTCCGCGGTTTGCTCGCCTTGGAAGAAGGCGAGGTGGAAGAAGCGGAATTCGCTTTCCGCACCGCCTTGGCCCTGTGGAAGGACGAGGATACAGCGGCAGCGGGCGGCGGCTTGGATTTCAACGGCCGCACCATCGCTCAAGATTGTCTGCGTTGGCTGCGAAGCAACTAGGGGGCGTTTCTAGTTGGTATAACGGATCCGTCGAGCGGCAGGGTTTATCCCTGCCGCCTAGTTGGTATGCGGGGTTTATCCCGGCGGCGGGGATAAACCCCGCCGCTCGCTACAATATCTGAAACGCGCTCGAGAGCATCTTTTCAGGCTAGGGCAATAAATTGTCGGCCGACGCTTGGCTTATGCTCGTTGTTGGCTGCTCGGGGCTAGCTTGGAAACGATCTTTTCCTGCGACAATGCGGGAACGCGACCCTATCTGTGTGGCGAGAAGAAAAAGGGACCAACGATGGGTTTGGAATTCCTCCGTCGTTACGGCGGCCGGCGTTTGCAGCCGTATATCGAACAGCCGCCGCTTGAACCTTCCGTCAAAGAGGCTGCGGAAGAGGGATCGAAGGCCGAGCTTGACTTCGAGTTGCCGCTCCAGGCTTGGCAGCCCCGCTCCATCGCATCGGAAACAATCGCTTCTGATGCCTTGCCGCAACGCTTCATTGACGGATGCCATTTCGGCGACACAGTCGCTTGGTTGCGAGATTCCCTTTCTCATCCCATTCCCGTTCGTTTAGCCGAGATCGGCGGCATATGCTTGCGCAGAGATGGACGTTCCCTGCGTCGGGAATGCGTCCAGATCGAACGGATTGTTTGTTTAATTGTTGATTCGTTTCCTAGCAATGAAGTCGAGGAATTTGCTGCGACCTTGAAAGAAAGCGGCATGCGCCTGTTGAAGGCGCTGCCACCGATGATCGACAATGTGCGCCGACTGAGCTACGACTACGCCAGCATGGAACAACGAACTTACACGCAAGCCCAAGTGGAAATGCGCTCTTTGGAAAAGTTGGTATTGGATCAAGATCGCCAAACGTTGAGTCTGGTTGACGGTCCGCTGGGACGCTTGGAGCATGAGAAGGCGATCGGGATTGTCAAACAGCATCGCACGAATTATCTGGGAACGCACCAGCAGTGCTGGGAGGCGTTCTACAATCTTGAACCGGGACAGCGCACGCCGGCCTTTCGCCTGACCAGCCAACGTTTGCCGCTCGTTTCCTGGTATCTCAAACTCGACGGCGCCCACGGGGCGATGCCGAACTGGGGCGTCGTTCGCGTGGAAATCAGCTGCGCTCACTTTGAGCGACAGGGGAGCGATTTCGGTTACGTCGATCGCTTGTCCAACGCTTTGCTGCATCTGCGTTACCGGCAAAGCAGCTATGTTCGTGGGCCTGTGTCGTTAGAACCGATCGTCCGCGCAGAGGAGAGCCTGAAAGCGCTTTTTACCCTGCCGGCCGCCTTGGCCCAGCGGTTTTATCACCTGACTGGATTGTGAGATAGGAGCTTTGGAGGAGGCAACGATGAATGATGTTTTGAAACCGTCCCAAGCCCCGAGAGGCGAGCCGGCGACCACCCGCGCCATCGGCAAAGTCGCTTCACCGCTGGACCATAAATCGACCAGCGAGGAATTCTATTTCTGGGTCGCACCGAATACGTTGGTTGAGAAATCGCAGATTGTGTACACGGAAAGCACCGTAGGCGAGCAGCACTTGAAGTTTTACGGACTCATCCGAGAGGTTTATCGCCAAAGTCGGCAAAGCGACTTGGGCGAAGAGTACGATCGTTACGACGGCGACATCAACTACCAGCCGCCGTTCGATTCGTCCGGCTTCACCTACGCCGCCGTGTCGATCCTGCGCACAGAACCGCCGGTAATGACGCCGCCCAAAGAAGGCAGCAACGTCTTTCTGGGAGGCGAGCACGAGGCGTACCTTGCCTACGGCGCCGACGAGATCGAGAACCGCCTAGCTGTCGGTTTGGTCAAAAACGGCGGTACACATTTCGCCGGACCAGGATATATCGATCTTGATTATCTGCTCGGCGCCAACGGCGGCCATCTCAACGTCAACGGCGTCGCCGGCCGCGGCACGAAATCGAGCTTACTCTTGCATTTCAATTATTTGCTACTGGAAGAGGCGCGACGCCAACAACGTGAGCGGCCCAGCGATCCCGACCGTTTGCGCATCGTGCCCATCATCCTCAACGTCAAGAATTTCGACCTTTTCCACATCGATCGTCGCAGTAAGCGTTTCGATCCACACAAGCAAGCGGAAGAATGGCGGGCGCTCGGCATTGAAAAGCCCGGCCCCTTCCGGAATGTGAAGTTCTATGCGCCGCAGCTGCCGAATTTAACAGTAGCCGTAAAAACAGGTCGTCCCAAGGAAGACGTGCAACCCTACAGCTGGAGCCTCAAGGACGTCGTCGAACGCGGCCTGCTACTTTATCTGTTCGCCGAAGACGATCGCCAAGATGCCAATTTCGCGGCCCTTGTTTATGACCTCGATGACTGGTTGACAGACGAGCGAACGGAGCGTGACGGCAGCCGGGTTCGCCAAATTGTTCCCCATGCGGGCAGGCCCCAGACGTTTGATGAATTACTTGGGGAGATCCGTAGCTGGACGGAGGGAAGTGGCACGCCGTTCAGCAGCAAACAACATCATATCAGCACGCTCCGTAAATTGTATCGCCGCCTTTTACTCATTCTGTCCGAAGGGCAGGGCGTGCTGCGCCGCCGCGATTCGCAGGGCAAACCGTTGACCATAACGGAACACGATACCTGCGATCCAAAAGTCATCGACCTGTCGTCGTTGGCCGCGGTCCCCTCGCTCCAACGCTTCGTGGCCGCGACGATTTTCAACCAACTCAAAGAGGAACGCACCGGCCCCAAGGCCCAACGCGGCCTCATTTACTTGGTCACCCTCGATGAGTTGAATCGCTTCGCTCCGCATGATGCCCACGATCCGATCACTCAGTTGATCGAACACGTAGCGGCGGAGATGCGTTCGCAAGGGATCATCTTGCTTGGGGCACAACAGCAGGCGTCTTTGGTATCCAAGCGCGTGGTCGAGAATGCCGGCATCCGAGCGCTGGGCAAGAGCGGCTCCCTGGATTTAAGTCATCCGGTCTGGCGTTTCCTCAGCGAAGCAGCACGGCGGAAGGCATCGATGCTTCTGCCGGAAGAGAAATTGCTAATTCAGGACAATTTCCGCGAGCCGATGCTAGTGAAGATCCCGTTTCCCCCGTGGGCGCTGCGGGGCGCCGATGCGGTCGATGATGTCTCGGCCCCGGACACCGCTACTGCGTTTGATGATCCCTGATCGTTTGTGCAATAATGCAACAAATTGTGGCCTCCAACTAGGGAAAACTTTATGCGTATCTTGCACACCGCCGACTGGCACCTGGCCGACCGCCTCGGCCGCATTGACCGCACCGACGATCTCCGCAAGGCCGTCGAGCGGGTGGCTGACTATTGCCGTTCGGAAAGGGTCGATGTCTTGCTCGTCGCGGGCGATCTGTTCAGTGAATTGGCTGGTCCAGAAGCCCTGCGGGAATCGATCAAGCATCTTCAAGAAACATTCAAGCCGTTTCTGCGCGACGGCGGTGCCATCCTGGCACTGACCGGCAATCACGACAAGGAAACCTTCTGCCAGACGCTCAAACACGCTATGACTCTGGCCGCTCCCAGCACAGGCGAGTTCGGCGAAATCGTCGATCCCGGCCGGCTTTACCTCGCCACCGGCCCAACGTTGTTGAAACTTGTTGACCGAGAAACGGACAAACCTGTTCAGTTCATCCTCATGCCTTATCCGACGCCCCGACGCTATCTGGAAGACGAAGAGAGCCAGCGCTATCAGAGCCTCGACGAAAAGAACCGTCATCTGATGGCAGCCTACACCAGCCGGTTGAATGCCGTGCAAGGGCATGCACGTTTCGATCGCCGTCTGCAAACAGTCCTCGCCGCCCACGTCCACGTTCGCGGCGCCCAACTCAACACTCTCTTTCGCATCACCGAACAAGAAGACGTAGTCCTCTCCGATGCCGATTTGCCAATGGGGTTCGCCTATATCGCCCTGGGACACATCCATCGCGGGCAGTGTCTCGCCGGGCAGAAGCATGTCCGCTACTCCGGTAGCATCGAACGCCTGGACCTCGGCGAGAAAGACGACCAAAAGGGAGTCGTTTTATTTGATATTGGCCCCGAGGGCCTGCGCGGCGAACCGACAGTACTGCCGTTGGAAGCGACGCCGATCTACGAAATCGACATCCAGACGCCGCAAGAGGAAATCCCCGCCTTGAGGGAACGCTATGCCGACGCCCAAAACGATCTGGTGCGCATCGTCTTGCACTACACCGCTGGCGTCGATAACCGCGAGGAGATCTTGCGTGAATTGAACGCCATTTTCCCACGCTGGTACGATCGCCAGATCCTCGAACGCAACGCGCTGGACAAAATTACGCTCGTGGGCGGCCCCGCGGGACCGATCAAAAGCTTTGAGCAGACTGTCCGCGACTATCTGCAACAGGAACTGGCCAACCACTCCGAAGAATTTCGCGCAGCGGTGTTGGCGCGAGCCGAGGAACTGATGAAAGAGGTGCAAGTATGATCCCGCTCCGCATCAGCCTGAAAGGGTTCCTGTGCTACAAAGAGGAACAGGAAATCGCCTTCGACAGCCATGCGACGCTGTGGATGTTATCCGGCCTCAACGGCAGTGGCAAATCGAGCATTTTCGACGCCGTCACTTTTGCGCTCTTCGGCTATCATCGCGGCGGCAGTCAGCACGCGGTAGAATTGATTAACAAGGACAGCGACGGCTTGAGCGTCGAGTTCGACTTTCGCTTGGACAATCAGGTCTACCGCGTGCGGCGGACCTTGCGGCGCACGACCAAAGGTACAACATCTGCGACGCAGCAAATCTATCGTTATCAACCGGACAGCGGTAAGCATCCTTGGATCCCCGTCGAGGGCAGCAATTACAAACGCCAATTCGAGGAGTGGATTAGCGATAAAATTGGTCTAAATTATGAGACCTTCACCTCTTCCGTGCTGTTGCTTCAGGGCAAAGCGGAAAAATTGCTCGATTCCAAGCCAGAAGGCCGGCGGGCCGTCTTGGCCAGCATCGTCGATCTGGAGCGCTACGAACACTTGCATGAAAAGGCCGACGCCAAACGGAAGGAGTTGAAAGGCCAGCTGGAAGCGCTGTCCAGCCAACTAGCGGCGCTGCCGGAGGTCAAGCCGGAGCAAATAGCGGAAGCAGAAGCAGCCCTTCGCGTTGCTGAGGAAGCGCGGCGGCAAGCGAGCGCGGAAGTCGACCGTTTGCGCGAGCTGGAGCTTCAAGCCAAGGCCTGGATGGAACTGCAAAACAAGCTAAAGGCAGCTCGCCAACGTTGGCAGAATGCGGAGCAATTGCTGGAAAAGGCCGCAGACATCGAGCGCGATCTGGAACGCCTGCGCGAGCTGCGCGAAGTGCTGCCGCGCTTGCGCGAGATCATTAAACAGCGCGGAACAATCCGCGCTGCAGAACTCGCTGCTAAAACGCTAGAGCAAGCAAAGAAAAAAGCAAGCGAACAGTTGGCCCAACACGAGAGCACTCTTAAACAAGTCCGCGATAAGCGAACGGTCTTGCAAAAATGCATCGAGGGACAAGAAAAACAGCAAAGCGAACTGGCCCCGCAACTCCGCGCCGTTACGGAACAGAAAGTCAAACTAGAAGAGTATGAACGACAAGCTGCGGAATTGGAGGAGATTCGGAACAGGCTTGCCTTGTTGCCTGACGACGCCGCAGAACAAGCTAACCGAGCCAAGGAGGAACAGGATCGACTCACTGCCCTGAATCAGCTGCTCTCGCCCCTAGCTCGTTTCCACGAACATCGCGAGGAGCTGCGCCAAGCGTGGGAACGCGAGCAAACAGCGAAGCAACGGCTGAACCAGGTGGAAGCCCGCGGCAAAGAATTGAAGGCCGAATGGGAACGCCTGAAACTTTCGGTACAGGACGCCGACCGCGCCGCTCGGCAGGCCAAAGACCAGGAAACCGAGGCGCGCACCTTTCTCAAGCAAGCGCGTGAAAGCCTACGCGACATCACGGAGCTGGATGGTTCCAAACGCTGCCGATACTGCGGCCAGGAACTGACTCCCGGACACCTTGAGGACGAAAAGCGGCGTCGCAGCGACGACGTGCGCTTGGCCGAGAAACAACATCAGAAAACGCTCATCGCTTTGCAAATCGCAGAACGTGAAGAGAAGCGATGCCGCGAGCAAGAGAGCACAGCCCAAAAGGCGTATCAAGAAATATGCGAGGAATATCGGGAGGTACAAAGTCAGACTCAGCAGATACACAGAGACATCACTCGGCTGCAAAGCGAATGTGCCCGCGCTTACGGCGAACTGCCGGACGAGTATCGCCAACGCATCTGTCCAACGCCAGCCCTTGACTGGATAAAAACAGAGTATCCTACTCTGCAAGATCTAGAACAGCTGCGTAGGGAGGCGGCGGAGCTTCCTGTCGCCCGGCAGCGCTGGCAGGCGGCGGAAAACGTTCTGAAACAATGGAACAAACTCAAAACCCAGGAAAACGAAAAACTTGCCACCTTGGAGCGGTTGCAAAGCGCTCTGCCGGCCGATCGCGAAACAGTGCGCCGAAGGTACACCGATCTCAGCTTACGGCTGGAGACGCTCGAGAAAGAGTTGCAGACCAAACGCCGTCAACTCAAAGACGTCGATAAGGACATCGATCGCCTGATCCGCGAAAGGGACCAGACGAAAGATCAAGTGAAAAGCATCGATTTGCAGTTGAAATACAAGGAGCGGGAACGGCACGACGCGGAACAGGCGATCGCCACCAACCAAAAAGCGTTGCCGGCTTCGTGGCAGACGGTTGCGGAAACCGTTGGCACCGCCGAATACAGCCAGTGGGACAAGGAATGCACCGACCTGGAAGCGAGCGACATTGAACAACGCGTGCAGGAACTTCAACAAGCCCGTATCAATCGCGATGTGTTTCGCCACCATGTCGAAGAACTCGAAGCTCAGCAACAGACGTTTTCTGTCGAGGCCCGCCGGGATCCGGCAGACATCAAAGCGGAGTTGGAACAAGCCAGGAATACGGAAAAACAACGTGAGAAAGAGCTAAGCGAAGCGCGGCAACAGCTTGCGCAATTGGAGCACAATCGCAAACAGCGCGAACAGATCGGCGCGGACGTGCTCCATCTGGAAAAAGAACATTTGCAATATAAAACGTTGGCCGAGCTGCTGGGCAAGGACCGCCTGCAATTGTATCTGGTGCGACAGGCGGAGAAGCAGGTGGTGGAGTACGCCAATGCTGTGCTTGATCGTCTGTCCGGCGGCCAGCTGTATTTAAAGCTGCGCGGTGAAGCGGAAGGCGAGGGCAATAGCGGCAAGGCACTGGAGTTGGAAGCGTACAACCGCGTCACCGGCGAAAAGCCGATCAACGTCGCCTTTCTCAGCGGCAGCCAAAAATTCCGTGTCGCCGTCAGCCTGGCTCTGGGTATCGGCCAGTACGCCAGCCGACAGCATCGGCCTATTGAATCGGTCATCATCGACGAAGGCTTCGGCTGCCTGGACAGCCAAGGTCGGCAAGTCATGATCCAGGAATTGCAGAACATTCGCAGTCAAATGCGTTGCATCCTTTTAGTCTCGCATCAGGAGGATTTCGCCGAAGCGTTCTCGGACGGCTACCGCTTCGAGCTGGAAAACGGCTCAACGCGGATCACACCTCTCCGAAAATAGCTAAAGGAGTTTCCTATGCTTCGCTTTATCACATTGATACTTCTGAGCGGACTCTTTTTTGCCGATGTCGGCCGCGCCGACGAAGGCTTTTTCGATTCGGGCGGCGTCAAAATTTATTATCGCGTAGAAGGCAAAGGCGAGCCAGTGTTGCTGATCCACGGCTTCGCCACCAATGCCTATTACCAGTGGGTCTATCCCGGCGTCTTTCGAGCGTTGGCCAAAGACCATCGCGTCATCGCCCTGGACGTTCGCGGCCACGGCCGAAGCGATAAGCCTACCGAGATCGACAAATATGGCACGGAAATGGTCGAAGACGCGGTGCGTTTGCTCGATCATTTGCAGATTGAAAAGGCCCATGTGATCGGCTATTCGATGGGGGCGCTCATCACGGGCAAATTGTTGACAATGCACCCGGATCGTTTGTTGTCGGCCACGCTGGGCGGCACAGGCATTTTTCCGCACGGGGCCAAGCTGCCGCCCTTCTACGACAAATTGGCAGATTCGCTTGAAGAAGGCAAAGGGTTAGGACCGCTGGTCGAGGCCTTGGCACCTCCCGGCAAGACGGCGGACGCTTATGCTTCTACGATTAAACTCCTCAATCGCTCTCTGGTAGGCGACAATGGCAAGGCGTTGGCCGCTGTGGTCCGCAGTTGGAAAAAACTGACCGTTAGCAAAGAACAGCTCAAGAACAACAAAGTGCCCACGCTCGCCTTGATCGGTGCCAACGACCCACTCAAGGACACCCTCGATCACATCAAAAATGACATGGCCAACCTAGAAGTGGTAGTGCTTGACGGCACGGACCATATTACCACCTATTTCAGTCCGAAATTCACACGTCAGCTGCGGAAATTCCTCAATGAACATAAAAGCTCTCCCCCAAAAAACAAACCACGACCATAAAAAAGTGGAGCGAAAAGACGCGCCCTAGGGATGCGCATTCGTTTCTCATGCCCGCGCAGAGCGTAGATACGCAGGCAACGGGGTGAGCAATGGATTTTTTTTCGGAATGATTTGCTGTCCGTGTCGTCCTTTTTATTGATATGCGTCCCGATGACTTCGTGCGTTTGTTGGATACTCACGGGCCGCGGTTGATCCTGTACGCGCGGCAGTGGTGTACTACGCCCGAAGACGTGGTGCAAGAGGCGTTTTTGAAACTGGTGTCGCTGCGGCAGCCGCCGCGTCGGGTGGTGCCATGGTTATACCGCGTCGTCCGTAATGCCGCCCTCGACGCCCGCAAGGCGGCGCGACGACGACAGCAGCGTGAGGCGGCCGTCGCGCGGCCGGCTGGTTGGTTCGTCGAACCGGAGGTAGACGGCCTCGATGCAGCGACGGCCGTCGCCGCTTTGCAGCGCTTGCCGACGGAGGAACGCGAAGTCATCGTTGCCCATCTGTGGGGTGGTCTGAGTTTTGAGGAAATCGCGGAAGTGGCCAGCTGCTCCGCCAGCACTGCCTTCCGCCGTTACAGCGCGGGTCTTGAGACTCTGCGCAAGGAGTTGGGGGGTGTCATGTCCGAACCGCTCGAAGAACGCTTGAGTCGTTTCACGCCCAATGCGACCGGCCTGAACCGCGACGCTCTGCTGTTTGCCGCCGGCCGGGTCTCGGTGCGTCCGGCCCGCCGCTGGCAGGCGCTCGCCGCTGGGCTAGCCGCATCGCAACTACTGACACTCGTATGTCTGTGGCCGCGAACGCCGCCATCGCCACCTCACGAAACGCCTTTCCTCGCTTCCGAGATCATCCGTCATGACCCTGTCTCCGTGCCGACATCCCAACCCGATCCCTCAGAATTGCGGGTGTTGCGCCAGCGGATGTTAGAGAGGTTAGACATGGATCTCGATTACTCGATGCCGCCGAGCGAGGAACTGATGGTGCCGCAAGAACCGCCCCTGCATGCGTTCGGGACGCTGCCTGCGGACTTGTTGAACTAACTTTCTCCCTTTGATCTAGGAGAACCCTTATGAGACGAATCCTCTCTGTCTGCTCTCTCTTGTTGAGCATTCCTCTCGTTGCCAGTGCTGCTCCGCCCAATCAACCCGCAAATGTCGTAAATGTCATCCGCCTGACGGTGCAACCCAAGGCTGCGCCGAAACCAGCACTGAAATATCAATTGCTCCCGGAACTGCGTGAGATGAAGCCTGGCAATCCGATTCTCGAATATACGAGGTGCTTCGCCGAGCAACACAACTTCTGGCGAACCAAGGAATCCATAGCCAACCGCGAAAAGTGGCAGACGATGCCGCTGCGCGATTTACCTGTGAAAGAGATTCGGCAGTCTTATGGCTATACTCAAGGGCGCGGTCCTCTAAGTTTCGCCGATGCCGCCGCCCGGCTCGAAACGCCGGATTGGCAAATTCTGATGCGGCTCAAAAGCGATGGTGTCAACACTCTTCTTCCCGATGTACAGGGGCTGCGCGAATTAGCGGGAGCCTTGAAAGTTCGTTTCCGCGTCGAGATCGCCGAACGGCATTTCGATGACGCCATTGTCACCGCCAAAACAATGCTCGCCCTCGCGCGCCACTTTAACGAACACCCCACGGTGATCGGTGATCTCGTTGGCATCGCCATCGCCAGCCTCGCGCTTGGCACCGTAGATGAAATGATCGAGCAGCCAGGTTGTCCGAATCTGTTCTGGGCCTTGACGGATTTACCTAGCCCGTTCATCGACATCCGTAAGGGAGTGCAGGGCGATCGCGTGATGATCGAAGCTGAAATGCCCGGCCTTAGCGACCGCGAGCCGATGACCGATGCTCAAGTGAGAAAAATCGTGCAGCGGCTGCAAAAGGCCATCAACGGCCCCAAGGATCCGGAAGATGCTGTGAGCAAATGGGTGGAGGGACGCGCCAAGGACAAGGAACACGTCCGCGCTGCACGCAAACGCCTGGTCGAAGCGCTGACGTCGCCAGACGCCACAAGGTTTGATTCGTTTCCTCCGCTGCAAATCGTCTTGTTGGACGCAAAGCTGGATTACGAGATTGTGCGCGATGAAGTGATGAAAGCGCTAACGCTGCCCTACTGGCAAGCGCGCAGGATCCTGGAATCCATCCCGCCGATTCCTGTGGAAAAGCAAACACCACTCCTAATGCTGCTATCCCGCTTCGATGGAGTCAAGATGGCGCAGGGACGGGTGGATCAGCGCATCGCCTTGCTGCGCTGCGTCGAAGCGCTGCGGATTTATGCCGCCGAGCATGACGGCAAACTACCGGCGAAGTTAGACGACATTCCCTTGCCGCTGCCGGTCGATCCAGCCACCGGCAAGCCGTTCAGCTATAAAGTCGAGGGCAAAACGGCATATTTGCATGGTGAACCTCTCAACATCGAGGTCCGCTACGAAGTGACGATCGGCAAATGAAACGGCTCAAGTCTGCTTGACGTATATCTACCCAACGGAACACAGGTGCAGCGGATGATTGCGAACCTTCTTTCGGATCCGCAGTCCTCCGCTGCACCTGTGTGATCGACGTTCTCTTCCTGCCTTAATTACTGAACTCGGTTCGCCGCTGAGCCAGTTGGGCTTGCAGACGGGCCACGATACTCGAATGCATTTGGCTGACGCGCGATTCGCTCAGATCCAAGGTAGCGCCGATTTCTTTCATCGTCATGTCTTCATAGTAATACAAGATGATGATGAGGCGTTCGTTGCGATTGAGGCCGCGCGTCACCAACCGCATTAGATCGCGGTTTTGTAGGCGGTGGGTAGGATCCTCGGCTTTCTTGTCTTCGAGAATGTCGATTTCACGCACGTCCTTGTAGCTGTCGGTTTCGTACCATTTCTTATTGAGGCTGACTTGGCTGACGGCGGTGGCGTCGCCGAGCATCTTGTTGTACTCTTCGAGACTGACGCCGAGATGTTCAGCCATTTCTTCGGGGCGCGGCGGACGGCCCAAGGACGCTTCCAGGGTCTTCCGCGCCTCCTCCATTTTGCTTGCCTTGCTGCGCACCAGGCGCGGCACCCAGTCCATGGTCCGCAGTTCATCGAGCATGGCGCCCCGGATGCGCGGCACACAATAGGTCTCAAATTTGACGCCGCGATTGAGGTCGAAAGCGTCTATGGCATCCATCAAGCCAAAAACGCCAGCGCTGACGAGGTCGTCAAGATCGACCCCCTCGGGCAGTCGAGACCAAATACGCTCGGCATTGTATTTGACCAGCGGCAGATAGTGCTCGACCAGCTGATTTCGCAATTCAATACTCGGCTGAGCACGATACTCGCGCCAGACCTGTTGAATGTCAACGTCTACATGCGTCGCCATGGACTCCTCCCTGCTGTAAGGCAAGCGGTATTTCGGTTTTTCCCAATCCCCCCTCGGTGCGCAGAGTGAACGTCGTCGCCCTTGGCGAACACGCTCGAATGGAGAGAGAACCAGGATCGGATCAGTGATTTCAGATCAAGGATCGATGGTTTAAATCTTCAATCTGAAATCATGCTGTTGGGATGTCTGAGCAGGCACGCTTGTCTCATGGCGACTCCCCCGTCGCCGCTGAGAGATTTCCACCAGCTCGCCGCGCCAGCAAGGCGCCCTTACTGCCGCCGCGCGTTGGTGAGAGCGGCTTGTATGCATCCCGTCTCCGCCCTCGTGGGCACCGAACCCCCTCTTACCAAACCCCCGTCCGTGACGGCCTCAATTGGCCGTTTGTTTTCCATCTATCGACGACTCGGCCCCATCCCCTGAAGAAAAACCGTCCATTTTCCATCGCCGCTATTTCGGCGCGTGCCATTAGAAGCGGTTTCACAATCCGGCAACCGGGATGCCAGGGCACTCCCATTCGCCGGGGCTTAAAAATCATCTCTACGTGAGAGGCAGGGCTGATACGTCATTGGCTGCATACTGTCAAGGTCAGCTTCGTCGCTACAAATTCCCATCTGTACGCAATCTGGCCACGCAATCGTTCGCCATCTTTCGCCCGCTGCCCGCGGAGCGCGGGTAAACTACCGTTGCATCGTTTGGAGAGCCGGACTCGGCTCAATGCAACCGGGTGGATAATTTCTATGCGGAATGTAAAAGAGCCGATCGCGGAGTCCCCGCGACGAATGCATCGCCGCGAACACAGAGAATGCAGAGAAAAGACGAAAGAAAAAAAGCCCCGAAAAGGACTTCGCTTTTTTTTCTTTCTTTTCTCTGTGTTCTCCGCATTCTCTGCGGTGAATTCTTCCTTATGCCTCTGTGATTCCGTGGTTCGTTCCAATGTCCAGCCGCGCAGCGTGGACTTAGTGGAATACCTGGGCACGCCGGCTTGGCATGCTCAAGGCTGGAGAGGACAAGGAGTCAAAGTAGCCATACTCGACTCAGGTTTCCGCAATTATCAAGCGCACCTGGGTACGACCCTGCCAAAAACTGTTCACGTTTGCTCGTTCCGTTGGGATGGCAACTTAGAAGCCAAGGACAGTCAACATGGCATTTCGTGCGCGGAGGTGATTCACGTCCTGGCTCCGGAAGCCGAGTTGTTACTGGCCAATTGGGAACCGGAATGTCCCGATCGATTCCTGGCCGCCGTCCGCTGGGCGCGAGAGCAGGGGGCGCGCGTCCTTTGCTGTTCTCTCATCATGCCGAGTTGGAGCGATGGCGAGGGACATGGCCGCATTCACGAGGAGTTGACGCGTCTTCTCGGTCCCGGCGATGCCCTGTTCTTTGCCAGCGCCGGCAACACAGCACAGCGACATTGGAGCGGCCCTTTTGAGGACGGAGGCGACGGCTATCACGTCTGGAGAGACGCGGCGGGCGTTTGCCACCGGGAAAACCTCATCCACCCTTGGAGCAGCGAGCGCGTTTCTGTGGAGTTGTGCTGTCCGAGCGCCTCAACCTATGAGGTGATGATATCCGATGCCGCCACGGAGCAAATCGTGGGCCGAGTGCAATCCGCGGATGCCGGCGGCGTCGGCAACGCTGTAATTGCATTTTGGCCGGAGGCGGATCGCTATTATCAAGTGCGTGTCCGCCGCCTTCCCCAAAGGCGGAACAAGGAAGGACAAAGGAGGAATCAAGACATTGCGGACGCGTCTTTCCTTCTTTATCCTTCCTCTTTTCACCTTACTGTGTTGGGCGGCGGTTTGCGCTATACCACGCCGGGAGGCAGTATTCCGTTCCCTGGCGACGGCGGGGAAGTCATCGCGGTCGGAGCCGTCGATGCAGCCGGCCGGCGATTGGCCTATAGTGCGTGCGGGCCTAAGCCTGGTATGGTCAAACCGGATTTGGTGGCACGGGTGCCTTTTCCCAGTCGTTTCCGCACACAACCCTTCGCCGGCACTTCTGCCGCCGCTCCCCAAGCCGGCGCTCTCGCCGCTTTGATCTGGTCGCGCCACCCCGACTGGAACGCCCCGCGAATCCGCGCCGCCCTCCGTAACGCCGCTCGTCCCTGTGCAGCAAACAGTCCCACCTGGGAAACCGGACACGGCCTGCTGCACCTGCCGCCTCCAGACTAGGAGTCGGTCTTTTGCAATTAGCCTGGCGTTGCCTGACCCAATCGATCTATCGGTTCGAGCTGCGCCCGCAAGGGAGCGGTCAGTTGGCCCTTCTCACCGTCCCCTTACGGTCGTGACTTCGCCTTGTCCACTGGCACTTAGAGTCGACGGATTTTCCCTTCTCCACAGCAGAGAAAACTCTCGCAATCGCGCCCGAGGCCGATTGGGCCTCCCGTGTCAACCCCTCGAACTATGCCAGCCGGCAAAGAGGTCGGGAAGATGCAGAACAGCGAGATTTTCGGCAAGGAGAAAAAGCACCTTTTCCGTCCCTTTCCTCTTTTCCTTGCAGATCCTATGACAAGAGATTAGGCGGGATGCCTTTAGCTGCCGACATGGGCCGTCGGCGTGGCTCACCCATTGCATTTCGGAGAACTAGCTCCCATGAAAACAATGATCACCGTGTGGGTTTCGGCCCTCTTTGCTATGCCTTGTCAGGCAGCGGAAAAAAATGCTGTTCCGCTGCCGCGTAGTCGGCCTGAGGCCCAGGGCATAGCGCCTTCCGCTATCCTCGCTTTCGTGGAGGAGGCTGATCGCAAAATCGATTCGTTGCACAGCTTCATGCTCGTGCGTCATGGCCAGGTGGTGGCCGAGTGTTGGTGGGTTCCTTACGACGCCAAGACGCGCCACGAACTCTATTCTCTGAGCAAGAGCTTCACTTCTACAGCCGTGGGCTTGGCTATCGCGGAAGGCAAACTGAGTCTCCACGATCTGGTATTGAAGTTCTTCCCGGACGAAGCTCCGGAAAAGCCGAGCAATAACCTCAAGGCCATGCGTGTGCATGATCTGTTGTGCATGTCCACCGGCCATCAGACGGAGCCGGCGTTGGTCCGGGCCAGCATGGGGCGCCTGGAAGCGGCTGCCGCGAAGCAGTCGTGGGTGAAGACGTTTCTGGCCCATCCTGTCCCCTTCAAGCCGGGCACCCACTTTCTCTACAACACGCCGGCAACTTACATGCTCTCCGCCATCGTGCAAAAGGCCACCGGCCAAACGGTGCTCGATTACCTCCGCCCGCGCCTGTTCGAGCCGCTGGGCATCGAAAACCCGACGTGGGGTACAAGCCCGCAAGGCGTCACTCTCGGCGGCTATGGCCTGAACATTCGCACGGAAGACATTGCGAAGTTCGGCCAGCTGTATTTGCAAAAGGGCCAGTGGCAGGGGCGACAGTTGGTCCGCGCGGACTGGGCAGAGGCGGCCACTGCGCGGCAGACCTCCAACGGCAGCAACCCAGACAGCGATTGGGAACAGGGCTACGGCTACCAATTTTGGCGCGCCCGTCACGGCGCTTACCGCGGCGACGGCGCTTTCGGTCAATTTTGTATCGTCATGCCCCAGCAGGATGCGGTGATCGCCATCACCAGCGG
>Ga0080006_1103808_pt1 | contig 17787 bp, 15 predicted proteins | sample RS3BMetagenome_FD_69209 | JGI IMG/M metagenome (GOLD analysis project Ga0080006, IMG submission 69209) | Ferric oxide microbial mat and aquatic microbial communities from Rainbow Spring, Yellowstone National Park, USA - RS3B (SPADES... ... | reverse complement strand
CGTTTCCAAGCCCAAGAACCCTGCTGCCGTTTGTAATTATCGCAATGGTGTTCCACCTGCTTGTCAGGCTGAAGCTCAGGTCGCGGTTCTGGTGTATTGCCTCAGCCACCTTTGCTATGCCAGGCGTGTAGATAACTGCAAAATCGTCATATGATTTTATCGGAACCTTTGGGAGAACCTGTATCTTTCCCTCATAGGTCCTTGAAAATTCTATCGGATCCATGGATAAATTGTGCAGGCCTTATTATATTATGTTATCATTGTCAGCATTGAATGATAGTCAATAGCCTAATTTATGAACGTTAGTTCTGGGTCCTTAAGAGATATTTATGACTATATGAAATTATATTTCCTTGATATTTAATTTATTCAGTAAACTGCTGTACCATTCTGGAAGCTCAACATTGCACACAGCTCTATCGGGCGTGTAAGGTTTTATATCAATTACAGGTGTTTCATCAAAAGCATCAAGACCCTTTACTGTAATGGATGTCTGACCTACATTTATTAGTTCTACGATCGAAAGTGCTATAGGGTTAGGTCTATTTGGTGAATCAAGTGCAAAAACACCCACCTCGGGAAGAGCTTCAAGCGGCAAACCATATCTTGTGAGCCTTCGCGGTCTTACAAGTAAAACCCCTTTTTCGAAATCTCTCAATTTATTAAAATAACATAAAATTATTGCGTGAGAAAATCCTTTGAGGCCCTTTAATCCATCCTTATATTTTTCATAAATAATTATATCTGAAATAACTTTTGAGTGATCTCCTTTTATATCTTCTACATTATGTTTAACTTTAACAAATCCTATCGGTTCTAATGTGATGTTTTGCATTAGCCTTCAGTTACCTTTAAAAATATAAATGTATTTCTATATATTAGATATAAATGAACCAATGGCAATCATTGTTTAAGACAGATTTACCTTTGATAGTGGAGGTGCCCAAGAACGATATTGAAGTCGTTAACGCCGCAATAGACGGGGGAGCAGATGCAGTTATGCTTTCGGTTCTATCACAAAAATCTCAATATATGACTGTAAATTTTGATGAAGAGATAGAAAACATAAATCAAATTGCATCATCAGTAAATGTCAAAAAAGGTGTTTTGCTGGGCGATTTAAGGCTAATCGAAAAACAGGAATGGGAGCAATTAAAGACTTGCAAGCTTGATTTTTTGGCGGGATATCCAAACACGGTACCTCCATTTATATTGAGAGACGAAGCCTTTCCCCTGATTCTTTATACACCTACAGAAATGCCATTAGAATTTTATAGGGTTCTGGGAGAACTGTCGGGAGTTGAAGCACTTGTATTTTTGCCACGCTCACAGTCTGTTACTGATATTAAATACAATATATTGGATATAGTGGGTTTTATGCTGGTTTACAGTGCAGTTTCTAAACCAATTTTGTTCAAAGTAGCAAACAGTCTTGAACCTGATGATTTGCAGGAACTTGCAAGCAAGGGCGCTTCAGGATTTGTTCTTGATCCATCATTAACCGGATCTCTGGACGCTGAATACTATAAGCTTTTTACACAAAAATATAAAGAGCCACTTTTGCAAAAGAAAAAGTACAGATTTTGGGGATAGATTAATTTTTAGCAATTCTGACGTCCTCACAGCCCTAAAGGAAATGTGGTTCCTTCAAGGCTGATCATAGGTTCGTGGTTTACCGTTTTCATTCTCACTGTTTCATTGCTAGTGGTTACCCACCCCGCTCCAGCGGTAGACCGCAGGCTGTGCCTTGCCAATAGTTGGTAGTTTAGCTTTGGTTTCCTTTCCAGCAATGATGTGCACTGTATTTGTTCTACGCATTCTCTTTGTTATATTATTCTCATTAATGATATATAAGTATATACTTCGCAATTCATCTCCTCCATGAATGTCGGAGCTTTCTTGCTCACGGATTTGTAAAAATAATAGAACTATATATATTATATACTGGCTAATTAATACTTAATGGGTAAATTAACCATAAGAAAGCTGCAAAAGGTGGGTAAATCATCCTATTCCTTGGTACTTCCAAAATACTGGATTAACCGTCTTAACGTTGGGCCTCAGGATCCAATTGCTGTGGAAGACTACATTGATGAGCTTAGAATTAGGCCTGCGTCATCTAAAACATCTGCAGGAACAGCAGATCTTAAGATAGAATTAAAGGTAAAGTCAGAGGAGGATTTTGAAAAAATATCGAGAAAAGTGATATCAGCATATCTGGCCGGTTGCAACGTGATTACCTTGAAGACCGACTCCGAAAGGCTTCCCCTTTCGTTAAAAGATAACCTTAAAAACCTTGTTTCCGAACTTGCCATAGGCCTTGAAGTAATAGAAGAAGGAAAACGCACCATTAAGTTTCAGGAAATAGTTTCAAACCCAACACTGAACTTTGATGGAATAGTTAGACGTATGTACAATATATCCTTGGATATGCTGAACTTGGGAATTAAATCGTTCATTGAAAAATCCTATGAAGATGCCCAATCTGTAATAAAGGCGGATGTGGATGTGGACAAATTCTACCTATATGGCATAAGAGCAATAAATAATGCTGCGGAAAATAGTTCATTTTTAAGGGAAATCGGATTCGCTAAGCCAAGTGAACTGCTGATCGCCAAAAGCATTTTAAAGAGTATCGAAAGAATAGCAGATCACGCTGTGTCAATATCCAAGCTTGTTTTTATGAACCTTCAAATTAACGGTGAAGAATTGAAATTCATTGAGGATCAAAGCCAAGAGGCATTAAAAATTTACAGTGCCGCCTACGAGTCAGTTATGATGGTTAATGAAGATACTGCCAATAGGGTTATATCACAAACCAATAGATTTGTCGGCGAGCTTTCAAACCACCACACTCAAGGTCATACGATAGCTGTTTTGGAACACCTTGTAAGAATAGCAGAATATTCTGCTGATATAGGAGAAAATATAATAGATTTGATTGTAAGCAGGGCTATCTCTATTTAGGTGCACATTTAATTATTTTTAAGTTTTGACTAAGAAAGTAGAAATACGCTATAATATGATTTTTTGATTCAATTTAACCTTATAGAGGTTCAATTGGGCGAAAATTCCCTTTCGTTAAAGAGGATAGTTACCTTATAAAGTTAAGATCAGATAACCCAAGTGGATCTCGGTTGATATAGCGATGTTATACCCTTGGGACTATGGTTCGAGGACAAGGGGGCGGAGAGAAAACATGCCATATGGAGCATTATAGAACGGTTCCGTTCTATGGAGCATCAACTGCAGGAGAATGGGGATCGAGGTTTATCAAGGAAACAGGAAATCTCCACCGCAAGGTGCGATGCAACGTCCGAAAGGGCGCGATAGTTAACCTAGGCAAAACGTCCCACGCAATTATTGCAGGATCAGATCAATATGGATCATCATTAATTCCTTTCAATGGAATAAGGGCTCAAGCCGCTTTTAATTAAACATCTAGTTGCCAAATCAAATAAGTCATAACATTCTAGCGATGCTCTCTAAAATAGAGGTTCCTACAAGACAATCGAGAGGCTTCACTCTGATGCTTGCTTGCCTGCTAGCGGTGCAAAATCTGCTGATGAAAAGGAAGGAGATTTCCCCGTTAAACGCAGGAGAGACGCCCTGAGGATGAACACACTTATGCGAATAGCATGGTGGAGTACTCATATATTCCCCATGTAAAAATGTAGCCTGGAACCGGGAATCTATGCCCTAAGGACGGCGTAGTTCACGAAACTCACCATTTATTCTGCGACTGCTTTAGTACATGCAATCTTGGTTTGGTAAGTGACCTGTTTGATCGCCGCATTCCCTGGTTGCTGCCTTTCAATGCTGTTCGCTAGATAACTCCACATAGCTATCTCTGATTTTTTTCATGATAGTACTGTCACCATAAAGCACAATACCTGAGTCAATGATTTCCCGAATTAACCTTCTTCCCTTTCTGGCCATATCGATCAGCTGTTCCTCTGTATATGTTCGCGGCTCAACTTCAACCGAAAGCGATGAATCCATAAAGTTCGTTAAATCAACTCCAGAATCATACACAACTATTATTACATCAGCATCGGAGAAAGCAGTGTAGTCACCTCGGGCTAGTGACCCTATCAGTATAACGGCTTTAGCGCCCCTTTGGGAACAGTGCTTTCCGTAAGCTTTAAGTTCTTTCATGACTCTGCCATAGTTCATCTTAAACAATTTTACTTTTGATGTATTCAATGATTTTTTCGGCATACCCCACCATCCTCCTAGCTTCTTCTTCTGTATAATAGTCCATAGGTGAACCTTCTGGATGGGAATTTGGGTACCTGCTGGCGATGTATGATTTGTCCAGTTCCTTTGCCATATTTATCAGCCTTGTGTCTGCTCTATCGGGCAGGGAATCAAGCAATCTGTACACGGAATGTCCCCAGGCTTCAATTCCCAGCTTCTGGAATAAGGCCTTTACCGCCTTTTCTGATGCCTGCTGGGCCGCAAAGCATGCCCACTCATAATCACCGAACTCCAGAGACCTCCTTGCATGTTCCAGGTCCCTGATCGCCTGCTTGAGCCAGTCATTTGCGCGTGATACCATATATGGACGTTTACATTCAGGTCGAATTTAAAGTTAGCTGACCGGTTCCTTTATTGCACAATTTTTAACATGCTACACAATATAAAATTACGAAAAGTACCAGGAAGCTCGTTGATTAATTGGGAAATTGATGAATTTGCTTGTACATGCCTACTCCTTGGTCAGGAAAAGAAGCTTAAGAGCGTTAAAGAACTGGAGGAGGAAGTAGAATTTGCACTGACATCCTCACAACCCTAAAGGAAATGTGGTTCCTTCAAGGCTGATCATAGGTTCGTGGTTTACCGTTCTCATTCTCATGGCTTCATTGCTAGTGGTTACCCACCCCGCTCCAGACCGCAGGCTGTGCCTTCAGTTAGCCACTTACCCCTATCCTCATCGGACTATGTTTTATCATGTTTATTGTTCCGTTCAAATCCGCGTTTATTGCCTTCTCCGTATGAGGACACTCAAACAAACCCCTCTTAATCCTCCTATTTTCGTGAATTTCCCCACACAGAGAACACGTTTTAGATGTATTTGCCTCATTAACAGGCTTTCATGCCGTACTCCTTGCCAACCTGCTTAACTCGTGTTATTATTGATAAATAGTTCCAGAAGTTTGAATTATTTTTCAAGAGCATTTAATTTAGCTTTGATTTCCTTTCCAGCAATGGCTGTATTTGTTCGACGCATGCTCTCTATTATGTTATTCTCATTAATAAAAAATATATACTTCGCAATTCATCTCCTCCATGAATGTCGGAGCTTTCTTGCTCATAGATTTGTAAATTGATGATCTTTAAGTGGCATCATCTTATGCTAAATCTTAGCCGTTCTGGGCTAGTGCGGATGTTCCAACGATACACCCTAAGGCCACGCCTGCCTCAAAATTCCTTTGCGCTGTGTGACACACAAATGGCATACAACATCTTAAGAGCAACCTTTGCATGAGCGTTCCATAAGCGAATATTCTGGGTCAACTGCAAGAGCGCCATTCTGATTAGCCTCCCATTCTACCTTACCTAAACCACTAACTCGCTTTTAGATGCTGATATAGCCATCTGCTGCAACATACAAACCTTTTGCATATCAACTAACGTTTATTTATTTATTTATTTTTAAAATATAGGCGCCGATATCAATGTCAGAGATTCATGCAAGTAACGAATTGTCAACCTCAATATAGAGTATGTTGTTGCCTCTGATTATTACATCGCCGTAAGAGGCCATTACCTTTCCAGATTCATCATATTCTTCTGCATTCTGAAGATATGTATTCATATACATATCTATTTTTATTAGTAGACCTTTATAGGTTATCATATTTTTAAGCTTCACTTTTACAGCCTTCTCCAAATACCTTTGTAATTCATACATGGGCTTTTTTCCCATATTTATCTGCTGAACGGGTGCATTCTGAGTCAAGTTGCATTGCTTACTGCAAGCTTCAAATAAAAACATTTCGATTTATAAACTTGCAATTTATCAGTATTTGTTGTTATATGTGGTGCTATTATAACATATTTACTTTATAAAAACCAAAACGAATTCCGCCATTGCTTTGTATATAATTGAACTAAGTTTACGGCACGTACATAATGAACAGCAGTTTTCAAGGAGCAGAAATAAAAATGCTTTATCCTTTGATGCATGAAGCTGTCAGCATAGAGCGCACAGCTGGCACTCCTTTCTTCTACTGGAGAAAAAGTTGCTTTTAATAAAGTAGCTCAACATGTTGTTCACAAACATTCTAGCGATGCTCTCTAAAATAGAGGTTCCTACAAGACAATCGAGAGGCTTCACTCTGATGCTTGCTTGCGGTGCGCATTCTGCTTCTGGAAAAAGGCCATTGAACCAATAAAATATTGCCGGTGATGGCACAGGATATTCATTGACAGTTAAGAAGAACTAGGAATCTTGTGCGCAGAAGTTAAAGGACACAATGGAAATCTGTGCAGAATACAATGGAATATTTCGAGCAGTACCATCAGAGAAGCAATTCAGAAGCCGGCTTTGCTGCTGATTAGAAGATGCCTGGATGAATAAGTGTGATAACAGGAAAGATTGACAGGCGCTTTGTTTTGTACAAACCTGTGGTACAATCTTCCAACTTTGATAAAATGAGCGTACTAGAGTAGCGTACTCATTTTTTTGGTAAAATTTTTATTATGGGATCAAAGAGTAAATTTGTGGAAGATAAAAGATCAAAAATTATGTTTGAACGATTTGAATTGCACTATCATTTAAATGAATTACTATTTAATAAAAAAGAACGTGATTATACCTATATGGTGATATACATCTGATACTATATATTTCCACAACCAATGGCAAGGCCCTTTATTATTTTATAAGCCTTCTGAAGTCAACTAAACTAAAATACAGAATCGAAATACCCGGGCAATCTAATGACAATAGGGGATTGTATCTAACAACGGACAAAGAAAAGTTTTACGGGCTGGATTCAATTACTTTTGAGGAGCTTTCGAAGGATGAAATTTTGGATAAAATTAGGATATTTGAGCGTGTATATAAAAGGAAAAATATACAGGTAGGCATTGATCCAGGCTCAAGAATAGGAATAGCTCTTGCTATAGAAAATAGGCCAGTTTACATGTGCATAATGAATAATACGCAAGAAGTGGTTGGTCTTGCGTCAAAGCTATCTTTGGCAAAACTTGGCAATCTGGATTTTAAAATTGGTGACGGAAGGCCAGAAATTGCACAAAAAATAATTGATGGTTTAAGGCCGGTAGTTAAAACTCAGGATATAATTCAAATAGTTAACGAAAAAAGAACTACGCCCAAGGGGAGGGCTAGGGTAAAAAAGGATATGGTTGCCGCATTTCATATAGCAATGAAAAGTGGAGTAATAATTTAACTCATTCAGAGTGACACCTTCTAACGCTAAACCTTCCCATTTCTGGGTTAGCCTGCAACATGTTTTAATGACACACCAGTCGGAGCCCTACCGTGTGTCCCCACAGGCACAAATTCTAAACTTCCTACCAGAGCATTTCACTATTCATCGCGGGTCATGCCCTAAAATTTTCAAGCCTTTTCTAATGCCCTGTTATGGAGCTCCCTGTAAGTGGTTGTTGAGTATTTTCTCCTGCCTGAGTATAGCACGAAAGCATCAAGCAAAAGGAAGTCCATTTATCTAAACGCTTAAGCATATTAGAATTACCACTTCACTCAAACCCTTAACTTGCTTTTAAATAAACATAAAATGTCATCCAAAAAAATAACTTAACATTAAAAAGTTATAGCAAATAATAATTATTTGTTATGAAAGTTTACCTTTCACTGGGTTCAAATATAATGCCAGATGAAAATATAGACAGGGCACTTGAATATCTTAAAAATATTGTTAAATTGAAAAGTATTTCCACAGTTTATAAAACTGAACCATTGGGCAATTATAGTAATTACTTCTACAACTGTGTTATAGAAGGCGAAACTGAAATTGATCCCTTTAATTTGAAAAAAATTACTACGATTATAGAAACTGAAATGGGGCGTAAAATTAAAAGGAATAAATCTGATGATAGGGAAATAGATATAGACATCCTCATTTACGATGATAGTATTATTGAGGAACTGGGTATTCCCCATCATGATATATTTGAGAAGCCTTTTGTTGCAGCTGGTCTCTGTGAAGTAGCACCAGAATTAAAAATTGCAAATACTGAAACGGCATGCGATATAAGTTCAAAAATGATCAAAATAGGTATGACCCCTCTTTTTGATTATACAAACAAGCTAAGGGCTAAATACATTGATGGTTAAGGAAAACAGTTGCAGTAAGTACTTCAGCCGGCATGCTGCTGCTTAAATCCATTGTACCTACACACAAGTCGCCCAAGCTTGAAGCTAAAAGGTCTTTAATGAAGTAAAATGTGTACAGTATCCTCTATGGAACCGTAGCATCTAGGTTAGTTAAGATAGCAGAATTGATAAAATTAATATACACCCGGGTTAAGGGGTTAACGAAGGAATATGTCAGAAAAGAATCTTATTGTAATAGCATTAGGAGGCAATGCATTACTTCAAAAGGGGCAGAAGGGAAGCTTTGAAGATCAATATGAAAATACAAAAATGACTACTAAAAAGATAGCGGATGTAATAGAAAGGGGCTACAAAGTTGTTATTACTCATGGTAATGGACCACAGGTTGGGGCCACATTATTAAGGCATGATGCAGGAATGAAAGTATACAATTTACCACCATTCCCAATGGATGTAGCGGGGTCTGAAACACAGGGCTTCATAGGCTATATGATTCAGCAGGCTCTTAGAAATGAGCTTAAAAGCAGAAAAATAGACAAATATGTTGCAACTATAGTTACGAGGACAATAGTTGATGAAAACGATCCAGCATTTACAAATCCTACAAAACCAGTGGGTGCATTTTACACTAAAGAAGATGTAGAAAAAATCAAGCAGACATTCCCGAACTGGGTAATCAAGGAGGATTCAGGAAGGGGGTACAGGAGAGTAGTTCCATCGCCAGATCCAAAGCTGATAGCTGAAAGGTACGCCATAAAAACGCTTGTCGATGCAGGGTTCGTAGTAGTGGCCAGCGGAGGAGGCGGAATACCAGTGGTAGAGAAAGATGGAATAGCAAGCGGTGTTGAAGCAGTCATTGATAAAGATCTGGCCGGTCAAAGATTGGCTACATTACTGGGTGCAAACAAATATATAATAGCTACCGATGTAGACGGTGCATATCTGAACTATGGCACGCCACAACAGAAAAAATTAGATAGGGTTTCCGTTGAGGAAATGAGGAAATATTATGATGCAGGACACTTTAAATCAGGAAGCATGGGTCCAAAGGTTCTAGCAGCAATAAGATTTGTTGAAGCAGGTGGAGAATCAGCAACAATAGGACACCTATATGATATCAATGAAATGCTAGAAAACAAGAAGGGTACCACCGTTCTAGGGTCAACTGGTTAAGTTCTTAGAAAGAATTTTTTCTTTCATTATTTTTTAAATTTTCTTGCTCTATTTGCTTTATTTTCCATTCCAATGCTTCTATAAGGTCCTTGTTGCTGTCCTCCTTAAGAGGGTTACCGCATTCAGGGCAAACAAAGAAATGCTCTATGGCTTCTTCAAAGGTGTATTTTTTACATGTTGGAGTGCCACACCAGTAAAACGTATGTGATCTTTCATAGTCCAGCCTTTCCCTCAGTTTTCTTAAAATGACTGATCTTTGCTTATTAAGAAATACTTCAACTTGATCATGCTGAATTTTCCATCTGTACATGAACCAGCCCTTTTTTGGGTCCTTATCCTTGATCCCCACTATCAAGCCCCTTTCAAACAGGTCATACAGCACCTTTCTTACTTTGTTTATCTTCAAACCGGTTGCGCTTGCTATTTCTTCGTCTGTGGCGTCGGGGTTATTTAAAAGGGCGCGTGCTACCCTTATATAATCCTCGTCACCTAGTATTCCGGCGACTTTAACAAAAGTATCTTCATATTCTAGTTTTACCATTAAAATTAACAGATAATCCTAAACCTTATAAATGTTATAGCAATAATGTTACAAACCTGATGTAGAGCCAAGATACTTATGCCACCCCATTTGGCGCATGCTCTCTGTTATATATTTCTCATTAATGATAATAAAAAGCTCACTGCAATTCATCTCATCTCTAAAGGTCAAAGCTTTCTTGCTCACGGTTTCGTAAAATCTCAGCATGCTCTCTGTATGCACCTGCTAAGGCATCAATTAAATGATACGTGGGTTAAACAAACTGCAGATTCGAACATCATGGGAAGTTCACAGCTCTACGAGGATGTCACAGAAACATTAAACAGTGAACTTGATTTAGTGATGTTAAGTTATCTTATAAACAAACTGAAAATATACAATAAAATGAGAGCAATAATATATATTTTGAATCTGCCCATGGCTAATTTCATTGAATTTTTCAATTTAGTTACACCATCGGCACCCATGACCTTTATTTTATCATACCACACATTGAGATATATTTCTGCTTCTATTAGGTGATCTGTTGCCTTATGCTCTAAAATTTTTACTAAATGATCCGCATCGGTCAGGTCTCCAAAAGCCCAGTACCCTTTTGAATTCATAAAGGTTGAAGTTTGATGTGTATCGCTTGTAATTAGCAACATTCCAAGCATTTTTTCAATGGAGTCAGTTGCCTCAGGGAGTGAATTGTTAGAATCAGCGCATAAAAATTTTATAGTTTCATGTAGATCTGATATGGTTAGCTTGTGTATTCCTGCACCGGCAATTTCTGGAATTTCCTGTTCTATTCGTTCAAACTGTGCATATAGGCTATTTGAGCCTTTATTTTTAAAACCACAGCAGTCTTCGAACACTTCCTCGTAGTTTATTTCACCGAATTTTGTTGCAAGCCTATTATGGGCATCAACCAAAACCAGTTCTTTGCCTGCCTTTTCTGATTGAGAAAGAACTCTTTTTGTAAATCCAAATGGAAAATCATCCATGGGTTGCTTTGGCACAGTAACCCCAAAAACCGATTGATCTGAATCAAACCCCAAACATCTGAACTGTTGCCCTTCTTTTTTAAATACACTTAAATTTGTGAGCTGGATTTTAAAATCGGGATCGCCGTTCATACGATTGATGTACCTATTAAGTTCGGTAACGGAAGGTAGATTCATATCATGATTCGATAGTGAATGCAGTACTATACAATCAGAGTATCCCTTCTTTATCATTAAACTGTTTATTTTTTCTGTAAGTGAGCTACTGCCTACCCATTTAAAAGGGCCCGGATGAATTGGGGGCACAACCAAGCATGCTTTTGTTTTATCTTTGAAATAAAAATCAAATGAGTAGGTTTTTGCATTGACCTCTACAGAATTTCTTTCCAAAATATCTTCGAATCCCTTAGAATACCCGGTCATCCAAGCATCCAGAGCAGCCTGTGTTATTTCCACCACATCAGCTCCTATGAGTTTTCTAGTTATTGCGTTCATGGTACCGTAGAACCACAACGAAATGATTGTAACAGCTACCCAAAAAACAATTACGATCAGATTTATGCTGTATATAAGCATGCGCCATGAAGGGATCAGCAGTATCATAAAGTAAATCAACAATATAGGAAATGAGACAGAAACAGTTCGAAAGAATTCACCTCTCATTACAAGAAGTGAAAAGCTGAAGACGACAGCCAGGGAGCTGATAAAGGATACATAGTTTAAATTTAGTATTTTAAATATCAGCAGATCAATAATCACCAAAATTAAAAAGAATGCATGTGTGGCTGTAACCCTCCTTAAAGTTGCATAGGAAATTGATCTGCTGGCAAGGGCTCTGGCTCCAAAGATGTAAATCAGTGCAAAGGTTAAAGAGATTGGGATAAGGTAAAGTGAACCAGGAATATAAGTCAATAACAAAAGTTGAAAGATTGTTAAAAACAAGAAGTGCAGTATAGGTAATATGTATGGGTTTTGAGGTAGACTAAAAGTAGTTCTAATTGCATGACCCACATTCTGGTTTACTTTCTGCAATTTAAGAAGCCTAGAATGGTTTTAAAACTAAAAGTATTACGGAGATCACAATAAATCCTATTGTAAGGCCCATAATAGCTTCTGGTCTTAATTTTATCCCAGGTTCGTCCGCATTATAAAATGACATAAGGCCAGCACTTGACATGGGCATTACTGTCTTTTTCTTTTTTGAGCTCATTGCATATAGTTAGAACGCACTTTTATAAAAATGTTAACTAAAAATATGCTGTATTGAATTATTCATTAGTAGTTTAACACATAAATTTTTGATAGTTGATTAAATTGTTGCCATCAGGCCTTCCCAGCATAGATCTACATATGCCCACTTTTTATTCATAGCCTGCTATTCAGAGCCAGCTCACTCTTTGCCCATGGGTATTCACAAACAAACTTCCTCTTTACAAATCCATGAGCAAGAAAGCTCCGACATTCATGGAGGAGATGAATTGCGAAGTATATATTTTTTATTAATGAGAATAACATAATAGAGAGCATGCGTCGAACAAATACAGCCATTGCTGGAAAGGAAATCAAAGCTAAATTAAATGCTCTTGAAAAATAATTCAAACTTCTGGAACTATTTATCAATAATAACACGAGTTAAGCAGGTTGGCAAGGAGTACGGCATGAAAGCCTGTTAATGAGGCAAATACATCTAAAACGTGTTCTCTGTGTGGGGAAATTCACGAAAATAGGAGGATTAAGAGGGGTTTGTTTGAGTGTCCTCATACGGAGAAGGCAATAAACGCGGATTTGAACGGAACAATAAACATGATAAAACATAGTCCGATGAGGATAGGGGTAAGTGGCTAACTGAAGGCACAGCCTGCGGTCTGGAGCGGGGTGGGTAACCACTAGCAATGAAGCCATGAGAATGAGAACGGTAAACCACGAACCTATGATCAGCCTTGAAGGAACCACATTTCCTTTAGGGTTGTGAGGATGTCAGTGCAAATTCTACTTCCTCCTCCAGTTCTTTAACGCTCTTAAGCTTCTTTTCCTGACCAAGGAGTAGGCATGTACAAGCAAATTCATCAATTTCCCAATTAATCAACGAGCTTCCTGGTACTTTTCGTAATTTTATATTGTGTAGCATGTTAAAAATTGTGCAATAAAGGAACCGGTCAGCTAACTTTAAATTCGACCTGAATGTAAACGTCCATATATGGTATCACGCGCAAATGACTGGCTCAAGCAGGCGATCAGGGACCTGGAACATGCAAGGAGGTCTCTGGAGTTCGGTGATTATGAGTGGGCATGCTTTGCGGCCCAGCAGGCATCAGAAAAGGCGGTAAAGGCCTTATTCCAGAAGCTGGGAATTGAAGCCTGGGGACATTCCGTGTACAGATTGCTTGATTCCCTGCCCGATAGAGCAGACACAAGGCTGATAAATATGGCAAAGGAACTGGACAAATCATACATCGCCAGCAGGTACCCAAATTCCCATCCAGAAGGTTCACCTATGGACTATTATACAGAAGAAGAAGCTAGGAGGATGGTGGGGTATGCCGAAAAAATCATTGAATACATCAAAAGTAAAATTGTTTAAGATGAACTATGGCAGAGTCATGAAAGAACTTAAAGCTTACGGAAAGCACTGTTCCCAAAGGGGCGCTAAAGCCGTTATACTGATAGGGTCACTAGCCCGAGGTGACTACACTGCTTTCTCCGATGCTGATGTAATAATAGTTGTGTATGATTCTGGAGTTGATTTAACGAACTTTATGGATTCATCGCTTTCGGTTGAAGTTGAGCCGCGAACATATACAGAGGAACAGCTGATCGATATGGCCAGAAAGGGAAGAAGGTTAATTCGGGAAATCATTGACTCAGGTATTGTGCTTTATGGTGACAGTACTATCATGAAAAAAATCAGAGATAGCTATGTGGAGTTATCTAGCGAACAGCATTGAAAGGCAGCAACCAGGGAATGCGGCGATCAAACAGGTCACTTACCAAACCAAGATTGCATGTACTAAAGCAGTCGCAGAATAAATGGTGAGTTTCGTGAACTACGCCGTCCTTAGGGCATAGATTCCCGGTTCCAGGCTACATTTTTACATGGGGAATATATGAGTACTCCACCATGCTATTCGCATAAGTGTGTTCATCCTCAGGGCGTCTCTCCTGCGTTTAACGGGGAAATCTCCTTCCTTTTCATCAGCAGATTTTGCACCGCTAGCAGGCAAGCAAGCATCAGAGTGAAGCCTCTCGATTGTCTTGTAGGAACCTCTATTTTAGAGAGCATCGCTAGAATGTTATGACTTATTTGATTTGGCAACTAGATGTTTAATTAAAAGCGGCTTGAGCCCTTATTCCATTGAAAGGAATTAATGATGATCCATATTGATCTGATCCTGCAATAATTGCGTGGGACGTTTTGCCTAGGTTAACTATCGCGCCCTTTCGGACGTTGCATCGCACCTTGCGGTGGAGATTTCCTGTTTCCTTGATAAACCTCGATCCCCATTCTCCTGCAGTTGATGCTCCATAGAACGGAACCGTTCTATAATGCTCCATATGGCATGTTTTCTCTCCGCCCCCTTGTCCTCGAACCATAGTCCCAAGGGTATAACATCGCTATATCAACCGAGATCCACTTGGGTTATCTGATCTTAACTTTATAAGGTAACTATCCTCTTTAACGAAAGGGAATTTTCGCCCAATTGAACCTCTATAAGGTTAAATTGAATCAAAAAATCATATTATAGCGTATTTCTACTTTCTTAGTCAAAACTTAAAAATAATTAAATGTGCACCTAAATAGAGATAGCCCTGCTTACAATCAAATCTATTATATTTTCTCCTATATCAGCAGAATATTCTGCTATTCTTACAAGGTGTTCCAAAACAGCTATCGTATGACCTTGAGTGTGGTGGTTTGAAAGCTCGCCGACAAATCTATTGGTTTGTGATATAACCCTATTGGCAGTATCTTCATTAACCATCATAACTGACTCGTAGGCGGCACTGTAAATTTTTAATGCCTCTTGGCTTTGATCCTCAATGAATTTCAATTCTTCACCGTTAATTTGAAGGTTCATAAAAACAAGCTTGGATATTGACACAGCGTGATCTGCTATTCTTTCGATACTCTTTAAAATGCTTTTGGCGATCAGCAGTTCACTTGGCTTAGCGAATCCGATTTCCCTTAAAAATGAACTATTTTCCGCAGCATTATTTATTGCTCTTATGCCATATAGGTAGAATTTGTCCACATCCACATCCGCCTTTATTACAGATTGGGCATCTTCATAGGATTTTTCAATGAACGATTTAATTCCCAAGTTCAGCATATCCAAGGATATATTGTACATACGTCTAACTATTCCATCAAAGTTCAGTGTTGGGTTTGAAACTATTTCCTGAAACTTAATGGTGCGTTTTCCTTCTTCTATTACTTCAAGGCCTATGGCAAGTTCGGAAACAAGGTTTTTAAGGTTATCTTTTAACGAAAGGGGAAGCCTTTCGGAGTCGGTCTTCAAGGTAATCACGTTGCAACCGGCCAGATATGCTGATATCACTTTTCTCGATATTTTTTCAAAATCCTCCTCTGACTTTACCTTTAATTCTATCTTAAGATCTGCTGTTCCTGCAGATGTTTTAGATGACGCAGGCCTAATTCTAAGCTCATCAATGTAGTCTTCCACAGCAATTGGATCCTGAGGCCCAACGTTAAGACGGTTAATCCAGTATTTTGGAAGTACCAAGGAATAGGATGATTTACCCACCTTTTGCAGCTTTCTTATGGTTAATTTACCCATTAAGTATTAATTAGCCAGTATATAATATATATAGTTCTATTATTTTTACAAATCCGTGAGCAAGAAAGCTCCGACATTCATGGAGGAGATGAATTGCGAAGTATATACTTATATATCATTAATGAGAATAATATAACAAAGAGAATGCGTAGAACAAATACAGTGCACATCATTGCTGGAAAGGAAACCAAAGCTAAACTACCAACTATTGGCAAGGCACAGCCTGCGGTCTACCGCTGGAGCGGGGTGGGTAACCACTAGCAATGAAACAGTGAGAATGAAAACGGTAAACCACGAACCTATGATCAGCCTTGAAGGAACCACATTTCCTTTAGGGCTGTGAGGACGTCAGAATTGCTAAAAATTAATCTATCCCCAAAATCTGTACTTTTTCTTTTGCAAAAGTGGCTCTTTATATTTTTGTGTAAAAAGCTTATAGTATTCAGCGTCCAGAGATCCGGTTAATGATGGATCAAGAACAAATCCTGAAGCGCCCTTGCTTGCAAGTTCCTGCAAATCATCAGGTTCAAGACTGTTTGCTACTTTGAACAAAATTGGTTTAGAAACTGCACTGTAAACCAGCATAAAACCCACTATATCCAATATATTGTATTTAATATCAGTAACAGACTGTGAGCGTGGCAAAAATACAAGTGCTTCAACTCCCGACAGTTCTCCCAGAACCCTATAAAATTCTAATGGCATTTCTGTAGGTGTATAAAGAATCAGGGGAAAGGCTTCGTCTCTCAATATAAATGGAGGTACCGTGTTTGGATATCCCGCCAAAAAATCAAGCTTGCAAGTCTTTAATTGCTCCCATTCCTGTTTTTCGATTAGCCTTAAATCGCCCAGCAAAACACCTTTTTTGACATTTACTGATGATGCAATTTGATTTATGTTTTCTATCTCTTCATCAAAATTTACAGTCATATATTGAGATTTTTGTGATAGAACCGAAAGCATAACTGCATCTGCTCCCCCGTCTATTGCGGCGTTAACGACTTCAATATCGTTCTTGGGCACCTCCACTATCAAAGGTAAATCTGTCTTAAACAATGATTGCCATTGGTTCATTTATATCTAATATATAGAAATACATTTATATTTTTAAAGGTAACTGAAGGCTAATGCAAAACATCACATTAGAACCGATAGGATTTGTTAAAGTTAAACATAATGTAGAAGATATAAAAGGAGATCACTCAAAAGTTATTTCAGATATAATTATTTATGAAAAATATAAGGATGGATTAAAGGGCCTCAAAGGATTTTCTCACGCAATAATTTTATGTTATTTTAATAAATTGAGAGATTTCGAAAAAGGGGTTTTACTTGTAAGACCGCGAAGGCTCACAAGATATGGTTTGCCGCTTGAAGCTCTTCCCGAGGTGGGTGTTTTTGCACTTGATTCACCAAATAGACCTAACCCTATAGCACTTTCGATCGTAGAACTAATAAATGTAGGTCAGACATCCATTACAGTAAAGGGTCTTGATGCTTTTGATGAAACACCTGTAATTGATATAAAACCTTACACGCCCGATAGAGCTGTGTGCAATGTTGAGCTTCCAGAATGGTACAGCAGTTTACTGAATAAATTAAATATCAAGGAAATATAATTTCATATAGTCATAAATATCTCTTAAGGACCCAGAACTAACGTTCATAAATTAGGCTATTGACTATCATTCAATGCTGACAATGATAACATAATATAATAAGGCCTGCACAATTTATCCATGGATCCGATAGAATTTTCAAGGACCTATGAGGGAAAGATACAGGTTCTCCCAAAGGTTCCGATAAAATCATATGACGATTTTGCAGTTATCTACACGCCTGGCATAGCAAAGGTGGCTGAGGCAATACACCAGAACCGCGACCTGAGCTTCAGCCTGACAAGCAGGTGGAACACCATTGCGATAATTACAAACGGCAGCAGGGTTCTTGGGCTTGGAAACG
>Ga0080006_1139621_pt1 | contig 17794 bp, 11 predicted proteins | sample RS3BMetagenome_FD_69209 | JGI IMG/M metagenome (GOLD analysis project Ga0080006, IMG submission 69209) | Ferric oxide microbial mat and aquatic microbial communities from Rainbow Spring, Yellowstone National Park, USA - RS3B (SPADES... ... | reverse complement strand
GATAAACAGAGAATGCAACAGCTTCGCTATGAAAAGGCATTTTGATAAACAATGAGACTATTAAAGGTAGCATTATTGTAGCAGGTATTGATGCTATTATTTGGAATAAAAGCGTATAAGCACTTGGCCTCTTTGAGAAAAAGATAAGATAAACACTAAGGGGCACTGAGATTAACAGTATTATAGCAAATGTAAACCACACCCTTGCAAATGATGCAAGAAGTGAGACAAGAATGCTTAGCTCGTATGAAAATAAGGTTTTATTTGAAACAATAACTGCTACAAATAAAATTGCAAGCGCTGCATAAACAAGATTTGCATATCCTCTTCTCTTCGGCTTTGTATACACTTCATTGCTCAATGAATAGGTATCACGCTTTTTGCCAAGTGCAAAATTTATAGGTATCTTTATTTTTGGAATTTTTAATTTCAACCCTGGCTTCATGAGATGCACAAAATGAATTGCACGCGTTTTTTGTATATTGCTCATATTGTGTTTGTTAAAGTACCTTTCTAAAGGGGCGAAGAATAATAGCCTTGTTAATATTACAAATACAATGAAGATTAATATTCCCACAATATATTCGCTAAAATTACCGCTCAGTGCTAGTTGAGTTAATGCAACCCCGATGCCATGCTTTACCATATATGTCTTGCTTGATGTAGAGAAGATCTCGCTTGTAACTAGGTAGAACAGGCCTATAGCCCACGATAAGGTTGACTGACCCATCACCTTCGGCATGCTTGCTGGTATATATATCTTAGAAAGCTTTTCCTTAAGACCCATGCCATACATAGCTGTAAGCTCAATAAACTCATGTGGCAACTCCTTTATCGATTCATAAACCCCGAAAATTATGTTCCATAACATGCTCGTTATAATTAAGAATATTACCGCTGCATTTATTCCTATATATCCGGGAATTGCGGCAACTATAATGTATATTACAAAGGGGAAGAATGCGAGGATAGGAAGTGTCTGGAGTATGTCAACTATTGGTATTATAGCCTTCTCTGCCCTTCTGCTTGTTGCGGCCCATATACCTAAGCCGAGTCCAAGAAGGATAGAAAGACCTAGAGCTATAAACATTCTCACCCATGAAAAAGAGATATCGACTAAGAGCTGCAGAATATAATTAAGCATATAAAAACTTAATACTAAACAATTTATAAAACTTGAGATTTCATTGCTTATATAACGCTTAATACAGCACAATTTTGAGACAATATATTTATTACAGAGCTGTTAACAACGTCGATCTGGTGATAAGCGAGGTAGTCGTAGAGGTTGCCAAATCCGCCCATCAACTTTGTGTCATTATAAGTTGCAAAATAACCACCACATATCTTTAACTGCTTACCAACCATACTCTGATTTGGCGTAATAACCCAGTGTACAAGAAGATAATGATTTGGATCAAGATAAAAGAACTGATGCGGCTCACCGATCTGTGTTACATAATCATACCATGGACCGTTTGTCTGTACAAGCAGCATATCTGTTTGGTTTGCAAGCTCAGCCCCATAGTAATGGAAGTTTATCAACGGCTCATGGATCGTCTGGTTCAGATAATAAGAGGTTGCCGGGTTTGCATACCACTTGAATTCTCCCTGGAATATTACATTTACACCTACATACTCTCCGGGATAGGCAGAACTTTTATTCAGCACAATACTTACATTATCTACATGATTTATTACTGTAAAGTTTTCAAGCACGTTATTTACTGGATTTATATAGCCAACGCCTGTTAGATTAAAGTAATTAAAATTGGAATAACTTATTGTTGTGGTAGGAATTGTTGTAGTTTGAGTTGTAGAATTTGCTACGCTTATTGGCTTAATGCTCCCGCCAGGCACATAATAAAGCTTTGCTCCGAAAGGCTGTGAAGCGCTTAATATTGAAGCATTGCTCATAGAGTAAGGATAGATAGGGTAATATATAAGCTGCCAATAAGGACAGTACTTAAGAGGATTTGGTGTATAATTAAGGCCAAAATTCTGAACATACTTTGGTATTACCACAAAGCTTCCATTCGGTATCTCTCTGCAGTTTGGAATGTTGTCATAAGCAAAAAACCTACTCATATTTTCAAACTTCATATAAATGGGCAGATTAGAAAATGAAGAAGAGAAATAAATCTTTACATAGCTCGGATAGTGCAAAAGATAATTTGCTATCGCAAGCTGGTCGTATCGCTGATAAGCTAGAGTATTATATGCGAAAACATTTATCTGGAAAGAGGTATATATCAAGAATAAGAGCAGGAGCAAAACAGCAATTAGCATGAATGGCTTAGCTTTTTTGTTGAAATTTATAAGCTCTGCAATTCCTATTCCAAATGTAGCTACTATAGGTATACCAAGAACAGCTAGAAAACGCTGAAGTCTGTAGACAATTAAGTAGTAGAAAGGATGAAGCGAGATGTGCATTGGGCCATAATTTAGTAACAATAGGCCAAACAAGAATATAAAGAATGGCATGTATATGCTAGTATTCCTCAAAAGGAATAGCTCTACAAATAGTATAATAAATGGAATAAATGTAAGGTAAAACAGTTTAGGAGGGCACTGTGGGCTTATTATACCGGTTGTGCAAGGGAGTGAGTTTTGTATAGGTACAAGATAATACAAATAAACCAGCGATATTCCACCAATTATCAATACATATAAGACCTTAGCCCAGGCCCTTTTCAGTTTTATTATGGGCAATATAAATATTACAGCAAATAATGCGTAGAAGAAAAAGCCGGAGAAAGAATTTACTATATAGTTGAAAGAAAGGCTATTATGCAGCAAGTTAAAGAATAGGTTATAGTTAAACATAGTGTTAAGATAAAATCTAGGGTCTATGTTGGTAGACGGTATATACCCCTTAGGACCGACGGTGCTATAGAAATTGTTGTTCACTGTTAATGTTATAAGTGGATTTCCACAGTTTATATAGTTAAAGATCATGAGGAGCAAACCAGCAAAAATCATGCCGTAGATTGTAAACAAAAAGATTTTGTCAAGCTTAACCTTTCTTCTGATAAGCTCTATTATAACAAAAAGAACGATCGCAAAATCTACAAGCAATGCTTCAGGGGTTATCAGTATACTCCAAACAAAGAAAGCACCAGAGATGAAGTAATAAAGCCTAGAATTCTTCTCCTTGCCGTAGAGGTAAAAGATAAACACAAGGCCAACAAAGAACATGGAAGGTATGTCGTCGCTAATAGTCGGAGCAAGCATAGCTACATTTGGTATAAAAGCTAGAGACAACGCTGCTATTAGTCCGGCTGTAGAGCTATGAAGCTTTCTACCTACCAAAAAAGCTATTATTATTGACCCTATAAAACTGATTATATCCCAGAGGGAGCTAGTTAGCATACTAACTCCGAACAGAGTGTAAAACAGCGCTATTGGGTAGATTTGAAGAAGCCTTACGCTAAATATATATGGACTTTCATGAAAAATGCCGGCAAGCACAAAATAAGCCTCGCCGAGATAAGCTGTATCATCGCCATAAAAAGATGGCCCTCCAAGAAACATAATAGAGTAGACAATTGCATATATAACGATTATGGCGAGTACAATAACGTCTAATGGAATCTTTTTCTCCTCTGCTAGCACACTCTTTTCTAGTTTTACCTCCTTTTTAACTACTTTATCTAAGATCCCCATGCAATAGCACTCAAAGTATAAGAATAGAAAGCAAAAACTTAAAATATTCATTCTTTGCGCTTTGCCTCTTTGATTGCGTTCCTTACATAGATTTGATGCATTCAAATACGCCTATAGCTAACAACAGTACTCACCAAATTAAGTGCTTCGTTGCGGTTCCGGATTTTGAAATCATCAGGTGTCTTTTATATTATGACCACGAATATATATTATCCATACTTCTTTAAATTTCTTTCCTAGTGTTTTTGTTCAAAAGAAGTTTTTTATTCTTATTTAAGCTAAATAAAGAAATTGTGCGATCGTAGTCTAGCCTGGTAGGACGTAGCCTTGCCAAGGCTATAACCCGGGTTCAAATCCCGGCGATCGCACATCTTTGCTGGTTTTAAGATGGCAGATATAAAGCAGATAATTGAAAAAGAAGATATTATACAATGAGGAAATATAATGTACCAGGATTGGTTATTGGAATATTCAGAGACGGCAAAGTTTTCTTTGCGCAAGGCTATGGAACTGCAAATCTTGCATTTAATATCCCTATAAGCGTAGAAATGCAATTTAGATGGGATACATAAGCAAGTTTTTTACTGCTGCAGCAATACTCAGGCTTGAAAAGAAGGGGAATTGAGGCTTAACGAGAAGATATATGGATTTATGCGAATAAGCTAAGAACCATACACCTATATGAAAAATTTGGCTTTATAAAAGAAAGAGTTATTCCAAAGTATGCGTATTTTAAAATTTGGCGAAAGCGAAGATTTTATAACAAAGGCATCTACACCCTATCCATTATAACTGATTTCCAAATTGGTAGAGTATTATTATTTAAACTCTTAGAGAATTATTTAAATTTTTATTTCAACTTTTATTTCATGAGGAAGATGAAAATGGCGCGGCAGGCTCTAGGATATGCATTATTTTCAGCTATTTTGCTTTCGACTATAGTACTTTTTTATTTTATCTCACCTGGCATATTTATGGAGTTTGATGATCCGGTATATGCCTACTCCACCGCCAAAATACAGGCTTTGCAAGTTATAAGCTGGGGTGCTGTTGCATATGGCTTTGCGTTAATTACCATGCCTTTTTACATTCTTCTTGGCCATTCTGTATTTGTTACAAAAATTGTTTGCCTATTTTCACTTGCAATTACAATGATAATGCTTTTCCTTATAGGAAAGATGTATGGAAGTGAGCTTGCAGGAATGGTTGCCTCAATTTTATATGCATTCAATCCTCTTACAATGGCCTATACAATAAGATATCTGCCAGATCCGTTCATAGCAATGTTAGACTCGGTAGGCATAGCTTTTGCGGTTTATGGCTCGAAAAATAACAAGTACTGGGCATTTTTGTTGAGCGGGTTATTCTTTGGCTCAGGAATGTTTTTTGGAAACCAGGCGGCAATAAATATAATAGCATTTCTGCCTTTCGTTCCTTTCTTATGGTATAGTTTTGAAAGAAAAACATTGAGTAGAAGTAAGATTAAAGTTACGACAAAAAGAGGCGGCTTACTTAAAGTTTTAAGCTATTCAATTTTAGGCCTGCTAATAATCGGAGTTCCTTATTTTGGCCTGCAACTCATGCTATATCACACTCCGTTTTATAGCGCAAACAGTGCAGCTAGTTTTTTTGAATCAAACGAGCCAAACTGCTTTCCTACTTACCTTTATTATCTTTATATTTTGCTTTCGCTCAAGGGTGGTGGATTCTCTTGTGTATATTCCAAATCTTTAAGTGGCTTAAATCCATATGCAAATCTAAGTATATTGCCCATTTTATTTCTTTTAGCTGTCATATACCTAATTCTAAATGAAAAACCAAAGAAGAAAAGCAGCGTAATACCATTTATTGTATTTTTTATTGTATTCTATCTCTACGTTTCATTCGGCTCAGAATCCATAACACATTATCTGCCTTTACAAGATATAGACAGGATTTTGATGCCTTTAGTATTAACAATGGCAATAGGCAGCGCACTCATTTTAGGCAAAATTAAAAATATAAAATTGAAAACGATTACGGCAATTGGCATCATAATTATATATCTCGCCTTTTCTTATTCACAATACCATAACATTTACTCAATTTACAATTCGCCACCAAATTCAATCGAATGGAATATTACAGCATCTGTTATACGTAATTTTGGCTATCTAAATTTAAGTGGGTATACATTAGATGAAAATTACACATATATGGGTAGCGGGATACTTTGTATGAGTTTCAACAGACCGCCAGAAATCTGCAATGTTATACCACACACACCAATACCTAAAATAAACTGCACACAAGGTGGCATTTTTTTAGTATATCTGGGAAATGAACAAGATATATGCCCAAATTCTATGGGGATCTACTATTATAACACTACATATAAATACAACGTTTATATCGTAAAAAAGAAATAGATATATATCAGATGTAAAAATTAATTATTTAAACTATTCAGCTACAAAGATTCGATCAATAGAAAAGTCTATACCTATCGACTACCCTTTGTGCTTACACTTTGCTTTTTGTCTAATCTGATATAGACATTTATAAAGATAGCTTTTAAAATCACTTATGTGATTGCATGAACGATATAAAAAGTGGTATAAGTTATATTGGTATAGAGGTGCCGCCGTATGTAGTTACCGCAGATGTGATTGCGGAGAGAGAGAAAGTACCAAAGGAAAAGATAGAAAAAGGTCTTTTAATAAAGGAGTTTAGATTTCCAGGCGAATCAGATACTATAGCAACATTAGCCGCAAATAATCTGCTCAAATTTGCAGAAAATATTGTAAAAAATGACTTGCTATACAAGAGATATAAGGAAAACAGAATAGGAGGCGTATATTTTGCTACCGAATCTAGCACAGAGCAGAGCAGACCTGTTGCGATGGCTGTGCTAGAGCTTGTTGAGCCAATATTATATGAACGCATGGAAAAAGCCGACGAGGGCTCCAGAGAAAAAGAAATATACAGAATGCTGCTTGAGGACTTTAGGTATAGCGATAGCTTTGAGGCTAAGTTTGCATGCACAGCCGATGCAAAAATTATAAGCTTAGCAAATCAGACCATTGGGCCTTACTCTAAAGGTATTGTTGTTATCGGCTCAGATGAAGCAATATATGATTCAAGCAAAGCTAGGAATGCAGAACCAACACAAGGCGCTGCGAGCAGTCTAGTTTATATAACAAAGGATCCGCTAATCGCTACAATAGATAAGAGGGCGATACATTACAATTTGCCTGCATATGATTTCTTCAAGCCAGATGAGCACACGCCAAGGGTCCCTTCAGGCTACGGATCAGAGGTAGATTACGTAGTTACAATCGGCTCGGCGGTGGAGAAGTTCGAAAAAGAATATGGTCTACCATTAGATTACTATATAATAAGTCACGTGCCATTCCCGAAAGAGGCAATCTATCTTGCTTCATTCCTTTACACACACTATCTAAGGAAAAATGGCAAAATAGGAGAGCTTGAAAAAGAGATAGGTGAAAAAGAGCCGTTAGGGGAAGCAAAAAGCGCTATTGAGCTTATAAGAAAGGTTGCTGCTGAGTATAGAAATGACAGCAAAAACGGAGATTTGATAAGATATATTGCAGATGATGAAAGAATAAAGCGCTTGTGGCAGTTCCATAAGAAAGTAAGAGAAACCGAAGGCTTCAAAAGATTCATAAAGAATTTGGGTATAGAGCATGCAATAGAATTACCATCGATTGTGGGAAATTCATATAACAACTCTATTGTTGTTGCAACAGCTAGCCTTTTATTAAATGCACCTGAGCTTAAGCCGATAGTATGGGCTTCTTATGGCAGTGGTTCAGGAACTACTGTAACTGTTTTGCAGCCAAAAGAGCTCAATAAAGATGAGCTTCAGTCGCTTATAGATATAAGCTCGCTAAAGCGCAGAACTGAGCTAAGCTTAAATGAATATACAGATTTACATAACAAGCTCATCGATGATACGGAGTATAAGCGAGGCTTAGAAGCGATAAGAAGAGGAAGAACATTGGTTGATAACGATAAAGAGATGCTAGGCAATAAGTTCGATGAGCACGGCTTTAAACTGCTAGGTATAGGAGAAGATGGTATAGGAAGATATTCGTATAATGGCAAAGAGGTAAAACTAATGCCTATCATCCTTTAATTGATAGGCTAGTAAATACACTAGGCTAGACATAAAGAGCTTTAAAAACCTTAATCTTAAAATAGAATATAGCTGCGATCGTAGTCTAGCCTGGTAGGACTTTGGCCTTCCAAGCCAACGACCCGGGTTCAAATCCCGGCGATCGCATATGTGGCTCAGTTATCTATAAGTTAAGGTAGTTTATGATGATGGCTGGAGATATAATAGAGGAATTTACAGCAAAAGATGGTAGAAAATTTATACTGCGAGTCCCAACTATGAATGATCTAAGTACATATCTTGACTTTATAAATGAATTAGTCAGAGAAGGTGCTGAGATTGAACAAAATGAGGAGCAAACATATGAAAAAGAAGGAGGATATTTAAAAGAAAAGCTAGAAAAAATTGCTTCTGGAGATGAAATTTCTGTATCTGCTTTTCTAAATGATAAACTAGTTGGCGATGCCGAAATAGTTAGAAATCCAGGAAGAAGTTTTACAACGGGAACACTTGGCATGTCTATAATAGATGGTTATAGAGATGTTGGGCTTGGTACTGAGATGATGAAAATAATTCTTGAAAAAGCAAAAGAAGCAGGGTATAGAATGGTAATATTAAACGTTTATGCAGATAATTTAAGGGCGCTGCATCTCTATGAAAAGTTTGGATTTGTAAAAGCAGGGACTATTCCAAAGTATGCTTACTTTGAAGGCAAAGGATTTGTCGACTCAATTACAATGTACAAATTCTTACAAGAATGAATTTGATAGAAAATGAGACAGAGAATAGAGCTTAGATAAAAAATAGTCTACCGCGGAATTATTTTGAAAAGCTCACCCTCTGTCCAGAGATTTGGGCCTGTATATACTTTATAAGAGGCAATGTTAACAAGCGAACAATTGTCGCCAAGCCAGGAAGTTAGCGAGGCGTTGTTTTGCTCTGCTGCAAAATTGTTAAATGAATTAATTAGCATTGCTCCGTAATAGCTTGGCGTGCATATTGGACCAACAAAAGAAAAATTTATTCCGTTGAAACCACTGAGGAATTCTAGATACTGTTGATCAAGGCCTTGGAGCATACTTGATATATACACTCTGCTTGCATGATTATCACCTATCGCATGTAGAAGTGTGGAATATATTGTATTATAGCTCCTTACTCCAAGATTATAGTAGTAAAGTGCGCGGTACGTTGAAAGATTAAGAAATACTGAGTAAAAAATTATTGCTATTATAATGAAAGATGCAACCGCTTTGCTTTCCTTCCTGAGAGAAATATATAGTGCATTTAGTGTATATGCAGCAAGAATTGCGATAGGCGCTGCAACAATGGCAAGGTATCTTGATACAACGGCTATAGGAGTATAATGGTTCAGCGACTTTGTACCAAAAAAGAAATATAGCACAGGTATTAGTGCTAATAAAGAAAAAGTTTCTATCGAGATTTTTTTCTTTGCAATTCCCAAGATCATGCCAGCAAAGGCTAAAATAAATATTATACCAATAGGAAAAGTGTATGGATCTTGATTTACATTAAAAAGGTAAAGTGGATTTATAGAAATATTAAATGCACTTATATTTTTGAATACTGTTGTGGGTGCCGAATTCACGATTCCTGCATACGAATGCAGATTAAAGAGGGGGTTCCCTGTAAGAAGATAAAAATAAAACATCATTATTAGCAATGGTATGGCCATTCCAACAAATGCGTATGCAAGCATACGCTTGTATTTTCTGAACTTTTTATGCGCATATAGATAGGCAAGTCCAATAACGAATGATGCAATCATTATTGCCCCTGCTGTTTTGACAAGCATTGTTAATGCAATAAAAAATCCAGCAAGAAACATTGCACGTTCTGGCTTAAATTCAATTGCATCGTATAAATAGTAGCATGCTATTGCTACAGTCAGGCCTGTGAATATATCGGGCAATGCCCTTGTTGTATAGCCGACAACAAAAGGAGCAGTTGCATATAAAAACGATGCGACACCTCCAAAATAATCGTTGAACATCTTTCTGCCAAGAAAGAATATTACTATTATTGTTGCAAGGTATTCAACAAGGCTTGGCAATGCAGCCTGCAAAAGACCATAGCCAAACAAGAGAAATGACAAGGCAATGCTTGCAATTGTTAGCGTTTCAACAGTGAACGGATTGCCATTAGGCCTAAATGTGCCTTGGAGCATTTGATGTGCCGAAAGTATGTAGTAGTTGTCGTCGTAGTAAACAAATGGCCCAGAGTAGAAGATATAAGAAAGTACAATCCCAACAAATACTACTAAAATTAATATTACTATTTCTTTTGTATTAGCCATGGCATTCAAAAAGTAAAATTAAATATATTTATAGTTTTGGCTTGAAAACTTATATTAGGCGGGGTAGCTCAGGCGGTTAGAGCGCTAGACTCATAGGCAAAGCCTTATGAGTGATGAGCCTTTTGGCTGTGATTGCTAAGAAATCTAGAGGTCGCGTGTTCGAATCCCGCCCCCGCCAACTCAGTTTTTAGAAAAATAATCAGAGATCAAAATAGAGATAAAACTCGTGAGGCGTGGGTCTGCTTTCTACAGCTCTGTGCTCACTTATCTCGCTTTCTATAATCCAATCTATCAAATCATTTTCAAACAATGGCTTGAGATAGGCATTATCGGAGCGCAGAGCATCTGCCGCCTCCTCTAGACTATGCGGCAATTCTTGTATCCTAAGCTCCTTCTTTCTTTCTGGAGAAAGCTTGTATATGTTTTCATCTACAGGATCTCCGGGATCTATCTTTTTCTTTATACCTTCTAAACCTGCAAGCATTATAGCTGAAAAAGCAAGATAAGGATTGCAGCTTGGGTCTGGTGTACGGAATTCTATCCTTTTGGCGCCAGGCTTTGATTTGAAATATATAGGTATTCTTATGTTGGCACTTCTATTCCCTCTGCTCCACGCTATAAAGATGGGTGCTTCGAATCCAGCCACAAGCCTCTTGTATGAATTTGTAGTTGGCGCTACTATTGCGGTAAGGCTTCTGCTATGCTCTTTTAAGCCGCCGATGAAATACCTGCCAGTCTGGCTAAGCTCGGCATAGGCATCGTTCTCATCGTAGAAAGTATTGCTTCCCTCATTCCAGAAACTTGTATGAACATGTAAGCCAGAACCATTGTCGCCGAAAAGCGGCTTGGGCATGAATGTAGCGACTTTGCCATTATTGGCAGCAACGTTTTTTATTATATACTTAAGTGTTATTATGTTATCTGCCTGTTTGAGTAGGGTATTGTATTTTATATCTATCTCTGACTGACCCCCACCTGCAACCTCATGGTGATGCGCCTCAACATCTATTCCAAAGTTCTTCTTTGCAATAACGCCCACCTCGCTTCTTAATGCTGATGAGCTATCGTGGGGCTCTGTTGGATAATAGCCTTCTTTAGGCCTAACCGCATAGCTTATAGGGCCTTCTAGTTCGTGTGAGTATATTTTATAAAAGGCGCTCGCCTCCCTTTGCTTGAGGTTTGTATTCCACTTAACCCTGTCAAACACAAAGAACTCTAGCTCTGAGCCCCAGTACGAGGTATCGTAGCCTTGCTCTTTTAAATATGATTCTGCCTTTTTAGCTATATACCTTGAGTCCCTTGGGAAATTCTTTCTACCGCTATCCTCAAGCACAAACGCAAACATCCTTGCTGTTTTATATTTCTCCTCCTTTGCCCATGGTAAGATTGCATAAGTAGAAGGATCCGGCAATAGAACCATATCTGATTCATAGATTTCCTTAAAGCCTTTTACCGATGAACCGTCTAGCTTTGGAAGCCCGTCAGTAAATGAATCACTTGAAAGACTATATGAAGGAAGAGTAACATGGTGGTGTCTTCCCTTTATATCCACAATTTGGAGGTCAACAAATTCTACTCCATCAGCCCGCAATTTTCCAATTATGTCTTCATCCCCCTCAGGCATAAACAATCTTGCATCTAACATATTTAAAAATTTATTGTCCAACCCTATTTATTAATATAAAGCGTGCAACGTTTTGAAATTTTGTGCAAAATCTATATAAATATTAAATCCCAAAAATCTATATAATTTTAATCTAAATTTTAGGATAAACTAAAGTGTGATTATGTATATTGATTTTGAAAGGTTGCTAAAAGTCTGTAGGTTAAGTCTTAGAAATGATGAAAAGGAAAAAATGGAGAAAGAGATAAATGAGATAATAAAGTATTTTGATGTGCTAGACTCGATCGAGATCAAAGAGGCTAAGGAGCACCAAACAAGCAATGTAGAGGTATTAAGGAAGGATGAGGTTAGGCCTTTTGATGATATAGATGGCTTGCTCAAAAATACGAAAACATACAGATTCTCTGTTGTGGGGCCTAAAGTATGAGCAGCATCGAAGAATTTGCTAGTATGGAAAAGGGTAGAGAGTATTATCAAAAGCTCGTAGAAGAGCTTGAAAGGCTGAATGAAAGAGTGCATGCATTTAACAATATAAACCATGGTATAAGCAGCGGCTTTCCATTCAGCGCAAAAGACAATTTGTGCGTTAAGGGCGTTGAAACAACAGCTTCTTCAAAGGTTCTTTCTGGCTATATGCCACCATATAATGCAACTGTTATTAAAAGGCTTTTTAGCAAAGGCTTCTCTTTCCTTGGCAAAACAAACATGGATGAATTTGGTTTTGGAAGCTTTGGGATTAATGCACCGGAGATTGCAAGGAACCCTTTTGATGAAAGATACGTTGCTGGCGGCTCTAGCAGTGGCGCTGCTGTTGCTACCTCTATACTTAAATATCATGTTGCGATAGCAGAATCAACCGGCGGCTCTATAGCAACGCCCGCATCATTCTGCGGTGTTGTTGGCTTCACTCCGACTTATGGCACTGTTTCTAGATACGGCTTAATAGACTACTCCAACTCTATGGATAAGATAGGGGTAATGGCCAGAGTGGCAAAAGACATTAAGCCTATATTCGATCTTATAAGAGGGGCAGATGGCTACGACTCAACAACCACAAATTCACCTATTACCTCAATAAACAAGAAAAGGCTTATTGTTATAGACCAATTAATTGGGCTCGTAGACCAAAGGATAAGGAGTTTGTTTGAAAAGTTGCTCGACAAGCTTAATTCCATGGGCTACAGCATAGAGCATAGGAGCTTGGACATGATTGATGCTAGCATAGCGAGCTACTACATAATAGCGATGGCAGAAGCCTCTACAAACCTTGCAAGATACACGGGCTTCAAATACGGCTTAAAGGTAGAGAATTTTGAAAAAGGCTACAACGAATTCTTCACAGATGCAAGGTCAGCGTTTGGCGAAGAAGCGAAAAGGAGGATACTGCTTGGCACATTTGTAAGAAGTGCAAATGTGAGAGATAAATATTATTTCAAGGCCCTCAAAGTCAAGGACTTACTTTTCAACAAGCTAAACGAGATACTTAAGGAAGGCTTTATAATAATGCCGGTGATGCCCATTCCGACGCCCAGAATTGATGATGCTAGAAAGCTAACGCCACTCCAGGTTTACAAGATGGATGCGCTTACTATACCCCCAAACCTCTGCGGATTTCCGCATATTTCTTTTCCTTATGGATATGATAACGGCCTGCCTGTTGGGGCCCAGGTGATTACAAGCAAATTCAATGATTATAGCATTATAAATTTCGTCGAGGAGTGGGAAGAAAACTTTGAATACAAATTTAAATATAATATAGGTGAGGTTAGGTGAAGATAGGACTAGAGGCACATGTAAGCTTACCAACTAAGAGCAAGCTCTTCTGCAGCTGCAGCACCATTGCCAGCGAGCCAAATAGTGCTGTATGCCCCATCTGCATGGGCTTTCCGGGAGCAAAACCTATGCTTAATGAAGAAGCTCTCAAGATTGCAGTTAGCATTGCAAATGCTTTGAACTGCAAAGTAAACGAAATGGTATCATTTGTAAGGAAGGTCTACTTTTACCCAGATCTGCCAAAGTCATATCAGATAACACAGCTTTATGAGCCCATAGGAATTAATGGCTATGTTGAATGCTGCAATGGCAATATAGGCATAAGGCGTGTCCAGCTAGAGGAGGATGCAGCAAAAATTATAAGAGGCGATGATTATACATTGCTAGACTTCAACAGAGCTGGCATACCACTGGTAGAGATAGTAACAGATCCTGATATTAAAAGCGAAGAGGAGCTAAGGACATTTTTAACAGAGCTAAGAAGTATACTCTACTATCTAGGTATAGACATAGAGGGCGAGCTAAAGACAGATTTAAATATATCGCTAGCAGAATCGCGCGTTGAGGTTAAGAATATAACAGGCATAAGAAATCTTATAGACGCTACTAGGTATGAGATACAAAGGCAGGAGAAGCTTATAAAGAGTAGGGTAAAGGTGGTTCAGGAGACAAGATCGTATATAGAGGCAAAGAGGGAGACTATAGCAACGAGGGAGAAAGAAACAGAAGAGGAGTATGGCTTTATACCAGAGCCTGACTTAACCTCTTATGGCACAACGCACATGGCGAGGATAAAGCCGATATATGCAAGCAAGATAGCAGAGGAGTATGCTAAGGCTTATAATGTTGATAAAAAGCTCATTGCTGAGCTAATCTTATTTGACAGGCATGCATTAGAGCTCATTGATGCAACAAAGGATCGGTATGAGATGAAATTTATACTCAATGGCATAGAGCTTGTTAAAAAGTATAAGAAACGTGATATAAAGGTAGGAGCCTTTGAAAAGCTTGTAGAGTTGATAAAGGAAGGTAGCTATATAGATGAAGAAACTGTATCAAAGATAGAAAAGGGCGAAAGCATAGGTGCCAAAAACTTAAACCTCGAGACAATAAGAAAGGAGGTAAATGGGCTTCTTACGCCAAGCATAATAGCAGATTATAAGAAAAACCCAAAGGCTATTAATTTTATAATAGGCAGAATAGCGGCAAAGTATAAGGTAAGCCCAAAAGAGGTTGCTGAGATTGTAAAAAAAGAATTGAGTGGTCAATATGGCGATTAATTGCGGTGAATTAGGAGAGAAGCATATAGGCAAAAAGGTAGAACTGCGTGGTTGGTGCAGATATATAAGGGATCATGGTGGCAAGCTCTTTATAGACCTAGCAGATAGGTATGGTATAGCGCAGCTTGTATTTGAAGGTACTATAAAGGAAGGGGCAGAGCGACTTGGAAGGGAGTATGTTATATATGCAAGCGGTATAGTAAGGAAAAGAGATGAAGATACAGTAGACAAAACAAATCCTACTGGAACTGTAGAGGTCTATGTTGAAAAATTTAATATTATAAATAAATCTAAGGTGCCACCATTTGAGATCATTGATGAAAAGAGAAGCTTCCTTCCTAATGAGGATCTCAGGCTAAAGTACCGCTATCTTGACCTAAGGAGAAGGGAGATGATTAAGAAGATTGAATTCAGAGACAAGATAGCAAAGATTGTCAGAAGATATATGTGGGACCAGGGATTTCTCGAACTGGAGACACCAACATTGATAAAAGATACCTATGAAACGGGCTCTAGAACCTTTCTTGTGCCATCAAGAACAAGCCCGGGTAAATTCTATTCTCTACCACAGTCGCCACAGCTCTACAAGCAGCTCTGCATGATTGCTGGACTTGATAAATATTTTCAGATGGCCAGATGCTATAGAGACGAGGATCCAAGAGAAGACAGGCAGCCAGAGTTTACACAAGTGGATATTGAGGTTTCTTTTAAAGATGAGGCATATATAGAAGGTATTATAGAAGGCCTTATAAAAGCAATCTTTGATGGCCTTGGCAAGAAAATGAGCATTCCTTTCAGGCATATGAAGTATGCTGATGCTATGGCCACCTACGGCTCAGACATGCCAGACCTAAGATTTGATAGCAAGATAATAGATATAACAGAGATAATGAAGGCTTCCCAATATAATGTTGTTAAGAGGGTAATTGTTGGTGGTGGCAAGGTAAAGGCGATGTGCTTTGACGCTGAATTTGATGGCAAAAAGGGATTGCTAGATAAAAACTACATGCTTAAGATAATAGAAACAGCAAAGTCACTCGGCTTAACGGGCTTGACATGGCTTTATATCAAGGATTCAGAGGTTACTTCAGAGCCAGAGAGTATAGCAGAATCGATAGGAAAAGAAACGTGTAAAAGGATAAAAGAAGCACTTAATGCAAAGGATAGCAATATAATAGTAATATGCTCCGACTTATCTGAAACTTTGCTGCTCAAATCAATGGGCAAGCTTAGGAAGATTATAGGAGATAAGATAGGAAAATATTCTTCTGAATATGAATTCCTGTGGATAGATCATTTCCCATTGTTTGAAAAGGATGAAGTTACAGGTAAGCTTAAGCCGGCGCACAATCCATTCACCGCACCAACTATTGAAACACAGAATCTTATCGAAAAGGAGCCGGAGAAAGTGCTTAGCATGCAATATGACCTGGTTCTCAATGGGGTAGAGATAGGTGGTGGCTCTATACGTATAAACGATGCAGAGCTTCAAAGAAAAGCTCTACGCGCAATAGGAATGAGCAATAAGGAGATAAATGATAGCTTTGGCTTTCTATTAGAAGCACTCGAATATGGCGCACCTATTGAAGGGGGAATAGCGTTGGGCTTTGACAGGCTTGTTGCATTGCTATACGGTGAGCAAGACATCAAGGAGTTTATACTCTTCCCAAAGAACAAAAGGTATAAACTGCCACTTGATAGTTCACCGACAAAGATAGATCCAAAAAGGCTGAAGGAAGATTTCAAGATAAGCCTAGAATAAAGGTGTGGCGTGCCGTAGCCTTCCTTCTGTTTTAGGTGGCATTCGACTAAGCGGCTAATAGCCTTGCACGCTCACAGCATGCGCATCGGAGCGTTTCAACCTCGCCACTGCGCTCGTCTTGTCATAGCTTATGCAGTGCAGAGGTGCGTTTCTGTTCCGAATTAGGCCTTAAGCCATGCATGCTCTGCGTGGGAAGAGCTTCCTCCCTTCGGATGAGGGTTAGCCACCCGCACGCCACAAATGTGACATCCTCCACACGACTAAAGTCGTGGGCTTCCCGTTTGAAACACGATATGATTGAATATATATCGAACAAAAAGGTATATATATATTTGCAACAAAATTGCATTATACGGCGGGACACGCCGAAATTAACGCCTACGGAGATATCGGCCTCTGTATTCCAATATGGAATGCAAGTCGTGTCTATGAACTAGGAACATACCGTTTGAAACACGGTATGATGTCACAAACGCGTTATGCGTTCCCAACTGAGCCCAACAGGACGATGAAGGTTGGGTTCTATTTCAACAGTTTGCTTTCATCCACGATTGAAATCGCGGGCTTTCCAGCTCACGTTTTATAATAAGCTCTTCTGATTTTTATTTTTATCTCAAGGTGCAAGCCTGTTTATCATTCTAGGGAAAGGTATTGCATCTCTTATATGCTCTAGATTAAGCAGCCACTTGATAAGCCTCTCCATCCCCATGCCAAAGCCCGCATGTGGAACAGAGCCATAGCGCCTAAGGTCAAGCCACCACTGGTAATTTTCTAGATTAAATTTAATTCCTTTTGCCTGCTCAAGATCACGGATGCGCTCCGTGAGCTTATCCATTCTCCACTCCCTCTCAGTACCACCTATTATCTCGCCATGCCCATGAGGTGCTTGCATATCGGCACCAAGAACAACCCTTGGATCCTTCTGATCCACTCTAGCATAAAATGCCTTAAGCTCCTTAGGCCATGCATATACAAATATAGGCTTATCCTCATCTTCTGTAAGCATCTTTTCCTCTGGCACTCCGAAATCATCACCCCATTTAAGGTGCCCTCCTTTACTATTTACTATCTCAATTGCTTCTTCATATTTTATTCGCTTGAAAGGGGGCTTTATCTTCTTTAAATCACTAGCATCAACGCCTATAGTCTTTAACAGATCCTCGTTCTCTGCTAGCTTATTTGCTATGTAGCTAACAAGCCTCTCCTGCAGCCTCATGCTCTTCTCGTTGTTATAATAGGCCATCTCTGGTTCTAG
>Ga0080006_1138288_pt1 | contig 17801 bp, 10 predicted proteins | sample RS3BMetagenome_FD_69209 | JGI IMG/M metagenome (GOLD analysis project Ga0080006, IMG submission 69209) | Ferric oxide microbial mat and aquatic microbial communities from Rainbow Spring, Yellowstone National Park, USA - RS3B (SPADES... ... | reverse complement strand
CTGCCCGTAGGTGAAGGTGCCGTCCTCCTTGTAGGACCAGATGGCCCCGGCGGCGGAGACCACCACCAGCGGCCGGTCCCCGCGACGCTCTGTCCAATCGGCGGGCAACTGGTACCAGGCCGACGTCGCGGTGGCGGCCAGCGAATTTTCGCCGTAGCTGCCCATTACCGGGGTGCGGGCCGGGTCGAGGCCGAACGGCAGCGCCGCGTGCGACCCGTTCACCCCGACCGGCCCTTTCCCGCCGGCCGTGCCCGCGGAGTCACTCATGGTGGCGTTGGGCTTGTTGGGTGAGGCGTCGGAGTTCACCACCCCCGGTTTGGTCACCACCGGATGCGACCGCAGGTCGTCGCCTACCCCGTCGGGTTTGAAGCCGACGGGGTTGAGTCCCCCGAGCGGACCCGCCGGGCCGAACTGCTGCCCCGGAACGGGTTGCAGCAGGCCCACATTGGGGTCCGGCTCGGCCAGCACGTCGTCGCCCATCGCGCAGCTGGTGGGCAGAGAGCCCGATGCCCCCGAAGCTAAAGCCGCCAGGTTGGCCTTGCCGGTGGTGTAGAGCGGATAGCGGACGACGACGCCTTTGGCCAGCGAGGCGACCTCGCCGAGAACCATGATCGTTGCGACCACCAGCAGCGGCGCGGAAGCCAGGACGCGGTTGCGCCGCGTGTCCTTGACCTCGGTGTGGCCGGCGTAGTCCATGCGGAAGTGATACCAGGCGGCCAGCAGTCCGGTCAGGATCGACAGCGTCAGGAACATCGACGTCACCGGGCGGCTCGCGACGACCGGCGGGATGTCGTACCAGGGGACGCCGTAGTTGTTGACGTCGAACCAGCCGTTGACACCCGAGGTCGACACGGCCAGCACGAACAACAGCGCCGTGACGTACAGCGTGAGGTTGCGCCGGCTGTGCAGGCCGATGCGGGCCAGGGTGAACGCGGTGACCGCGCCCAGGGCGCCGGCCAGCCCGGCGAATGCGCCGAACTGCACCGCCCACTTCGTGGGCGTGAACGTCAGCAGTAGCAGGCCCAGGGCGGTCGTGCCGATCAGCCGCCACGCCGGGCCGCTGGCCAGGCCCGCGACGCCGCCGCGGCGCAGAAGCACGACCAGGACCCCGAACAGGCACAGCAGCATCACCAGCACGGCGAACCGCCGGGACATCGAGCCTTCGGCGTTGCTCTCGACGGTCAGGAAGTAGTAGCGCAGCCAGTCTTGGTACCAGGCGATGGTCGGGCCGACCTTGTATTTGATGCGGGCCGACTCGGCGACCGCGGCCAGCGTTTCACTGCGGAACACCACCACGGTGATCAGCGATGCCGACGCCGCCAGCACCGCCAGCGGCGCCAACACGCCGTCGGTGGCCCGCCGGCGCCGGATGGTCTGGGCGATGGCGCGGGCACCGGGCAACAGCGCGGCCAGGGCGATCAGTCCCTGCGGCGCCAGGGTGGCCGTCAGCGTCGCCACCACGATCGCGACCGCGGCGGGAGCCAGGCGCCCCAGCGCGATGGCGCGTTCGACCAGAATCCAGGTGAGCAGCACTCCGAGGGCGATCAGCGGTTCGGGCCGCAGGCCGTTGTTGAACGGCAGCCAGGCGGCCAGGAAGACCGCGCCCGCGGTCAGCACCGCGGCCCGGTTGCCGGCCAGTCCGCCCCGTGCGGGCCCTAGCCGGCGCAGCGCCCAGTGGCCGATGAGCAGCCAGCATCCGATGCCGGCCAGCGTGGCCGGCATCCGCATCCAGACGCCGGCGGTGCTCACCGCCGCCAGCTTGGACAGCACGCCCAGATACCAGTCGAACGGCGCGTCGGTGGCCCCGAAGTAGCGGTAGTAGTTGGCGACGTAGCCGGCCTGCGGGGCGACCCGGGCGATGGTCAGGTTGTATCCGTCGTCCGAGGAGGTGGCGCCGATGACGTGCCAGAGCAGCAGGGTGGCGATCACCGCCGCGTCGGTGAGCCAGAGCGCGACGCCGACGCGCCGCCACCGTGTCCAGCGGGGCCGCCAATCGAGCCGGCTGGCGGCGCCCCGGCTGCGCCGGTCCAGCACCGCCAGCGCGAGGATGGCCGTCGCAACTGCCAGGGCGCCCAGGATCAGCAGCATCTTCTTGATCGCGGTGGGCGCGGTGATGAACCGGGTGTCGATGTCGACGCGTGCCGACAACCCGGGCTGGGGCGGCACCTTCAGGTCGGTGAAGATGCCGCCGACTTGCGGTTTCTTCTCGGCCGGGAGCATCCCGGCGGCGCCCGGTAGGCCGACGAAATCCGCTCCGGCCCCGCCGGCGTCGGCCCAGGTGTGCAGCACACTGCAGCCGCCGGCCGCCACGGCCGAGCGCTGGGCCACCGCGGCGACGGTGTCGCGGAACGCGACGACGATCACACTCTTGTCGGCGCGCACGAACAAACCGTTCTTGCCGGTGTCCACCCCGCCGGACGGCAGCGTCGAGACCACCAGGCCGCCGTCGGCGGGCAGGGTGGCCATCGCCGGGCACGGAATGGAGATGTCGAGCGCGCGCGGCGCCCCGGACACCAGCGGGGCGGTGATCTGGGTGACGTGGCCGTCGGCGCTGCCCTGCGGCCACAGCACGGTGGCGGTGGTCTGCTTCACCGGGGCCAGCGGAACAACCGCGCACAGCGCCACACCCAGGAGTCCCGCGACGATCGCGACCACCCTGGCGGCCCCCTTCGGGGTCCGCTGCGATGGCTCACTTCCGCCGTGGGGCACGAGGCTCGATGGTAAGCGACGGTGCTGAGTGCGTTGAGGATGCAGGGCCGCAGCGGCCATGAGCAGGAGGGAAATCCTGGCTTCGAGCAATTGAGCGCCCGCGCAATCAGAATCGGGCCGAGGACGGCGACCCGACCAGGATCCCCTCGACGTCGCCGTCAACGCCCATCAGCAGGCCACGGCCCGGCGGCAGTGCTTGGGCGCGCACGAAACGGTTGATCTTGTTCTCCGGATCGTTGTCCATGAACAACTGGGCCACTTTCGCCGATGTCTGGAACCTCATCCATGGATCCATCGTGAGCGTCGCCCAGTTGGCACTGTTGCGGGTCGTGAAGACGTGCAAGCCGATTTGACGGCTGCGTTCCATCAGTTTCCACAGCGCCGCACCCACCGGCGGCTTCGGCGGATAACCTTGGTCCGGACGCAGGTCCTGGAGGTCGTCGATGAGCACGAAATGGCGACACCCCTCCCAGGGCTTGAGCTCGCGCAGTTCCTCCTGACTCAGCCCTTTGGGGGGCAGTCGGGGCAGCAGGGTCTGCTGGGCCAGCTCCGAAATCACCTCGTCGATTTCGTCCTGGTCATAGGCGTAGGCGCGCACATAACCCGGGCCGTGCAGATCACGCAGTCCTTTCGGCGCGGTCTTGGGGTCGATCAGCGTCAGCTGCGCCTCCTGCGGACTGAACCGGTTCATCACCGCCTCACCGATGGCGACCAGAGACGTCGTCTTGCCGCAGCCTTGCCGGCCCAGGATCACCAGCCCAGGGCTCTCCCGCAGCCTCAGCGGGACAGGGCCGAGTTTATGACGCTCGCCGATGGCGAACACGATCGAGAGGTCGTCTCCGCTCGGATGTGCGGCCTCGTATTCGAGGATCGACTTCAGTTCGACACGCCGTGGTAGCCGCTGCAGGCTCGCGTGCTTGGTCACCCCGGCGACCTCGGCGATGCGGGCGCCGACTTCGGTGATGTTGACCAGCGCGCCGGTGGCAGGGTCGGCCAGCGCCGGAATCCCAACCAGCAGCTCGTGCAGTCGGTCCGTCAATCCGAAACCGGGACGGTTCAACGTCCGCCGTGCTGCCTCGCGTGACTCGATCGACGAGTGCCCCATCTGGCTTTCGCTGGGATCAGCCAACCGCAATTGGATTCGCGCCGTTGCGTTCTGCAGCAGGCTTTGGCGCTGCCCATGAATCCAGCCGCCCGCGCTGCAGATTACGTGCACCCCGTACTCGGGGCCGCGGCTACTCAACGAGATGATGCGATCACCCAGCACGGTGTCCTTGGAGTACAGGTCGTCGTAGTCATCGACGACGACGAAGACGTCCCCGAACGGGTCCTGGGGATCGGTACCGCCCAGCCCGTCGCTGCCCACGCCGAACCGTCGCTCGCGAAAGCCGTCGAGATCGATCCGGAGTCGCCGGAAGGAATCTTCCCGCGCGTCGATCAGCGCGTCCATCGTGCTCAAGATGCGCTCGGCGCCCTCGTGGTCCTTCGGCGAAACGATATCGGTGACATGTGGCAGGGACGCCACCTGCGCCAGCGTCGCCCCGCCAATGCAGAAAAACGTCACCCGTGCCGGGCTGTACATCGTTGCCGCCGAGCACATCAGCGTCATCAAAGTGGTCGTTTTGCCGCGCTGCTTGGCGCCCACCACAATGATGTTGCTGCGCAGCGCGTCCACCGCATGCACGACCTGAATGGACTCCTCGGGGATGTCCATGACGCCGACCGGAAACATCAGCCCGGAGTTCCGTCCGTAATCGACATGCCACGGCTTGCACCGCCAACCAGCGACGAGAACGTCGACGGGCTGCGGCGTCTCCAGCGGCTCCAGCCACGGTCTGCGCGGAGAAATGTGCGGTATGCCGTGCAGCGATTCGCGCAACACGTCCACGATCTTTTTCTTCTTGAAACCGTCTTCGTGGTAGAGGAATTCGTCAGGCTCGGAATCGACGGCAGCGGCGACCTGCAATGCTGCCGCATCGGCCTCATCCAGCGGCTGGTATTGCCAATCGTACAACCGCGGCTTGGTCAACGTCATATCGAAGGTGCTAGCCACTTCCGTCACCTTCGGTACCACAAAAGGTGCCGACAGGTAGAAGCAGCGGAACGGTTCGAGATCACGCGGCCCAACCTTGAGCAGCGCGAACCCATTCTCCTTCGATGGCAGATGGTAGGCGGCGTCCGAACCGATCACCTCACGGCTGTCATCGCCGGACTCCGCACGCAGGGCTATTCGAAACGCGATGTTGGACTTGACCTTTTGCAGCGACGACAGGTCCAAGCGCTGCCCGCCCAGCATGAAAAAGACGTTGGCGCCGCGGCCCTCCTGCCCGATGTGGATGATCAGATTGATCCACTTCTCGTGGTTGGCAAACAGTTCCAGGTATTCGTCGACGATGACGAGCAACACCGGCACGGGAGGCAGGTCGCGCCCGGCCAGCCGAATCTCTTCGTAGTCGTTGGCGTCGCGCGCTCCCACCGAGGTGAAAAGCTCGTAGCGTTGCTTGATTTCACCGTCGATGACTCGACGCATTCGTTCGGCGAGATGGCGCTCGTCCTTGCCAAGGTTCGACAGCGCAGCCACCACGTGGGGGATACCCAGGATGTCCTGCGCAGCGGACTCGAACTTCATGTCGACGAAGATCACGTTGAACGTCTCGGGCGAGTGGGTCAGCGCGATCCCATACACGAGCGACAGAAAGAACTCCGACTTTCCCGACCCGCTGGTGCCGATCACAACCGAGTGAAAACCGAATCCGCCGAAATCTTTTGCGCGGAGGATGACGTTCTGCAGTTCGCCGTTCGGCTTTGCGCCGACCGGGATCTCGCACCACCGCTCGTCGGCGCGGCCGCGCCGTTCGGCCCATAGTCGCTCGACATCCAATGTGCGGGGATCACCGATGCCCAGCGCCCGCAGCAGTTCGGCTGCGCCGCTGGCCGAGTCGGCGATCTCGCTGCGGCTGGTGGGTGACCACCGCGCCATCGCGCGCGCGTAGCGGTAGGCGCGATGGACCGACAGTTGGTCGGCGTGGGCAAAAAATTTGCCACGCACCCGCAGCAGCGGAGCCGGGCGCCCGTCTTCACCGTCGATGTCGGCGCCGTTCCAGTGGGCGTTCCCGTCGACGGGACCGTTGGGTGTGGCGTGCCGCTCCGTCATGTAGAAAACTTGATCCGCGCCGAAACCGACCCCGGTTCCTACCCGAGAGGCGACACGCAGCAGCGTGATTCCCGCCTTGCCGACCTGCCCAACCACGCTTTCCCACGCATCGGGGCTGCCCGTGTTGTCATCGACGATCACCAGGTGAGGTCCCAGATCCACCGTGTCGACGCCATGCCCGGTCTCCAGCGCCGAACCCATCGTGGTCGGGGTGGCCGTTGCCCTCGGCGCCCATGCACCGCGCTTGCCCTTCATGTGCAGTTCAGCGCCCAACGCATCCTCCAGATCTTCTGGTGTCGCGAACACCAGCCGGCGCCAGCCGCACGCATCAAAGATCTCGTCGTGCAGGTTATGTGGCAGCCAAACCATCCACGACCATGCCTCGGGGTTGCGCGTGACCACCATCACTTTCAGATCACGGGGACTGTGGAACACTGCCAGCGAGCACACGACGGACCGCAGCAGCGATCGCAGCCGGTTCAAGTCCTCGCCCACAAAACTGAACCCCGGCGCCGAGCGCAGGTTAACCACCTTCGCGATATCGCGAATCTTGCGCTGCTCCAAGATGAAATCGCGCAAGGCTTGACCCGTGACGGGCTCGAGTTCCTCATCGGAGGCGATATCGGGCCAGCTGACGGACAGCACCGAGTCGGGCGCGTGCTGCACGCCCGTGCCCACCCGGACCTCCAGAAAATCCATATCGCTGCGGCCGCGTTCCCACATCCTTGGACCGCCGATGATGGCCCCCAGGCCGCGCGGGTAGGAGTGCACCGAATGCTGCCATGCCCGCTGCGCGCAGACCGCTTTCTGGATTTCGTCACGGTTAATATCGAGGTCGCGCAGGTAGCGGCGGCGGCCTCGTTCCATCTCACCCCAAGTGATCTTGCGCGCCCGGCCGAACCGCCCGGAAAGGGCCAGCATGCTGAAGGCACCGATACCCATCAGGGGAAAGAAGCCGGTGGACAGGCTCCGCACACCCGAGACGTAAAGCATGACGATGGTGCCGACCAGCGCCACGATCAGCGCGGGCACGCCGATCATCACCCAAATGTTGCGCGGCTCGCGTTCGGGCAGAGCTATCGGCGCATTAGGCGCCACCCGAACCGGCTTCGGTGCCTCGATCTTGACACGGCCGATCGGAAACGCTCTCTTGGACATGTCTTAGCCGCCAGCTTTCGCTGATGTCGTCACGACGGCCACCTGACCGAGTGTCGGCACGGTGTCTCGCGCGACCAGCGCGGCCTGCTGCGACAGTGCCGGTCCCGCAGCGAAAGTCCGCAGCAAAGGCCACGGCGCTTGCACCGCCGACGCGGGGTCGAACCCGAGCGCGCGCAGGGTCGATTCGTCGGCGACGATCCCGAATCGCACCCCATTGTCGGAAATCCAGAACAGCGATTCGCGGGAGTCGGCGGTCACCACACCGCTGGTCGATGTCACGAAATTCGCCGCGCCCGGCAAAATCAGTACCTGGTTGGCGACCACCGACGCCGGGTCGCGGTCATCTCGGACCAGGCGCACGATCCGCTTGTCCATGGACGGCGACACCGGAAGTCCCCGTCCGGTGTAAACGGCGACGTGGGCCTGCGGGTCGGTCGACCACTTCTCCCAGCTGATGCAGGTAGTTGGATTAGCAGCGGTGTCAACGAAGTTCAGGCGCCCGGTTGGGTAGTAGTCGAGGGCCAGCGAGTTGACCTCGGGGAGGTTGACGAACACATCGGGAGTCACCGCTCGAGGCGTCGTCGAGCCGTAGGAGTTGGCATTGCGCAGTAGGTCGGCCACGAAACTCGTAACCTTCTGCACGCCATCGGGCAGCAGCACATAGAACCGGCTGCCTCCGCCGGCCGTCTGCGCCTGCAACACCGCGCCCACCTGCGAGCCCGGGACCCATTTCGACGCGGTTCCGGCCTGCGGCACTCGCGGGACACGAAGCGGTTCTGTCGCGGGGAGCCCATCGAAGAGGGCGCGCGAAATCTCCACGGGTGATGTCACTCCGGGGTCGAGCCCCAGGCTCAACGTGACGGCCCTGTCGGTCGGATCGATCTGGGAGCGTTTACCGTCCCAGATCACATAGGTGCTGCCGTCGAAGGTGACGAGCAGTCCCGCGTCGTCCCGCAGGGGCGCCGCCCGGCCTCCACCGGTCAGTTGGCCCGCGATCGAGGTCACCACCGGCTTGTCGCCAGTGCGCGGCCGACCCGCGGTGTCGCACACCGCCCACGCCGAGGGGGCGCCGCGGTTCACGGGCATCGCCGCGGGCGCTCCCGGAATGCCCATCACCGGCCCGGTCGGATACTTGGCGATCTCGGCGGGCTTGACCCACGTGGGCTGTCCTGCGGTGCCCGTCGCCAAGCGCGCGGACGTCAAATTCAGCGCCGGATACAGCCGGCCGCCGATACGCGCGTAGACGGCTCCAGAGTCGCGGTCGCCAACGATTACCGAATCACCTACCACACCAGTCGGTTTGAGCACGTTCAGCAGCAGCATCCATCCAGCGGCGATGGCCACCAGCACCACCGACAAGATCAGGGCTGCGGTCTGCTTGCGGTCGTCGTGCTTCATTCGCACCGAGAAGCGGGTAGTCGCCGCCCGCAGACGCCGGTTGTAGAACAGGTGCCCGGAGTTCTGTTCGCGATTAGAAAGACTCAGCGGCATTTCTCAATACCCCTCAGATGATCGGACTGGATCGGCCTGCTGCATCCGATCGGACAGATTCGACGCGTCGGCGGCAACCCCATAGCGGTCCCGCGCATAGTTGATGAACGCGCATGCCTGCGCCACCAGATCGTAGATATTGTGCGACGTTCCGGGCTCGTGGTAGGCAGCGAACGTTGACGCGATGAACTGCCAGGCGCCCTTGCTGGGCGTGCCGCGTGCCGCATTCGCATCCCAGCCATTGACCGCGCCGGCGTTGTAGTTCGACTCGCGGCGAGCCACCAGGTCCATACCGTGTTGCCAGCGAGCCCGTGCCGCCGGATCGCAAATCCCTTTGATGCTCAGCGCTTTACCTATTGCGTCGAGAACCGCGGCGCGTCCGGTTTGCTCTAACGCCTGCTTTTCGTGGTAGCGCAGCAGCCGCATTCGCAGCGCTAGTAACCCTGCCCTCGAACGCGTCCCAGTAATGTGCCGGTGCTGGGCCCGCAGCCGTAAAGCCATCCGGCCCATAGCTTCGCGCCGGCCGATCGGGGTGTCCGCGGCTCGCGCCACATCGGCTTTAGCGGCTTGTAGCACCGCCCGTGTTGCCGCGCTTGCTGCGGCGCGCTCGGCCCGGGCCGCCGCGATCACCTGCGCCAGCGTTCGGTCGGTATCGGCCATCCGGTGCATTCCTGGCAGTGGGCGCATCGTCGCAGCGGGCAGACCCCCCTCGCGCATCGACCGCGCCAGGCGGTCGGCGCGCGCATGAACCTGTGCCGGCGTATCCCGGATGTGGTCTCCCCCGACACCGCCGGCGAACAGCCCGTGGCCGCGATATAACGCCGCAAGCGTCTGCACCATCAGGGAATCAGCCAACGATTCCCCCGCAGTGATCCGCGTGCGTCATCGAGCAACGCATCTACTCCAAACTCTCCGCCGTGCGAATGCCTCATCCCGAAGCCTTCAACAGCATGCACAAAGAGACAAATCGCTCTTAATCGAGACTGTGCAAGCGTGAGGCGACCGCGGCCGCATTTGACTACCGACATTACTGCCGCGGGGTCCAGTTAGGCCACTCACCGTTGGTGCCGGGTAGAGCCGAGAGGGGGCTGGTGCCTTTCAATGGCGCAATCCAGGTCGCGATGTCCGGGCTATTCCTTCGCATCTTCGTCGGAGGGCATGATGACGATTCGCCGGGCGGGCCTACTGGTGACCACGGTCGGCTTGCCCTCACCGGGGTTAGAGGCCGGTGGAGCACCCGGAGAAATGGTCAAGCGGCCCTTTACCGGCTGGCCGTTGGGCACACCCGGGGCGGTCACCCGCTTCTCCGCCGGCTTGTCCTTACTGCCCCCTTCACCATCGCCGCCCACCGCACCGGGCGGCACCACCGGCATACCGGTCATTCCCGATTGGCCGGATATGGGCGGCGTGCCGCCGGTTGGACTCGTCATCACTGGCTTCGCCGGCGCCCCAGCTGGCGTCGTGGGCGGCGACGACGTCGGTACCGGCGGTGGGCCCATGTAACCGGCTGGGGTCGTGCCGTCCCCGCCCCCGCCACCGGCGCCTGAGCCGGCACTGCCGCCAGCGGGCTCACCGCTGAGACCGTCGATAAGACTCGAACCTTCTGGTTCCTCCGTCTCTACGGCGCCATGGCCACCCTGGAGAGCGCTCATCAGCGGCTGCATGGCGCCCTGGCCCGCTTGCATCGCCTGCTGCGGCAACTGTGTCAGTGGGCCCAAGATGCCGCCGACTGCACTACCGAGGGCGCCCGTGATGCCCGACACCAACTGCTGAACCATTTGGGTCGAGCCCTGGGCGCCCACGGCCTGAAACTGTTGCGCGGCGTCGGTCTCATTGGCCGGGAACTTCGCTGCGGCGTCGGCGGCCCGGACTCGACGCTCGAGGTCTCCTTCGGCGCTGCCCGCGATATCGCCGGGCACGCCGAGGTTGCTGGCGGCATAGAGTCCCCCGAGTGCACCACCAACCGGTGAGGGATCGGGTGAAGCCGTCCCCGTCGGTGCTATCGATGGGGGTGGGGGCCCTTGCGCCACACCGCCATAGGTTGCTGAATCCACCCGGATGAAACTCACGATCTCACCTCCCCCTTACTCGTCGAAGCCATTCTGTTCCGCGGTACCGCAGAACAGCCATTCTGTCAGCAACACGTAGTCGCCGGTATTCAGATCAAACTTCGATGATTCTGGTTGACCACCGTCCGACTTATCACGTCAAACCAGGCCAGGTGATAGTTCGCGAGGTATACATGCTCGTCGATCAGGGCCTCGATGGCCGCGAGCAGCATCCAATCCCCGACAGCGGCCGGGTTATGACGGGGATAGGCGCTGACAACCGAGCGCTGGACCTCCGCAGTGCATTCACGCAAAAGCTCGGCTTCGGTTGCGAGGACGCCCGTCTTTCGCGCCGCCGGCGCTGCGAGCGCCTGCGCTATGCGTGGCAGCCCGTCGCGTCGGCGCACGGCCTCCACCAAGGTAGGCCCCAGCTCGTCGACTTTGGGGGCGGCGGAGCGTGCTGCGCGATCACCTGTCAGCGCCGGCTCGTCGGGAGCGGGCTCGCCGATGTATGCATACGGCTGGTGCGCGGCCGCAGCCGTGACAGCGCCCAGAAGTTCGACCGCGCTGGCGTCCCGGCGCCGCGCCATCGGCTCCAATAACGTCACACCAGCGGGCAATCGGACGTGGGCCGGAACCCACCCACCCGCGAGGTCGGTGACCAGCAAACTGGTGGTGCCGTCGTCGCGTAGCCCGGATGCCCATGACAGTCGCGGCTCCTGGCGGGCCACCGCGTCGACCAGCCGTTGTAGCCGTTGTATTTCCGTCGCCCTGCTTGATGCCGCACCGGCAGTGGCGCCCGTTATCGCGGACGACACCGTCCGGCCAGCTATCTCCGATGAGCTCGTGCCGGCCTGCCCCGCCGCGGATCCGGAGGCCGCCCGTTCAACGGGCGAAACGAACGTGCCACCGGCCGAGGCTGCTGGCGGGGAGACCGCTGCGCCCGAGGCCGAAGCCGCCGGAACCGAGGGCACGGCCGGCAGGGTGCCCACGGGCGGGCGAAGATCAGAACCGTAGGCGGGCAAAGCACCGGCGGGCATGGCCGGCGCGTTAACCACCGGAACCGGGGACGCCGACCACGAACCGCCGGTCATGACAGGGGGAACCGGCGCAACTTCAGTGTTGGTTGGGGCGCTGGACATCGAAACCGGCGCCGCTACGGGAGCGTGCGCCGTAGCAAACGACTCGCCGCTGGAAACCGCAGGCGGGGGCATGACCGGTGGCGTTGCCATCGGTGTAGCAACCTGCGAGGGCGGAGGTGCCCCCTGCCCCATCGCGTTCAGTGCCCCCTGCGTTAAGGATTGCGCGGAGCCAGCGACCGGTTGCCCAGTCGCCATCCCGGTCATGAGGGCTTGGCCCATCGGGCCAGATGAGAGGCCCTGGCCGACGGCTGCGGGTGATATAGGGCCGCTTGGCGCCGCAGGCAATTGGGGCGCTAGTGGACCGCCACCGCCGGGTAAAGGCACAGAGGTAGGGGAAGGAGATGCGGGGACGGGCGGCCCAACCGAGGCAATTGGCCTGCCATTCCAACTCTGGCCGCCTGGGAGTGACGGTTCACTGGCCAGGCCGTTTCCCTTAGTGCCTCCGGCGGTCTGACCGCTGCCGGTCCAACTCTCATTACCCGGCACTCGGTGCGACGAAGCCGCGGTGACTCCTCGAGCCCCTGCCGAATCGCCATCACGGCTAGAATTCCCGACTGGCATTGATTCTAGATCATTCTCGTCAATCGGATGCGGTGCTGGAGCACTGTCAGCGTTGAAACCGTGATCTCGCATCCAGATTTCGGCATTCGTTTCGATGCCTTCACCTCGAAGAACGTCCCGCGTGCCCGACACGATTGTTTCGACGGCTATGGAACTCGCGTTCGAAGCGGCAGCATTACACGCGGATTGAACAAGGTGTATCGACGTCAACTTCGTGGTCAGTGGTTCGTGCGATGTCATGATGTCGTCGATCTGTTTATTTCCGCCGTCTGCTATTTTCGTCAATTCACTTCTCAGCAGATCGACTGCGTCAGCGCTTTTGTAAAAAGCCTTCGCTTTCGTTTGATATTTCTCGGCAAGGTCTAGGTGAAATTGTTCCCCCCGGTGAAATCGGAAGATCAAATCGTCTGCGGTATGGCCACTATTGTTTATCGCAACTGCGTTCCGCTGATTCCGTAGGTTTTGCGCATAGTGCTGCTGCTGCAAGCATGCCTGATTCCAGCGGGCAGCGAGAGCGCGAACTTCGGTCGATGGCATCGGCCACCACGGTCCGATCAGAAGGTAAGAAAAATTGCCCAGAGGGAGGTCAGCTGCCACCGCATACCTGATTCATTGCGGCGTCCTTCGCCTTTACATCATCGAGCGCTTCCCGATACTCGGACTCACTGAATGCGTCGCTGCTACTTTTAGCTGTGAGGATTCGGTACGCCGACGCTAGTGCGTGCGCGGCGTCGCGATATTTGGCGTCGATGGCGCCATCAGCGTCCGCCTTATCGAGCATTGCGGCAGCATTTGTCAACGCTATGCGTGCAAATCCCGGATTATTACCATTAGTATCGACACCAACAGCGCGGGCTGCCAGTTTATATGTGCCGCATAATTGTTTATCGGCCGCAGAGATTTCCGCACTGGTATAGGTCGGCACAGCAGAAGTGCTCGTCGAATACGAACGCGCGGACCGCGTGAGCGTCACGAATAGTGCGGCGGCGGCGGCCATTAAAGCCAGCACGGCCAAAGCGAGGGCGGTTACGCCAATGGCTCGCCCATTGCGGGAAGGCGGTGTTGGTCGCGTGGGGTAGCTCGGCATCCACACATCCTCCGGTGGACCTGTCGTCGGCCCCTCACCAACGTTAGGAGGTAACTCCCCCGCCATGCGTCCTCCTTAATGCATGCAAAGGCTATCCGGTGACTTCCATCAGCATCCAGCCTTCGGCTTCAATAGTGGACAGTCGACCGGTTGAGGAGCAAATCACTCACCCGGCGCCGTACCTGTCGACCGCCACGATGATGGGGCCACCTTGAGCAGGGTTCAGCCAGCGTCATGGGACCCCTCCCGACGCGATCGTTCCTTAAGCTTTGCCCCGCCGGGGGTCGCCGGGGAGTAACTCGCTCAATCCACGGACGATCAGTTCTCAAAGAGGCCGGGTTGTTCCGAACCGCCGTGCCGCGCTGCTACGGATGACGGACCCCACACCATTCTGGCCGGCGTGATCGCGCCCATGGCGAATGCCCGCAAGGCGTCTGCCACCAAGGACAAGCCGATTAACCTAGTCCAACTAGACTAAGACTAGTATTCTTATGGTATGCCTACCGTCAACATTCACGACGCGAAGACGCACCTGTCGCATTTGCTCACTCGGGTCGAGAAGGGCGAGACGATTACGATCGCCCGGGCCGGCAAACCCGTCGCCGACCTCGTCCCGCACAGCCGCATCGACATCGCCTTCGGCTGCCTGACCGGCCGTCTGGACTACGACCCGGATCATTTCGACGACACCGACAGCGACGTCAACGCCTTGTTCGGCATCACATGAGCGGCCTCTTGCTCGACACCCACGTCGTGCTTTGGCTGCTCGATGACAGCCCGCGACTGGGCACCGGGGCGCGGGAGTGGATCGGCCGGAGCCCGGCCGTGTATGTCTCCGCCGCGAGCACGTGGGAGCTCACCATCAAGGCGGCTCTCGGTAAGATCGCGTTGCCCGACGACTTCATCGACGCTATCGACAGATCCGGCCTGCGCGACTTGGCTTTCACTCGTCTGCACACGCTTGCGTCTGACCTCACGGCACTGCCCCATAAAGATCCCTTCGACGCGGTTCTGGTTGCCCAGGCGACGCTGGAGCGGCTGACCCTGCTCACTGCCGACTCGAAGTTGTTGAAGGCGCTGCCCCACGCCGTCGACGCGCGGCTATGAGAAGTCCCAAGCCCGGCGATGCATCGCCGTTAGTAATTCAAACTCACGTGAGTAAGCGTCTCCACGTGCTGCTCGACCCAGACGAGTGGTGACAGCTTCACGAGATCGCGCGCCGGCACCGGAAGACGGTGTCTGCGTGAGTTCATCGCACCCTGCGTGAGCCGCGTGAACGGAAGCCGCAAGGCGACTTCAACACCAAGCTGCGCACCATTGGCTCCGCCGTGCGTCATGAGCTTCGACCGCGCATTCGCTGTTCATCCGGGAATCGAGCGTCTGGCCTGAGCCGACGCGACGCACCGCGCCGGACACTGAATTGACGACCAACCTTTCCGAGGTAGCCTCTCGCGGCAGAGGAGGCCAGCGATGTTCATCGACCCAATGATGCTGCGCCTTGGCGCCGACGACTCTCGCCGAGCGGGTGAGCATGCACAAGAGGGCATTGATGCGCTGCGCCGAGGACCGCTCTCGGCATGCATGTTCGGAGAATTCGCAGCCGCGGAAGCATTCCATGAGGCCATCAGTTCGGCCCGCGCCTGGCACGTCACCAATATGCAAGCTCACCGGCAGGCACTGACAGCATTGGGCAGCAAGTCATGTCGAGCCGGTATGGGCTTCACCGATATGGATGCCCGCAATGCCGCAGAGTTTCGGGTCACGCTCAGCCCCTGCGCCACACCATCACCGCGCGCCTGATCGCACCGATCCACCGACGACAACCTTGGCCTGAAAGCCGGCCGAGGCGGCGCGAGCATTTCGCGAAAACGGGCTGCTGCAGAAAGCCCCTAACCATCCACAGCGCCGTCTAGATTCCTCACCGGCTGAGCACAAGGCGAATTGACCACCAACCCGACGCTAGTAGCCTAGGCGACCAACTCGGGAAGGCTAACGATGTTGGTCGGCAACAGGTTGCTGCGCTCAAGCGGCAACGAATCTCGCGGCGCAAACGAGCGCAGCACCAAATCGATTACATTGCCGTGCAATTCCACAGCATAAGCGTCCCGCACCTGATCGCCGAGGCCGGTGGCGACCCGTGGGCCGTCAACACCAGCCTGCAGGCCGGTCACCCGGCGCGGATTGACGCTCTGGCCCAGGCTTTTTACGTGGCCGGTCGGTGCACAGAGAAGGCCGGCAATGCATTCGACGAGGCTCGTCACCGCTTCGAAGCGGCCTGGAACGGAGCGGGTGGTACTCATCCCATCAACGACTCCGCCGAAGTGCGACGCGTGACGAGCGATCTGGGCCGGCAGTCCCTTCAGATATCCAGGATCGGCGTCGACTTGGAGAACATCGCAGCCGCCCTGGCCGAGGCGCAACGAACGGCCGCGGCGTCGATCACCGCATTAGAAGCCCACCTCCGCCAGGTGGACGACGAGCTGAGCGCGGCACTCGTTCTCGAAACTGACAAAAACCTCGGCGGCCCCGATCTCTCCGCGCTCGATGCGCTCATCTCGGCTCTCGAACGCGAGGCCCTCACCGAAACTGAGTCCGCGCTGAACCAACTGCGAGCCATACGAAGTGGCTATTCGCAGTACCTACGGAAATCGCTGACCGCGCTCCGTGTCGACGGCTACAACCCCGCGGTGATCCAGACTGTCGAGACGCCGTCGGATATCCACGAACAAATAGAATTTCCACCGCCGCAGACCGGTGCGGACGGGGTCAACCGGTGGTGGAAATCGTTGAGCCAAAACGAAAAAGACCGGCTAATCGCCGATCAACCGCCAGAGCTCGGCAACCTCAACGGAATCCCGGTCGAGATCCGCAGCCGCATCAACATAGCCGTGATGGGCGACGACCTTCGTCGCGTCGAGGATACCGCCGCCAAGCGCGGTGTCACCCCCGATGACGTCACCCGAAATCCGCTTGAGTACGGCTTGACGGCGACGGCGATCACCCGCTACACCAACGCCCGCCGCACTCGAGAGGGCTTGTCGGCTTCCGCAACCGCGGTCGACGAGCGGCGCAACCACCCGGACGTCTTCCTGCTGCGGTATCAACCCGAAGCCTTCGACGGGGAGGGTGCTGCGGCCATCGCGATGGGTAACCCCGACACGGCGGCCAACACCGCGTTCCTCGTAGCAGGTCTCGGGTCAAACCTGCGTGATGGAACACTGGCCGACCTTGATGGCGTGCACCTGTACGGAGAGTCCGCGCGCGCCGACTGGAACGCTAAAACCGCGGTGATTGCGTGGATGGGCTACAACGCCCCCAACACCTGGTATGACCCCGGGCTGTGGGCGCCGAATATGGCACGGACCGGCGGTCAGGTGCTGGCCACCGATGTCAACGGCCTGGCCGTCACGCATACGGGTGCGCCGACACACATGACCGTGGTGGGGAACTCCTACGGCTCCACCACGGTCGCGGACGCCGCGTCCGCCTACGGGATGCACGCCGACGATGTGGTGCTGGTCGGCTCCCCGGGCACCGACCTGGCGCGCTCGGCGGCTGATTTTCATCTACCTACGGGTGGGCACCTGTACGTCGGCGCCGCCTCGGCCGACGCGGTCACCTGGTCGCCCGATCGCGTCACGGGCCCGGGCCTGCTCGGTCCCACCCTGGCAGGATTGGGGGCCGACCCGGCCGTCGACGGTTACGGTTCCACGCGGTTCAAAGCCGAGGTCCCCGGCGCCTCGATCAACCCGGTCCACGATCATCTGCACTACTTCGACGATGGGTCGGAATCGTTGTTCAGCATCGCCGACGTGGTCTCCGGCCACGGTGATGCCCTACAGCACGACGGCATGACCGCACGCCATCGCGGCGAGTACGGTCTGGGCGACTGGGTCGACCCCGAAGCTGTGCGCACCGCAACGACTCGGCATCGCCACAGCGGGCCGGCGAGCTAGACGACGCCGAACCGATTCAGCCGAAACGGGTTACAAAGTGCTGGCGCCGTCGGCCAGGCCGTCTCCGTCGGAGTCGGTCAGCCTGACGTCCCACTTCCCGTCGCCGTCGGTGTCGACATAACCGGTCACGCCGGTCTCGTCGGGGCACAGTACCCGGTCGGCCACGCCGTCGCCGTCGCTGTCGATCAGCCGGTCACCGGCGTGGCCGTGCCCCTCGAAGTCGACCAGTGAGCCGCCGGTGTGCTCGACGCCGTCGAGTCCGAACCAGCGCAGTCCCCTGCCAGCGGGTGGGTTCCCCGCCTCGCCGGGGAGAGCCCCGGGCCCACCCCGGTCGGCAGCCACCGCCCACGTGCCTGACCCGTCGTCAGTAAAAAATGCTTCCGGGGTGCCGTCGTTGTCGAGATCGAGCACGGCGTGGTCGACGACCCCGTCGCCGTCGAAATCGGCCACCGAGTCGCCCCGCAGACTGTCACGCTCCAAGTCCAGGACGAGCGC
>Ga0080006_1185110_pt2 | contig 17803 bp, 21 predicted proteins | sample RS3BMetagenome_FD_69209 | JGI IMG/M metagenome (GOLD analysis project Ga0080006, IMG submission 69209) | Ferric oxide microbial mat and aquatic microbial communities from Rainbow Spring, Yellowstone National Park, USA - RS3B (SPADES... ... | reverse complement strand
CGCCTTCGCCAGCCTTGGAATAGCCTTTCCCTTCTTTCCTCTAGTCCTATTTGTACCGCTTCTTGCCCTCGTCTTCGTCCTCACCTTCCTCACTCCGCTCCTAGGCCTCATCGCGCTGCTCCTGCTCACCCTTCCAATGATCGTCTACCAGGCGCCGCTGCTTGCGTGGCTGGTCACAATAATCATAAGCGTGTCGCTCTTCCTTGGCTACAAGCACTACAGGTCGATATCCTATGCCTACGCCCTCGCCGCGCTCCCCCTGTCGTATCTCGGCCTGCTGCTTGAGGTGCCAGCCTTCATATTCGCTGTGCTCGTGCTCGGCTTCAAGCGCGGCGCCATTATAGGAACTATTATCATACTCATTGCGGTTGCGGTCTCCGGGCTGGGGAACATACCACTGTCGGGCCCGATAGTCTATAACTCGCTGCAGAGCCACGCGCAATACGTCAAAAACCTCACTTATTCAGCATACCTTACAGTTTCGAGCCCCACGCCCTCCCTCGGCAATTTCAGGAGCGCGTTCACCACTGCGTTCTCCTCCGCATTCAGCTACGGCGTTTCCTCGCACCTCTTTGACGCCTTCTATAATGCAGGTGAAGTCATCGCATATGACATAAAGTATACACTGCCTCAGATACTGATCTGGGTATTCGTGGCTTTCAGCGCGGCCAACTACGCAGTGAAGAGCAGGTCAGCATACAAGGGCACCATAGCCAGCCTGTTCGGCGCGCTGCTTCCAGCATCCTCATTCATCTTCTCGTGGCTTTCTGGCCTCGCCTTCAACCCAATAGTCATACTGAGCTTCGCCATCACACCAATCGCAATCTTCTTCCTTGAGTCTGCTGATGTGGAGGTGGTGCAGGCCCTGGACGTTATGAAACAGGACATTCTCGGGAAATTCGGAGTGGCACTAGAGGACCTTACAAAGGGCTCATCCGAAACGCTCGACGATGTCGCCAACTACGATGAGACAAAGCAGGAGCTCAAGGAAGCGATATTGGCTCCGATAGAGCACAGGGAGATATCCGGGGCATACAAGGTCAGCCCGGCAAAGGGCATACTTCTCTTCGGCCCGCCCGGCACTGGCAAGACCCTGATAATGCGTGCGCTGGCAAACGAGATACGCGCAGGATTCTTCTATGTAAGCGCATCATCACTCATATCCCCTTATCCTGGTGAGAGCGCACAGGCGCTTTCAAGGATATTCGCAACCGCGAAGAAGCATGCGCCGTGCATTCTGTTTTTCGACGAGATAGACAACATTGCAGGCAGGAGGGAGCGGCAGGAGAGCCAGAGCGGCATGGAGCTGATAACCACGCTGCTGAGCGAGATGGACGGCTTCCAAAAGATATCCGATGTGGTGATAGTCGGCGCCACAAACGCCCCGCAGCTTCTCGACCCCGCGATAATGCGGCCCGGCAGGTTCGACAAGATCCTGTACATAGGCCTGCCTGATCAGCCTGGCAGGCAGAAAATATTTCAGCACTACCTTTCCGGCCTTCCGATAGGCAAGGACATAGACTATCCAAAACTTGCCGCCATGACCAACAGGTTCTCTCCAGCGGATATAAAGAACGTATGCGATGAGGTGAGCAGGGAGGTAGGAGAGAGGGCGGTGTCCAAGCGCGAGGTCCTCACCATAAGGATGGCCGATATAGTCAGAGTTGTGAAAGGCACCAAACCATCGACCTCTCTGGCTCAGCTTGAGGAATACAATACTTTCAAGCTCGACTATGAGCGAAGGATGCACCCGGAGAAGGTGGTGGAGGAAACCAAGCGCGTCACGCTTGACGATGTGGTTGACCTGGAGGATGCAAAGAAGGCGCTGCATGAGGCTGTGGAGATACCAATCCTGCATCCAGAGCTTCTCAAGAAGTACGACATAGGCAACATAAAGGGCATACTTCTCTTCGGCCCGCCCGGCACTGGCAAGACAATGCTTATGCAGGCTGTTGCCAACGAGGTGGGCGATGTGCACCTGCTCACAATATCCGGTTATGACATAGCCAAATATGGAGTCAGCCAGGCCAGCGCCGCGATAAAGGAGATATTCGACAGGGCGAAGGAGAATGCTCCCTCAATAATCTTCGTTGATGAGATAGATGCCCTGGTGCCTTCCAGGGATGTGGCCAAGGGCTCGCAGATGCAGATATCTGGCCAGTTTCTCGAAGAGTTCGACAAGATAAAGGAGGCCAGCGGCATAGTTGTCGTGGGGGCTACGAACAGGCCAGACGTGCTGGATCCGGCGCTCCTCCGTTCAGGAAGGTTCGACAAGCTCGTATTCACGTCACCGCCCGATGCCGAAAGCAGGGCAAAGCTGTTCGAGCAGAACCTCAATAAGGCGCCGCTGGCAGCAGACGTCGACTACAAAAAGCTGGCCCAGGCCACTGAGGGCTACACTGGCGCCGACATAGCAAACATATGCAGGCAGGCGAAGCTCAATGCACTCGAATCGAGCCTGGCGTCTGGAGAGGAGGGAAAGATAAGCATCAGCGACATACTCTCGCTTGTTCAGAGGGCGAGACCTTCAGCGCCCAGCCTGGTGCTCGGCAGGTACCTTGCTTTCTTCAGCAAGTACGGCAAGCGCTAGCCTGCCCGTATCCCAATTCCTACTAGCGCAGTGGTTGTGACGTTAAGCGTTGTGGTGCTAGGAGCAGCTGTCGATAATGTGCTCACCATAGTTGTGGTGCTTGTGCTGCTTGAAGGCATAGTGCTTGTTGATGAGATTGTAGCCACGCTTGTGGTGCTTGCCACCGTGGTGTTGGGTATTGTCGCCGCACCCGTGGCAGTGGAAGTATTGCTTGAGTTTGTCCCAGGGAGCGCCAGCTTGCCGCCTGCTCCCAAGAGATATCCTGCAGCACCGCTTGTCGTCTGCACCATCGGCTGCGGGTATACTCCGAAAATCAGTGTGGCGGCAAGGCAGACAGCCACAACAGCAGTAGTGGAGAAATCCATCTTGATACGATAGGAACCGAGCTTAGCGGTGTACATCGCAGTCATCACCTTGGCATAGTAGAAGATGGAGATGATGCTGTTGATGATTCCGAGCAGCGCTAGCCACACAAGCCCCGCGTTGACTGCGCTCAGAAAGATGAGGAACTTGCCAACGAATCCTGTGGTGAATGGCAGGCCCACCAGCGACAGCATGAATATGGTGAGAGATATTGCGGCAAACCTGTTCTCCTTATAGAGACCGATGGCGTCATTTATCTCGTTCCTGTCCCTGCTCTCGAGCCAGGCTATTATGCTCATTGACCCTATGAACAGGAAGGCATGCGCAAATACCTGGAAGATGCTCCCTCCCAGGCCATTCTGCGTCGCCACAGCAATGCCTATCAGTATGTAGCCTGACTGGGAGATTGACGAATAGGCAAGCAGGCGCTTCAGGTTGTTCTGCACCAGCGCAACCATGTTGCCGTAGAACATGGTCAGAGCAGCCAGTACCGCCACAGTGTCAAAGGCAAGGTGCGATGAAATATATATGATTATCAGCACCTGCATCAGCGCCGCAATCCCAACTTTCTTGTTCAGGCCGCCGAGCATCGCAGTAGCATAGCCCGCGGATCCCTGGTAGACATCAGGCAGCAGCACGTTGAAGGGGAATACCGAGGCCTCGAACCCAAGCGACGCTACGAAGAGCGCGAGCGCAAAGAGGAGCAGTCCGCTAGACTGCTGTGGCCGGAGCGATAGCGAGTTTGTAGCCCCGTAGACGAGCACTATGGCGAACGAGAGGAAGGCGATGGCGACCGAGGCCATAATGAACAGTTTTGTAGCTGCCTCCAGGCTCTGCCTCCTCGAAAGAAGCACCACGAACGCCGATGGTATGCTCATCAGCTCAAGACCCAGAAATATGGTTATCAACGAAAGCGACGCCGCAACCAGATACATGCCAATGAGGGCGAACGCACCGAGGAGTGCGAAGTCGCCATAGTCTGCAGCGCGCGCAAATGCCAGAAGGTTGAGCAGTATCATAGATGCTGTGAACAGAAGAAGGAAAAAGACTGAAAATTGGTTAAACGAAATCAGGCCGAAATAGGTTTGCGGATTGCCGCCAAGCAGGTACACAGTAAGAAGAAGGGCAACGAGCAAGGCGAGATTCAAGATGAGCTGCTCGCGCTTCCCTCTTGTTGCTCTAACCATTATGTTGCCGAGCGCGAGCGCGGCAAGGAGCGCAGCAAAGAAGTATTCTAGCATCATATCACCGTGACAGCGAGCACAATCACAAGCATGCCTATCGCGAAGAGCGCTACGTATGCGTTTATGCTTCCGCTCGCAAACCTGCGTATCCCTCCAGAAAGCACCACAGTCCCGTGGCCTACCCAGTCAAGCGCAGAGCCAAGCATGAAGTCTACATACGCAAATCCATCTCCAAGAGCCTCGACGAAAGCAGCCACGTGCCCGTACGCCGCGTTCATGGCAGTTGCTGTGTACACCTGGTTGAACAGGAACTCGCTCTGCAGTCGCCTGAACCCGCTTCTCCTCTTGCCATACGCAAGGTAGCCTGCGTATGCGCCCGCAGCCACAAGTACGGCTTCGATTACAGGGTCTATTGCGCTTATGCTGATCGGATTGCCCCCGATGCCCCGGAAGAGGCTCGGAAAAAGGAAGAATGACGCGCCAGCAGCCAGGGACGCGGCAGCAAGGACCGCCATGCTGTAGCTCATTGTCCTCGGGGTTGAGTCATAGTTCAGCGCAACCCTAGCGCTGGCTGTTGCTGACTGTTTGAACAGCCATCTGAATATATAAAAGCTGGTGGCCATGTCCACCAGCAAGATTAGCACATAGGCGATTATGTTTGCAGAGAACGCGGAATCTATGCCTATATTGGCAAAGAATCCGTCAAACGGCACAAATCCGGCCAGAGCGAAGACGCCGAAGAGCGTTGTAAGGTATATCAGCCTGTTGTGCCGTATTCCGCTGATCTCGCTCAGGTCTTCCTTGCCAGTGGCCTTCATCGAGACGCCTGAGCTAAAGAAGAGCAGCGCCTTGTAGAAGCTCTGCGCGAAAAGGAAGTATACTGCGGCAAGAAGCGCATTGCTTGCGATGGCCACAAACATCAGCCCCAGCTCCTCGACCGTGGAGTAAGCGAGAACCCGCTTGATATGCCTGTCTCTGGTCGCGCCGAATACTGCTATCGCCACAGTTATTGCGCCCAAGATCAGGATTGCAGGCAGCATTCCAGTTGCAGCAAATAGAGGAAATAAGATTATCGTCATGAAGACGCCCGCCTTTACCATTGTTGTGCTGTGGAGGAACGCAGAAACAGGAGTTGGGCCCTCCATCGCGTCAGGTAGCCATTCCAGCACTGGGAACTGAGCAGATTTGGTCATTGCAGCAACAAGGAGGAGCGCAGCAGGTAGCAGCGCCGAACCGCTTCCAGCATTGCCTATTATGGCGCTGAACAGCAGGCTGTGGAAGTTGTTTTGGAAAATAACTATTGCCGCCAAGAGCGCAATATCGCCTATGAATATCATGGTTATTGTCTTCCTCGCCGCAACGATGGCCCTGTCGCGATCGTACCAAAAGCCAATGAGCAGATAGCTTGTGAGGCTGAGGAATTCCCATGCTATGAAGAGCACTATGAAATCTCCGGCCATCGCAAATGCAAGCATCGAAGCCTCAAAGGCAAGCATCTCTATGTAGTAGCGGCGCTGTTCGCTCGGCAGGTCCATGAAACCGGCGGAGTAGATCAGCACCAGCAGCCCGATTGAGAGAACAAGCATGAGGAGCAGGTAGTTGAGAGGAAGCACCGAGAATGTCAGCGTAATGTTGATGCTTCCAACTGAGAACCACGTAAAGCTCTGGGTGCCGGTGCCCACCAGCGGGAAAAGCATCAGGCTGGCCAGCGCTCCGCCAATTGCCAAGTATTTTGCATGCCAGTAGCGGCTGTCAGCGATTATTGCAAGCATAGCCGCCAGCAGTGGCAGCAGTATTATGAAGGGGAGCAGGTCACCACCTCAGCTTCGAGAGCTTAGTGACATCGAAGTCGAAGCCTCTTGATTTCATGTAAACATAGAACGTTATAAGCGTGATGACCTCAACCGCGGCCACAGACCAGATCGATACAAGCATTGGTACAACAGACGCATCAGGCGCAATCGAATAGGCGAAGAAATAGACGAGCAGTATGCTGCTCGATATCAGCATGAGTTCTATCGCAAGCATTATAACCACGAAGTGCCTGTCAGTGATTATCCCGGCAAGCGAGATTCCAAGCAGTGCGGCAGCAGCAACTAGGATAAAGCTTACCATCAGGTCACCAGTTTTGAGAACTTCTTTATTACAATTATGCTGCCAACCGACGCTGCAAACAGAAGGAAGACTGCCGCAAAGAGAAATGCGAAATAGATTGAGATTGCGCTCTGCGCCAATGCAGAGAAGCTGTTTGATTCAAGCGGTGCGGCGGTTAGGTTGGACAGCGCAGCGAGCAATCCGGCCGACAGAATCACGCTTGCTGCCACGAAAACTGCAGCATTGCTCATCTTAAGCTTTTTTTCTTCTGTTGCAACCGCAACAATAAGGTACGTGGACAGCCCTCCGACAAAGACAAGAAGCTGCAGCATTGCGACCAAGGCCTGCTGCATGTATAGGAAGATAAGCGAGCTCCCAGCTGCCGCCAGGGCCAGAAAGATGACCGAATGGAGAAGCTTATTCTGCAGAAAAAGAAGCAGGCCCGAAAGCACTGTGGCTATCGCAAGCAGGATAACCAGTATCTCAAGAGCCATCGTCTACCCTCTCAGTTCCTCGGGCCTCTTTATGAAATTCCTTTTGTCATAGGCCTCAAATTCGTATCCTTTTGTGAGCGTGAGGCATTTGGTAGGGCACACCTCTTCGCACAGGCCGCAGAAGAGGCAGCGCTCTATGCCTACCTGCGGCATTACCTTCGGGCCCCGGTCGGTTATCACCTCGACCATCGTTATTGTCTTGTTTGGGCATATTCGCTCGCACGCCGCGCAGCTTATGCACGTGTCCATGTCAAGCCTGAACATATACCTTTCGCGGTCATCGAGAGATTCGCGCTCTTCCGGGAATTCTAGGGTGAAGCGCTCCTCACCGAGGCTCTTTATGCTTTCAAGCATAGGCTTAAGCACCATTTCATCACGCTTTAGATATTTTGCAGCATTACGCTATGAATACAACATACGTAAGTATTAAATTGAGCAGAGACAACGGCAGTAGCCAGATCCACCCGAAGCGCAGCAGCCTGTCTATCCTCATGCGCACCATCGTCGCCCTGATTATCATTATGAAGAAAGACACTATAAAAGCCTTCAGCAGCAGCCACACGACCGGAGGCAGGAGGGGGCCGCTCCACCCCCCAAGGAAAATTATTGCAATGAGCAGGCTACCCAGGAACATCCGCGTGTAGTCCAGGAAGAGCGCAAGCGTGTAGTAGGGCGCGCTCACGTCGGTAAGCCAGCCAGCAATCAGTTCGCTGTCGGCTTCACGTATATCGAATGGCGTTCTTTCGAGCTCTGCCAGCATTGCAATGAAGAACACGACGAAACCTACAGGCATAAGCACAATGAACCACCACTTGCTCTGCGCGTTCACAATTCCGGCTATGTTATACCCGTTGGCGAGTGCTCCCACTGCAGCAATAACGAAAATTATCGGCAATTCATAGCTGAGCAGCATTATAACCGATCGCTGCGCGCTTATGGCCGCAAACTTGTTGCCGCTCCCAAAGCCGTTTGCGAATATTATCAGTGGCATGAAAGAGAGGAGCACAAAAACAACAAGCAGGCCGAGCCCTATGTTGGTCTCAAGGAGCGTCGGCGAGAACGGCAGCAGAAAGATCAGAAATATTGAAATAGAAAGCATCAGCGGTATTGTAATCAGGAAGACCAATTTGTCAGCAGTTTTCGGCACCGTGTTCTCTTTCGACAGCAGCTTAACGAAGTCTGCAAGGTTTTGCAGTATGCCATACTTTCCAGCATATGTGGGCCCGTGCCTTTTGTGTATCTTCGCTATTGTTTTTCTCTCGACCCATCCAAAAAAGTAGTCAAATGCCATTATGAGTATAGAGATTGCAATCGCGTATGCCACAGTGTCGGCGACAGTCGCGGGAGTGCCGCTAAGCCCCAGATATCCTGATACTATAGGCGCCATCACGCTTCACCTGTCGCAGTCTCCCATCACCACATCCAGACTTCCTAGTATTGCAAAGATGTCAGCAGTTCTGCAGCCTCTCGAGATATGGCGCAACGCAGCAAGGTTGATGAAAGTAGGGGATCTTATCGCGAGCCTATACGGCTTCTGCGGGTCGGCAACCATGTACATCATGCACTCGCCTCTTGGCAGCTCCCTGCTGACGCTGACAATGCGGTTTTTCGCGTTCGGAAGTATGAGCTTTACTGGCATTCCGATAGCATCTCCAGCAGGCATCTTAGCCAGAGCATCCCTGACAAGTCTGATGCTCTCGCGCAGCTCAAGCATGCGCACCCTGTACCTTGCAAAGCAATCACCCTCGCTCCTGACCTGCGTCTGGAAGTTGAGCTTTTCGTAAACGTAGTAGGGGTTGTCCTTCCTCACGTCATAGCTTATTCCTGATCCACGGAGCACGGGCCCCGTGACTCCGAGATCCACTGCCATCTCCTTGCTCATTACTCCAACACCTTTCATTCTCTCCATGAAAATCGGGTTCCTTTCAAGGAAATCAGCATATGTTTTGACTTGCTTGTCAAGATAGTCAAGCACCTCACGCGCGCGATCCTCGAATCCAGGCGGAAGGTCGCGTATTAGGCCACCTATCCTCATGTTTACGTAGAACATCCTTGCCCCCGAAGCTTCTTGGAGGAGGCGCAGCACAAGGTCCCTGTCCTTGAAGCACCACATGAACACTGTGAAGAACTGGCCTACGTCGTTTGCCATCGTGCCCAGCCATAGCAGATGGCTGGCGATCCTCTGAAGCTCGAGCAGCACAGTGCGCACCCACATGGCGCGCTCCTTCACCTCAACGCCCATCGCCTTCTCTACAGTCGCAACATATGCCTCATCGTACGACATCGGGGCTATATAGTCGAGCTTTTCCATATACGGCGGGCTCTGCATGTACATTCGCGTCTCAACGAGCTTCTCCACGCCCCTGTGCAGAAAACCTATGTGCGGTTCTAGGTTGACAACTGTGTCCCCGTCTATCTCAGCAACAAGTCTCAGCACGCCGTGAGTGCTTGGATGCACGGGCCCTATGTTTATCCGCGTCGTCATCTAATCGCTTGTCTCGTATGGCGCATTCCATGTGAAGTTCTTCCTCAGCGGCGCAGCCTTGCCGTTCCATTTCTCGAGCAGCAGGCGCTCCGCATTCCTTCCCTTTATCTCTATGCCGAACATCTCGCTCATCTCGCGCTCGTACCAGTCAGCGGCCCCGAACTCCCCAATCAGCGTAGGCACCCAGGCGTCAGCCGGATCCAGCTCTACTTCCAGCGTTTCTTCTTTGTTGCCGCGCATGTCGCGAAAAATGTAAATCACCTCGAGTGTCTTTTCATAGTCGACAGCTGTGATCTTGACCAGGTACGAATAGCCTTTCGTTTTAAGCTCTTCGGCCATCTTGGCTATATCTTTTCTGTCAATCTTCAATTTCACCACTTATCTTCTTCTGCAGTTTGATGAATCCGGCGTATAGGTTCTCGGGCTTCGGAGGGCAGCCCACTACATATACATCCACAGGCAGCACCTGGTCTATGCCTTTGATTATGTTGTAGCTCTCCCACCACGGTCCGCCGCACGTTGCGCATTCTCCGTAAGCAATCACGTACTTCGGGCTCAGCATCTGCTCGTACAGCCTCTTTATCTCAGGTACCATCGACTTCGTTACCCAGCCGGCAACCACCATCACGTCTGCCTGCCTGGGCGTCGCCCTGAAGAAAAGGTAGCCTCGTCTCTCAGCGTCTATCCTAGCAGACCCGAAATCCATAAGCTCCATCGCGCAGCACGAAAGCCCGAACTGCAGAGGCCAGAGCGAGCGCACCCTGGACCACTCCACAAGCCCTTTGGACAGCGCCTTTGTGACTTCCTCAAGCTTGGCAAAAATTACATTCGGCTTGGTCTCATACTTCTTCATCGATTCCAGGACCAGCTTGCTCATCTCCTTCTCAGCATTGAGAAACTGTTCCTTGCTGTACGGCTTAGTTTCTTCCATTGTCAATCAACTCAATCAACCAGATCTCCCAGCCTCTTGTTCCCGAAAGGATGCATCTCTGCCACAGCGTTGCACTCCTTGCAGTGCATGCAATCGTCTCCAACAATGAAAACTCCATCCTCTATTCTGCATCCGCACCTCAGCACCTCCATTTTCACACCCTGCTCCTGCTCATTCCAAGCAGGAATGCCTCAATCACGAGCCCGAATACAATCAGCGCAGCCATGTATATCCAATCCGAAACCTGCGCAGCACGCGTGAAAGTAGACCATATTATCACTATTACTCCGATTATCTCAAAGGCAAGAAACGCAACGAAGTAGTGCATGTACTCGTGCATTATCTCCACGCGCTGCCCAACGCTCTCCTCAGCACTTTCATACGCCAGCGTCTTCACTTCGTTGTCCTCAGCGCGTGGCCTGACCAGCCTATTGAAGATCAAAGCTGAAGCCGGTATGAGCGCAGCTATTACAGCAAAAATGAGCAGCTGGACGTATTGGTCGGCCATAGTTTAGCTAATAGCTCAAAATGTTAATATTCGTTTGTTATATGTCATTAAGGGGTACAAATGAAGCTGTCAGAGAGCGCGCAGAGGGTAATCAAAGATGGCGGAATCAAGCTGCGCGTCAACCGCAGTGGCATGTTCCAGCAGATCACATTTACTGTCAGGAAGGCAAAACTCGGAAACATCGAGTACATAGAATTGTTTACAGACAGGATAATTGAGCTCACAGAGCTGGCAAAGATATCTGATGAGGTTGGCCTGCCAGTTGAAGCTCCAAATGGAAGGGCGTTTCCGAAAGGCACTGGTGCTGCCGATTTCTCTCCCAGCTAGTGCCCTACTACCCTACCGCGCTTGCAGGCCATGCATATACCGAGCCTTATGTCGAAATCTCTATCGCATGCAAACTTTCCGCAGTTTGAGCATGTCCGGTTCGCGAGCTTGCCGCATATGTGGCACATACCAACCGATTTTCTACCATACATAAGCATCATTCAAACTCAGCTACCTCCCTCAGCAGTTCCCTCGCTTTTGTAAGCGAGAGCGGCCTTAGGCCTTTATCCTTTGCATATCTGCACTGGTATCTTATATATGATTCGTTTATCTTCGTGTTAGGGTTCAGCTTCTTGCACTTCTCTATGTAATCCGAGATGATTTTCGCGGCAGCGTCCACGTCCAGCCCCCTTACGTTGACCAAATACGGAGCGAATATTAGGTTCACCGACCTGTGCCGCACATCGGCTATCGGCGTTGTAAGCAGCCTCTCGATCCACGCATACGCCCCCCTGCCCGCCCCAATCTGTATTTTCTTCTCCTGCGGCCTAAGAGCCTTTGCCGCCTCTAGTATCTCCTTCGGCAGCGCCTTGGTCTCAATCGGCAAGCCCTCCCCTACGCCTTTCTCTACCGATCCCTTCACGAGCTCGAGCAGCTCCCTGACACCTACGGTCACCCTGCCTCCGGCCAAGCGCTGGTTTATGAGCCTGAGCTCTCGTTTTTTCTTCGGCACCGATACAAACGCCTCGAAACCCAATACAAAGGAGTCCTTGTCGCGTTTTATTCCGAGCCCGAACTCATTCCCGATTTTCACCATGTCGTCTACGTTGAGAGCAAGCGACTCTGAAGCAGCGTCGGCTTCTGCAGCAGCAAACCTCGAGATAGAGTAGCTGTCTCCGATTGCGCTGATAAGCATGCGCGCATACACATAGCCCATGATGTATCTCAGCTTTACCTCTGTTATACCAGTGGCCCTCGCGCGTGCTATGGTGCCTGCCTTGAGTGCGCTCTCTACCTGCGAAATTCCCTCCTCCAAGTACTTCCTTTCAATAGTGGTTGCGTTCAGCTCAGCCACGACCTCCTTCGCCTCCTTAGAAAAAGGGTACTTGTAAGCAAAATCGAGCTTATCCTGCTGCATGAATAGCAATTGTGATTAAATCTTTATAATATCGACAGAATTTCCAGGCGGCACGCAGGCAACCGGAAATGGTTGGATAAATGCGACGCACAAGCACACAAATAACCAAGGGCGGAGCTTAGATCACTCCTCTACATATGGCGCCAGGTAGTAGGTCACAGCAGCCTCGCCTATGTTGTATGTCAGCCTGAGCGGCTGGTCGCTCTTTATAGAAAGCTTTATCGAATTGCCAACCGGGCTTGAGCGCACCATGTTTTCCAGGAACTCAAGGTTAAAAACGGATTCAGCATCTTTGCTCGCCTCCACTTTCTTTACTCCAGCACCGTCGACCTCATTGAGCTCCTCCAAATCACCAGAGTCGCCCTTGGCGCTTATGGTGAAGTGCCCCTTCCCTGCCTTGAATGCTATGTATGAAGAAACTAGAGAAGCGTCCTTGAGCGCGTTCTTCAGGTGCTCTCCATCAACCTCCACGTGAGCGTCGAATTCAACCTTGGGCTCCTTCTCCTCCTTCTTTCTAACATCTATCAGGTTGAGCCTGTACCTTCGCCTGCTCTTTGCGCCTACGAATTCCAGAAGCAGCTTGCCGTCGACCTCCTTCATCACCAATGCCTCATCGTCTCTAGTCCTCGACATTATCTTGCTCAAATTGTCTATATTGAGCCCGATGTCTTGGCTCTTCTCTATATCATACTTGGAGAAAGCCTTGCTCGGCATGCTGAACGAGATCATGCTTATGCCCGAAGGGTCCATCGCACGCAGCGAGACGCCGTCCTTGCTTATGCTGAAAGTGCCTTCATCAACAAGGCTCACGATTGCCTCAACGCAGTCCCTCCAGTACTTTGCGTTATCTAGCTTTAGCTCAAAAGACATTGAACCCCCTTAGAATCACATAATTGTTAGCATAAAATAGATATATAAGATATAGCATACCCCCGAAATATCATGGTGCAGGCGTGTTTGGACTGGTCTATTCTAGGCTCGATCCGGCTGGGTCAGGAATGGCAGAGCGCATAGCAAGCCGCAACGGCTTAGAGAAGGTAGAAGGACGCGGAATGCTTAGATATACGAGCAAGGAGGTAGGCATATTCGAGGTTGATGTGCTTCCCTTCCAGGCCGAGTTTGCCGACGAGCTTGGCTGCTCTGCGCTTATGTTTCTGAGCAGGCATAAGAGCGAGGCGGAGGTAGATGCATTCACGACGCACTCTCTCGGAAACTGGATGAACAGGGCAGATTTCGGAGGCAAGCCGCAGCAGCTCTCAGTAGCCTCGCCGCTGCTTATGCTGGCTGCGCTCTCAGCTATGAGCAGGATAGACGAGCCGGCGGAAAAGACCTACGAAGCGACCCACCACGGCCCGCTGCTAAAGACTCCTTCGCTTTTCGTGGAAATAGGCGGAAGCGAGAGCATGATAGGGAACAAGGCTGCTACGGCGAAGGCAGGAGATGCGGCTTCCGCAGCTATTGAAAGCACGCTCAACGGCGAGATTGATTTCCAGAGGGTGGTTATAGGGATAGGCAGCAACCATTATCCTGAGAAGTTCACAAGCCTCGCGCTCTCCAAAGGCTATGCCTTCTCGCACATAATGCCCAAGTACGCGATATTCAACGATGACGGGAGCAGCAACCTCGGGGTTCTTGAGCAGGCAATTGAGAGGTCTGAGCCAAAACCAGAGCTTGCAGTGGTTGACTGGAAGAGCCTCAATTCCCGCATGAAAGAAGAAACAATTAAGAAGCTAAACGAAATAGGGCTAGACAATGAGAAGGTTTGAGTTTCTCGCGCTTCTTGCAGTGATGCTTCTGCTTGCATCTGCAAGCACAACGGGCGCCGAGTACTGGTTTCAGAGCGGAGCAAGAGCCAGCGCAAGCGCCTCAAACAACAACGGCGCAAGCGTGGAGATCCAAACCATAACCCCCCAGAAGCTGACGAGCGGAGCCATGGCCTTCTGGGTCGGGGAAAGACTCTCCAACGGCGCTTTCCTGCAGGTAGGCTACACCATATCGAATGAAACAGGCAACCTGACAACAGATTGCACGCTGGGCGGCTGCTCCGGCACTGTGTTCGTCAAGGCAGGCGATGCTGAATGGTTCTACGAGTATTTCCCTCCAGGCGTCAACTCCACGTTCTACGGCTCTACCGGCCCCGACGGCTCTGCAGGCCTGAATGGAACATTCCACACGTATTCTTTCTATTCTCTCGGAAACACCTGGTACTTCCTGTTTGACAACAAGACCATAGGCAGCGTTAATGTAGGCGCCTCAGATTCAGGCCCGTTCTCTCCCATTGCCGTAGCCGAACTGGCGAACACAAGCGGCACAAATACCTACATGAAGCAGGTCATCTTCGCAAACCTCTCTGTGTATAAGTATGACACTTTCCTGCCGGTTCAGAGCGCCTACGCCACAATCAACTACGGGGTGGGAAGCAGGACCGACAAGCCAAACCCCTACGGCGTGGAAGAGATAGGCACCAGGACAAACTATTTTGCAGTAGGGTCAGGGCTGAACACATCAACGAACAACACAAGACTATGGAATCTGGGCTACAGGCTCACCATAAACTCCAAATACGGAAACATATCGAGCAGGAACACGTATATGGCATACACTGTGCAGACCATCTCCGCTCCGCCAGTGGTAAACCTGACGAACGATTCGCGCGTGGTCTTCACCGGCTGGACCGGCAGCGGTCTCGGCTACTACAGTGGCAGCCAGAACAGGGTTCAGCTCCTCATGACAGCCAACATAACAGAAACTGCAAATTGGCAGATGCAGTACCTTGTCACTGTCAGTTCACCATATGGCAAGGTCAGCGGCTCTGGCTGGTACGACAACGGCACGATGGCAGATTATAGCATAACCAACACCTCTTTCTTCCGCAACGGAGTCCAGGAATTCAGGTTTGCAGGCTGGAGCAACAATGCCACAGGCTATTCAAATGAGAGTCTGGTCACGGGTCCAATGAACATAGAAGCTTTGTGGCAGTACAGGGTTGAGCTTGTCGGGATAAATGCCAACAACCAGCGCGTAAACGTGTCGAGGTTCCTTGTCAACAATCAGCAGGTCAACAGCACGCCGTTCCTGTACGCAGGCCGCAGCTCGCTAGTTTCAGGGGCCTACTACAAGGGAGTCTGGCTCGCCGCTTACACCAATGTGACCCAGAACTCATCTCAAACAGTGCTAGTGCCGCTGCCGATATACAACGTCACTATAACCACTACAGGTCTCTTGGGGTTCCCGGTAAATGCTTCTGTCTCGGTAAAATTCGAGAACGGCACCCAAGCATCTATGTTTTCCGGCCCTAACGGCAGGATAGTTATACCCAACGTGCCAGATGGCTATGCAAACGTGACAGTCACATATCTCGGGTATCAGGAGGCTAAATCGGCAAAGGACGGGACTCCTGTCAACGCAGTCTTCCTGTCTTTGCTAAACGTGGCAGAGCTGCTTGTGCTTGCAGCAATATTTGCCTACGTCGCGTACGTTAGCATAAAGCGGGAATTCGGCGGGAGGGGCAAGAAGAAGCCGCAGGCAAAACAGGCATCGGCTGCAGCGAAGGCATCGAAACCGAAAAAGAAGGAACTCTGGTCGCCCTAAGGGCAAAGTTTATCTTTTTTTACAGAAAAAGCAGATGCAGGTGACCACGTGAAAGTTGCGATTCTAGTTGCCCCAAGAGATTTCAAGGACGAGACAGTATCGCGCCTTCAGCTGTTTTTCGGGAAGAACGACATAGAGTCGCAGATAGTCAGCCTCACCACAAAGCCGTGCGCAGGTTACCACGGCGCGGTCGTGAAGCCTGCAATGGATGCCAGTTCAATAGAAGCCGGCGCTTTCGACTTGTTGCTGATAGCCGACGGCCCCGGAGTGGAATCGCTCAAACTCTATGACTACAGACCGCTTCTCGACGTTGTCAGGGCGTTCCACGAGAACAGTAGGAAGTTAGCCGGCATAGGAAACGGGATAAAGGTGTTAGCTAAGGCAAACGTGATAAAGGACACGCGCATCGCGAAAACAGACGGGGAGACAGAGAGGATGGTGCTGCTCTACAGGGGCAAGCCTAGCGATGACTTCGTCGTCAGCGATGGGAGCATAATAACCGCAAGCAGCGTGGACAACGTGCCTGATCTCGTTGCTGCGCTCTTGAAGCAGTAGGGCTATCGGCGCCGTTTCTTGTAGAATATGTGCTTCTCTCTGCCGCATTCGCAGGTGTAAACCGCGTAGCCATGCGAGCTCGCAATCCTTACGCTGCAATTGAGCCCCGGTATAAGGAAATTGCCGCACCCTTTGCAGATGCTCCTCCTCGCCTTTTCCGGAAGCTTTGTCTTGTAGTGTTCGCTGATCCTGAGAGCGAGCTTCGCATACCTCTTGGCAAGCGCTCTGGAAGCTACGCTATTCTCTAGGGTTTTCTCCTCGGCAAAGCTGGTCAGAATGCCGATGCGTTCTGCTGCAATTCTGCCGATCAAAGATGCGTTTTTCATGCATTCTCTCTTATCTTAATATCAACATATTTATAGGGCGCAAAACACAATTAAAGCATGTATTACCGCAAAGCTGCCAGGCACCCAGAGTATTTTCCTGCGCCTGGGGCATATGTAACTAATGTCCGCGCAGAAGCAGAATGGGACAACGAGAGCAGAAGGGACGCACACCTCCATCTCGAGAGCAAAAACGAATCTCTAAACCTGCACCTATATTGCAACTCCGGAAGCAAGAATTTCAAAGCTATAATCGAGAGCATCGCCAAAGGCGCGAACTACAGGCTTTACGATGTCAACTTGAGATTGGATCCGCCGAAAAGAGGTGGCGCAGAATGGAACAGAGAAGCCGCCATGGAGCTGCTTGTTTCAGACAAAACAAAATTCAGCTTTATAAGTGGCACAATCAACGGCTACGGGACAGTGGCCGCTACCTTCTATGCTTACAAGGATGAGGAAAGAATGGGCGGCGTTATAGTCAAGCTGCACATGATTGTCACAACAGATACGAGTTTCGGGATCCCTCCTGAGGCTTTCAGCATCAGGCGCTAACACACCCAACGGTGCCCGCCTTACTTTTTATCAATCTATTTATCTAAGAGCAATTAGATTGTAGCCATGGCGGTTACTGCAGAGCGGGAAAGGACATTCGCTTTCAGTATGGGAACGCCGTTGTATCTGCAATCGGCGTCCCAGAGGATCCTGTTGTAGTCGATACAGTTGTGGGAAAGAAAACAATCCAGAACCTGAATCCAAGGGCAGTGCTCCTCAGCGTCAAAGCGGGGAGCAGAAACTGACGGTGGCAATTTACTTTAAGGGCTCTCTAGACAAGGAAGGCTATGAAGGGCTAGTGCCATTTTTCCATAGCATGGAAACGCTCAGGCTTTTCAATGCCGATATCTTTCTAATGTATCCAGGTAATTCTCGCAAAATAATAGGCGACTCGCGCACAGCGATAAGCATGATATCAAGCACTAAAGATTTTGATTTCGAAAATGCAGAGTATGAATTCGGATCCGGATCCGCAACCATAAATCTACACTCTCACAGCAGCATCAAAACAGCGTCGGACGCAGTGGCCCTCAGAGTGATGATAGTGCCGAAAGTGGCATGCGAACTCCCCGCCGAAGTCAGGAGGCCTTAATGTTCTATCAGAAAGGATGGGCCCGCGGAGATTTGAACTCCGGACCTACGGCTTATAAGACCGCCGCTCTAACCAGGCTGAGCTACGAGCCCCTGATTCCCTTTAAATATCTAAGATTCATATATTCATATATTAC
>Ga0080006_1245317_pt1 | contig 17804 bp, 18 predicted proteins | sample RS3BMetagenome_FD_69209 | JGI IMG/M metagenome (GOLD analysis project Ga0080006, IMG submission 69209) | Ferric oxide microbial mat and aquatic microbial communities from Rainbow Spring, Yellowstone National Park, USA - RS3B (SPADES... ... | reverse complement strand
GCCTCATACACCACCAGCGTGGTGCCCTCCATGGCCTTATCTATGGGTAGATCACTTGTGTATCCATCGGCTCCAAACAATGTGAGCTACCCCGCCCTTAAGGGCGGGGCTTCCCGCTTCCTTGCCCCGCCTTGCCCATCGTTATGGGTAGTGGGCGGAGCTCCACGGGCGCTGCGGGCGGCTCCCACCCTGCATGCTTCAAATGATTTAGAGCGGAATTATAATCCCTATCAGCCCTCCAACCACACCTGGGACACTCGAAAACCCTATCACTCAACGCTAAGTCATCCTTTACGTATCCACACTTGGCGCACGCCTTCGAGGAATTCCTAGGATCCACTAGGATGAACTCCTTCCCATACTTCTCCACTTGATACCTTATTACTGTACGCATCATGCCGAAGGCAGCGTCTTGGAGACTCCTCCTAAGCCCCCTATTCCCCCCACCAATAAGCTGCTTAGCATCGATATCCTCCATAACCACAGCATCATAGTGCTCGGCGAAGTATTTCCCCAACTTCATGTACAAGTCCCTCCTCAGATTAGCCAAGTGCTCATGAGCCCTAGCAAGCTCCATCTTAGCCTTGAACCAATTATGGGATAGAAATTTCTTCCTCGATAGAGACTTATGAAGCCTCTTCACCTTCTTGAGCGCCCTCTCATAGGGCCTCAGGTTTGGGAGGAACTCCCCATCCGAAGTCACGAGAAGCTTCTCCACACCAACATCGATCCCCACCGCCTTCCCAGTATTTAGCAGCTTCGGGAATTCATAATCCTCAACAATGAATGAAACATACACTTTTCCACTCCTAGTTAATTTCACCACAACCCTCTCCACCTTCTCTAGCGGGAAGTCCCTATGAACGATTAGTTTGAAGATGCCTAGACTTGATAACCTCAACATGAGCTTCTTCTTATTCCCACTCGTTCTAATTTCCCTAGCTAATATCCTCCAACCGCTTTGCGGATAAACCAAGGAGTAGTACTTATGGGTTTTCTTCTCCCTCGGGAATCTTGCAAGCCCATTGAAAAAGCGCTGCCTAGCCTCATAATATCTATCTGCGACTTGTTGAACTACTTGTGAGTATAATTGTTGATACTCCTCATCTTGTTTCCTCAAGTCGAGGGCTAGTTGCCTCAACTCCGTGAGGGTTAATCCCCTATCATCCTCATGGTAGAAGTACTTGTCTGCCCATCGTAGGGTATTGTAGATCTCCGAGGCCATCCTCAATTGGGCCTTTAACGCCCTCAACGTCTGTCCGTCAGTATATGCTCTAAACCTAAACCCCACGATGGGCACCAGAAAAATAGGAACATCAAATATTTAAAGTTATTCCCCTCATCCCCGCCATAAATGGCGAGGCTTCCCCCATGCGTATAAAAAACTTAACTTGGCTTTCAAATTAAAAGAGAATTATTCATAGCATATATTCGTCAATTAATATTATTATGTATAAGATAACTTTCTATTAAGATGGTTTTCTAATGAGGATTAGTGTATGTTATAGTAGTGATGGGGTCTATGCATGCATTTTCTCGCTTATTGCCCGTAGTGCGGCGTTTGGGTGCTGATCAGGCCTCACACTGAAGCCGCGTATGATGCTGGCTATTTTTCCCTCTGGATCCACTATGAATGTGACTCTATCAGCCATGCCGAGCATGCCGAGGACATTGAAGGATCTCGCTATGGAGCCATCCGCATCACTTATCAATTTGAAGTTAGCGCCCTCGGCCTTGGCGAATCTAGCTAATGTGGCTGAATCATCCCTACTGATGCCGAGGACCTCGACGCCTAACTCCTTGAACCTGTTCCAGGATGAGGCGAATGCCTGGGTCTCCCTGGTGCAGCCGGGAGTGAATGCCTTGGGGAAGAAGTAAATTATGACCCACCTTCCCCTTAACTCGCTTAACTTAATCCTCGATCCATCATGCGCAGGAGCCTCGAAGTCCGGCGCAGGATCCCCAACCCCAACCATAGGGGAGCAATGAACTTCAGCAATAAAAATGATTAATTCAGGTTCAAAGGAGGCACACAGGCGAGCCGTGCACTGAAAGGCAGATCTAAAGGAAGATTGATGTTAATCCCATGATTCCCCACATTAAGAATCGCCTAATAGTGCTGTATTGGGGAGTTATTGAGTTGTAATTGAATTAATTGCGTGTCCATTTAATGGTAACGCATATATAAACATTACTCAAATGATCCAAAGCAAGCAATGAATGCATCATGCCATAAATATAAAATAGAACTATAGATTCCTTTAATTCATGATGAGGAGGGGGGTGGGGGATGCATTAATTGGGTTATATTTATGGCATGCGCCATTAAGTTATTGAGTGCTGCCTGATCAAATGTTGATGAGAGGCCAATTAAATTAAAGTCGAAATTAATCAATATATTCGACTTAGGGGTTGGGGTCGTTATGTTTAGGCTGCCAAGTAATGTGGTTGGAATGCCGTTACTTAATAGGCACATCCTGCTTAGGCTTAATGATGCGTTGGCAAATGATGCGGCGGATGTGACGTTGCTGAATAGGTAACGTAAATTGGTTGTATTCGTGTAGGGCTTAACTGTTTGGAAGCAGTAAGTGGTTTGGCCATTCCACGTTGAGGAGCCAATATAGGAGAGCTCGCCCTCGAATATCTTAGTATTGCCTACCTTTAGCCGCACCCCAGTATAGTTCCTGGCCTCGCCGCAGAACTTAATTGCGGAGCCATTAGTGTATCTAGCAATTAATGGAGAGCTAAAGGCCAGGCATGAGTAGTTACCGCTGACCTCGAGGCCCAGCATTAACGGCATAGTTATGCTTATCCCTTGACTGGCTGATGATATGGTTATGTTGGCCGCTATGTAGTAATCGGCGCTGGAGGATTCATTAATATAAGAGAACTCAACGGTGGGCACATTAATGCGTATCTCCATTGTTGCTCCAGGACCTGAGGCATTGAGGGCGGTTATATATACGGAGCCCGTGTAGGTTAATGTGGCTTGCTTAACCGTGGTATTGCCGAGGCTCCAGAGCGCCTCCATTGCTGGCGAGGATGATTGAGTTGAGGCGGAGGATGTAGTTGTAGTGCTTGGTGGAGGCATGGTTATTGTGGTTGTCTGTGTTTCCTGTGATGATTGAGTTGAGGCGGTTGTTACTGATTGTGAAGATGTTGATTGAGTTGAAGGAGTTGGTGATTGAGTTGAGGCGGTATAGAAGGTGGTTGATTGAGTGATCGATAATTGGGTTGATGTTGTTTTTGGCGTTGTCGAGTAATTGAATATGAAGAGGCCCGCGGCTATGCCTATTACTATTGCTGCAGCCACCGCGATAATGATTATCGGCTTCATACTTTTCCTTAAATTAAATATATTTTATACTTTTCCTTGCTTTATTTTCCCTGTAACCGCTCATAAAAATGGAAACTAAGGAAAATCATCGCGGCATCATGGAGGGGGAAGCATACGATGTTTGCAATAATCATGTACGGCACTAAATGGCATTATAAACCATGAATAGGCCTCGTCCCTAATGGTGGGGGATCAACGCTTTGCTTGCTTTTTTGAAAAATTCTTTAAAGCTGTGCCTAGTATTTATGGATGTGGAGGTAGATACTGGTTTCGCCGCGGAGAGAGCTAAGTCAGTCATTAATGGCATCCTAAGCCTCTACTCGGGCAAGGAGGGCGCCGTGAGGATGGTGATGGCCGTTGTCCTGGCCGGGGGTCACGTGCTTCTAGAGGATAAGCCAGGCGTTGGAAAGACATTCCTCGCTAAGCTAATGGCGAGGATTCTAGGCCTTAGTTTCTCAAGGATCCAATTCACGCCGGACCTATTGCCAAGCGACTTGATTGGAACCAAGGTATGGAGGCCCGGGGAGAGCCGTTTCGAGGTGATGAGGGGACCCATATTCGCTAACTTCGTGCTGGCCGATGAGATCAATAGGGCGCCTCCAAAGACCCAGGCAGCGCTCCTGGAGGCAATGGAGGAGCTCCAGGTAACTATAGAGGGAGAGACCCAGCGATTGCCGAGACCCTTCATAGTGATCGCCACCCAGAACCCCATAGAGTATGAGGGCACTTACCCTCTTCCCGAGGCTCAATTGGATAGGTTCATGATTAAGCTCAGCCTCGGTTACCCAGATGAAGAGGAGGAGTTGGAGTTATTGAGGAGGAGAATGGCATGGATGACGGATGACCCGACCGATAAGGCATCGCCGGTTACCGGACCAAGCGAGTTAGAGGGCATTAGGGCATTCATTGAGGGCGGCGTTAAGGTCAGCGATGACTTGTTGAGGTACATTTTATCATTTAGATCGATTCGAGGCGATGATAGGGTGGCGGCTGGCCCCAGTCCCCGGGGATTAATGTCCCTCCTCAGAATGGCTAGGGCAATGGCCGTAATAGATGGGAGAAACTACGTTGTCCCAGACGATATTAAATCCATAGCTCCAGACGTGCTTGGGCACAGGGTAATCCTTAAGCCGGAGCTAGCCATAGAGGGGGAAGTGACTGGGCGGGATATAGTTCTGGAGTACGTAAGTAAATTGCCCGTTCCGAAGTGAGAGCATGGTTAAGGAAATCACTAAGTCCTATTACCTCCTCCTATTGCTGCCCACCACGCTCTCCGTCGTCGCATTCATGAGCACTGCAAAGGAGGCCTTAATTCCAGTCCTATTCGCCATATTAATGGTGGGCCTAGCAATTTACACGAATGATGAGCCGCGGATAGATATAGCCCTATCCCTAAGCAGGAAGCGGGTCTTTGTGGGGGATGAGGTGGAGATGATAATTAATGTGAGGGTTAAGCGCGGACTTGGCGTAATAGCTATTAATGTTCCTCCAGCGTCATATGCGGCGTCAAGGCATAGGGAGAGCTTTGATATAGTGAGCGGGAGAGCTAGTCACGTTATATTCAAGGGATTCAGGGATGGCGAGTGGGCGTTTAGGGTCAGGATTAAGGCATTGCGGCGGGGAAGATTCGAGTTCGGCTTGATTAATTACGCTTATCATCACGTGTTCGGCATGAGGGTGATCGAGGATAGGATCAAGGTTAGCGAGGAATTACTGGTGGTGCCTAGGTACAGGATAATTAGGAGAAGCCTAGGCAGAATCAAGCCGTCCACCCTGACCCCAAGAACAACGCCGACCAGGGTTGGGCCTCCCTCCTCGGATTTCCTTGAGGTACGTAATTACTTGCCTGGGGATCCATTTAAATTCATTAATTGGAAGGCATCGGCCAGGTCGCCTCAGGGAAACCTATTTATTAATGAATATGAGAGGGAGGGGTTAAGGGCTGGAATATTTCTCCTGGACGTGGGGGAATGGATGAGGCTGGGGCTTCCGCATGAGAATCCCCTAGAGTACTCCGTGTCCCTCATCTTATCCCTGAGCAAAATGATGCTTAGATACGGCTATAACGTGGGGTTATGGACTGTGCCCGATACGGGCATCCGGGTAATGCCATCCTCGGGGCAAACCCAGTTCCAGCGGATCATGAATGCCCTGCTTCTAGTCGAGGCGGGGAGGGGGGGAGCCATGATTGATCCGGCGATGATTAGGGTAATAATGGAGACCAGGCCCATACTGATAATGACCAGTAACCTAGCTGCTCCGGGGGCCATTAACTCGATAAGATCCATTTGCAGCGATCGTAAGTGCATTAGCAGAACCATACTTATAGATATCAATCACTCATCGATTGCGTTAAGGGAGAGGCTGAGGAATTATGGTGACGTGGGCTGCATTCCACGCATTAATGAGAAGAGGGATTTACTGCCTAGGGGAGCATTGGTGACCACATGGGACCCGGCGTGTGAGGGGGTGGGCACCGTGGTGGTGAGGCTGATGCCCATGATTAGGTGGTTATCGTGAGGATGGCATTATTTATGTTGGTAATGCTTCTCCCGGCAACGCCGTTACTGGTGCTTCTCTATGGAGGCGATTACCCCAGTGGCTTAATCTATTTATTGCTGGCGATCACGCTAATCATTGAGGTCATTGGGGTGGTTAGGGGGAAGGGAAGCGGAGCCGGGGGCCTCTTCTCATTATTATCATCCTCATTCCTCCTAGTGCTTGGGCTGGGCTACGTGCCTTACTACGCCCACTTCGCATTGGGTTCAATTAATCAATACTCGCTGCCGTACCTTGGCCTCGCCATGGCGTCCAGTTGCCTCGCCTACTTCCTCGGCTCCACCCTCGACGCATCGCAGCGATTACTAAGGAGGATTAGGGAGTTGGGGTATGATGATGCAGATGAATTGGAGTTGAACCGCATGGGTGACGCCGCAATAATCATGGGCGTAGCCGCCTTATTCACATCATTCCTGGCCTACCTCATCATGAGGATCGCGAGGCTCATAATTCTAGCGCCGCTTTTCGCATTAATGCTATTCTCTATCACTTACTTAGTATTGACAATTATTGCGAGGAGACATAGGTTTTAGGCGCAAACCTTTTATGTTGAATCATATATTTATCCATGAATAATGTCCGGATGGGTAAGCATTGCCGACCTTGGATTCAAGCCCCTAATCAGGGCATTATTATCATGGCTACTTCTCTTCCTGTTCCTCACAATAATTGAGAACATAATTATGAGCAACGCGAAGATCGCGACCAGCATCATCAAGTATGTGGAGGCCGATCCCATCGCTGCGGCTCGCTCGGTGTCCAGGTTAATTGCTGCCCTTCTCCACCCAAGTGAGGCTGGGTTACCGGGCGTGGGCATTTATGGATTAAGCATTGGACTCCTCGTAGATGCATCGCTGATCACGCTTTTCCTATTGACTCTACTGGCTGGGGTTCAGTTATGGCTTGGGCTCAGGGAATTCAGGGGAAGGGGATTCCCTGGACTAGCATTATTCGCGGGCTCCACCATTAGTTTAATCGGCGCATCGATGGCCCTCATCGGCGTGCTAATCATGATCATGCTAGTCATTAATCCAATAGTGGATCAGGGAATGTCGATCAATATATCGGGCCCAATTATTTACCTAACCATACCGCTTCCTTGGCCCATTGTCGTCGGCATTGCGGTCTGGATAATAGGCATAGCCATAATTGGCGGAGCCTTGATGCGCATCCTGATCCATGAACGAGACATTACTGGAGTAATCGCTGGCGCCGCGCTAATGCTGGGGGCGATTCTCGCTATTATTCCATTAATTGGATTCGCCCTAATGAGCGTGGCGGCAATCGCGCTCGCCACGAGAGAGATAAAGGTATGAATGACAAGGCCACTGCATTAATGTTTTTGGCTATAGCCCTAGCAGTGACTTGGATCCTAATGAACTCAATTCAACTACTCCCGATCCAGGCAGTTGGTGGAGCCTCCAACTCATTGGGCTCCAACTCATTGGGCAGCGGCAACTCCATTAATAACGGAGCCGGGGGCGGGGGGTTGGGTGGGGTTAATCAAGGCATTGGGTTGGGTCGCTTGCCCAGCATCGCCATTAATTTATCATATAATTGGCCCAGCATTAATGGATCCATTCCTTTCATAGAGACCCCAATTATCGCTCCAATGATCACCCTAAATAAGGGATTCATCGGTGATTGGAGCAAAGGAATTGGGCTGCTCTTCATAACTACCCCCCTCAATACATTAAGGGTGCCCTTACCCTTCACTACAGGCATAACGGGAGGAGGCGAGGCGGGAGGATCAATAACGGGAGGAGGCGGGGGTGGAGCTGGATTGAGCGGTTCCTCCAGCAAAGGGAACCAAGGTTTGCGGGAGGCAGTTACCCCAATTATTATCGAGAAGGCGATTCCATGGTTGATATATCTATTAATCATTCTGGTAATAGTCATATTGGCGTTTTCCCTATTAAGCTCTAGGCGCGGCGGTAGTGGGACTAAGAATCTTGAGAACAACATGAAGCGGAGGATCCAGGAGGAGAAGAGGGGCCGCGAAGCGATTCCCAAGACTCATTCACAGCGGCTTGTGAGCAATGAATTGAGTCTGAGCGGGATGCCTGTGCAATTACGGGGTTGGGGTGGGGGTGAATTAATTAAGTTGGGTATTGATAAGGACTTGCCTCTTTCCTGGAGAATAAATGATCCTCTTAATTACTCCATGGTGCCTGGGGCAAGCCTATCCATACTTCCCGAGGGCGAGGTGGTTGGGGATTCCATTGTTTTTAGGGCAAGCGGGTGTCATGAGGTTAGGGCAAGGATGGGCAGTGAGGAGGAGGTTCATAGGGTTTGGGTGGTTAATGATTACTCCAGCGACGTTATAGACTCGTTTCGGGCGAATATGATGGCGCGCGGCGCCGCTGCTGAGGAGACTCCCAGGGAGGCGTGCCGCAGGTTTGGCGTGGAGTGCTTGGGGTGGAGCGGCTTAAGGGTTTTCGAGGAGGTAAGGTACGGGGGATACCCAATAGATAGGGGGAGGTATGAGTATTTTCTAAGGGAGTTGGCGAGGCTTAGGGATGCCTTAATTATGGGGTGCGAGTAATGGGTGGACTCACCGCCAATGCGTCTAGGTTAATTGCTGCCGTGGTGGTCACGGTCATTATTTACTTAATTGCGGCACCCATGGCACTGCGGTACCCAGGGGCTCGTCTACTCATTGATTGGATCGTGAATGCAATGCTTCTCCCCCTCATCATATACTATGGAATCATTATTGCCGGGGATTACTTAACTGGGCGAGGACATGACGCTGAAGCATTGAGGAGGCTAGTGGCTCCCGCTGTCTTCATTTATCTCTTGATCTCATACACCGCCGGATTAATTCACTCGAGTAAGGCAAGCGGCGCTGGGCTGGTTCTATACCTATTCATATTATCGGGCCTAATCAGGAGGGCGAGGAATGGGTGGGGCACTGCCGTGAGGGCCTTCATGTCTAGGCTAAGCGATTCCCTCGTGATTTATGGGGTGGGGGGACTCCTGGGCTTGGCCTATGCCCCAATGGCTGCGCCATTCATGTATGCGGCTATTGCGGGGGTGATCATATCCATCGCAATTCTAATGGGGCTTCGAGAATCAATTCTTGGAGTTGCAATGGATCTAAATGGGCTGTACCCCATGATGGTCACCATAATCCTACTAATGGGGGTAGCGGCCACGCTCTCGTCATTGCCTCCTCTACTTGCTTATTCGCAGTACATTGACTTAGCGGCAATAGTGGCTGTGCTCATCGCGATGATCCTGATCAGCCATAGACTATACTTGACCTACTCCAGAGCATCCGAGAAGATGGCCGAGAAGGTGTATGAACAATTCTCCAGGGAAGCAAGGCTGGTCTCGACCGCTGAGGATGAGGCTATCGCCAATGCCATAATAGGCTTCGTGGAGCGGGGTCGAAAAGAGGAACTCATAGCGTATGCGGCCCACGCATTAACCCTCTGCGGATTAAGCATTAATGAAGTAATGACGGCGCTGAGGGAACTCATGGATTATAGGCAAAGGAGGATCGAACCCATATGGCCATGGGAAGCCGAAAGAGCGAAAAGAGAGGCCGAGAGCGATGCAATAACCAGAATCAATATAGTGAAAGAATTAATTACACAATTAAGCGAATGCAGTAAATCCACTAAACCCAAATGATATTGAGCGAGTTATGTTTCTATTTTGTCTTGGGAAATTTTTCCATGCTTTTCCGCGTCTCGCAGAGTTTTCCCAAGGTCGGGGAAGGAGAATTCCTTGGGAAAAAACAGAAGCGCAATACTTAAATATAAAGCAAGTATATAAGCTTTCAGCAGAATCTACAAAAGAGTTGAAACAGTAAAAGGTCGTGGCGTTACTGGGCGTGGCAGTCCAAGTAAGCAGAATCTACAAAAGAGTTGAAACATTGCCTTCACAAGATCGTGAGCAACTAATGATAATAAAGCAGAATCTACAAAAGAGTTGAAACTCTTATTCACCTCATCTAATATTTTTTGCATTGCTCTCACGCAGAATCTACAAAAGAGTTGAAACAATCATTGTCACGTTGGCTTATGTTAGTCGTATTTTAAAGGCAGAATCTACAAAAGAGTTGAAACATATAATATTGAGAAAATCCACCATGGCTTTTGCGCAACAGCAGAATCTACAAAAGAGTTGAAACCGCTTAATGCGGGTCAAGCCCTTGAATTACAATCAAGCAGAATCTACAAAAGAGTTGAAACTATTTTCCTTATAAAGGGTCTCAACAGTCAAGGGGCTAGAGCAGAATCTACAAAAGAGTTGAAACATTCCTTTATCTTGTCCTTCAGTTCTTGAACCTCCACGCGCAGAATCTACAAAAGAGTTGAAACAATCTAACACGGAAACTAACACGCCTAACACTGAGTCTAAGCAGAATCTACAAAAGAGTTGAAACATAAAGGAAATCGTGAATTATTTCAAGAATCAAGGAATTCCGCAGAATCTACAAAAGAGTTGAAACTAAATTAAGTAGTGAATTGTTTAATTTCAACTTTGTCCTGCAGAATCTACAAAAGAGTTGAAACAAGGCGTAAGACCAAAGGTCTGGAATTGTAGCGCTCATAGTGCAGAATCTACAAAAGAGTTGAAACTTTGCATCACGTAACGCATCATTAAATGTTAACCCCACGCCTGCAGAATCTACAAAAGAGTTGAAACCTACTTGAACAATGCCCAAGCCATGAATCAATTCCAAGGCAGAATCTACAAAAGAGTTGAAACATTGTTTCGAGGCTCATTGTTCCCGTGATGGGGAACTTGCAGAATCTACAAAAGAGTTGAAACTAAACAAATGTCTTATTATATTCGCTTTTTGTGATGGCGTGCAGAATCTACAAAAGAGTTGAAACAATCCATTCAAGCCCTATCTGCTTTCGGATATGGGCTTCTGCAGAATCTACAAAAGAGTTGAAACTGCGTGAAATATGGTGTATCTTCTAGCATTATCGTCTTCCGCAGAATCTACAAAAGAGTTGAAAAGGGGGGAGGGGAATAGGGGATCCAATAATACCCCCCTCCCTGCAGAATCTACAAAAGAATCTACAAAAGAGTTGAAAAATAAAAAGCCTCGCCCATTACGCGGCGATTTTTTATTTCGCAGAATCTACAAAAGAGTTGAAAATTGTTCCTGCCTCTTCCTTCTCATATATTCCCTCATATATGCAGAATCTACAAAAGAGTTGAAAAGTTACATCACAGCGTTAACCCGTTTCACAATTAGGGCATGCAGAATCTACAAAAGAGTTGAAAATCCGCTATCTTCCGTGGAAGATTATCAGTCAGTTCTAATGCAGAATCTACAAAAGAGTTGAAAAAGCATTGCCCTAGCCTTCTCATGCATGAGCGGGAGGGGGGCAGAATCTACAAAAGAGTTGAAAAACGCATCTATCTCATCGATGTAAATCACGGCCGGTTGATAGGCAGAATCTACAAAAGAGTTGAAAATAAACATGGAGGGCATCATCCCTTACTTCCTTTTTCCCGCGCAGAATCTACAAAAGAGTTACATAATTTAGGATATTCTATTAAACCTATTATAGTAATTTTAGGAAAAGATAGTCGCGATAATCTAAGAGAAGCTAGGGGCTTTATAGGTTGGACAAAGTATAAAGTTACTCATTATAGAAATTATATTAGAATTATGGAACGTCTGTTAGGATTAACATCAATAATGGGTATAGGAAGATCTAGAGGAATTGATTTAGGCATAGTTAAAATACTAAACCAAGAGCAAAAAGTTTTAACTTGAATATATTTTTTTACTTACTATTGCTGCATATTTATATATTTTCTTATCATTCTCACTAATATTGGAGTTAATTAAACTGTTTAGTTCTCTATTTGAAATATAAAGAAGTTCCTCCCTTCTTTTAGATCCCATAAGTACCTCGTATATTAAATTTGATACTTTTATTGAAAAGCTCCTCGTAGAACTATCAGGATTTAGAGCATCTGCTGCTATATCTCTTAACATGTAAGAAATGCTTTCATAAAAAATCTTATTTTCAAGAATTTTTTTAACTCCTATACTATATCCGCTTACAACAGACGCAGTACTCATTCCTCCAGCGTCAGAAATTACATACATTCTAGATTGATCTATTATCGCGTTTGTACTCACCATTTTATACGTAAGCCATAAAGTAAACGCAGTTAAAGGTTGAAATCCAGGAATATAATCTATTCCTTTTAAAAGGTTCGGTATAACTATAAAACTGTAATCAATATCCTGTGGAAATAAATGTATTCCTACTCTCTCTCCTCTAGAAAATGGTGCAACTCCTAACCTAGTTAAAGTCCATCCTACCACTGATAACATGACATATGAAGGTTCGATTTTAATATCGTTTTTCCTATTTCCAACGTAACCTGGATACCTTCCAAATTCGTATAATTCTGGTTTTATGAAAGATAAAGCAGAAACTTTTTCACATTTCTTTTCCTCTGGAGTTATTTTCTCTAAGATTTCTGAAAGATTAGAGTCTGGGGGTATATTAAAACATTCTAAAACTGACCGGAAAGGTTTCTTATCGTTTCCACTCATTGGTAACAACATGACGCGTTTTTTAGTTCTCTTTTGTATAGAATCTTCTTTAGCTTTCGCTATTTGATATGCTATATTAGAAACGTTTTCTACTTCTTCATCCGATATCTCTATTTCGTCCTTAAGTCTTCGTGAGCCTTTAGCCAGCGAAGCTACTGCTATTATATAATTATCTCCAAATATATCGTAAAGTTTAACTCTCATTTTCCATCTCCTCAAGAGATTTTATAAACCTACTTTTAGCTTTGGATCCTTCATCCACGGACCTTTGTTCATTACTGTCCAGATTATCTCCTACTATTAGTGGAGCTAAAAGAAAAATATATCCCTTTGCTATATTCTTCTTCATAGAAAAGGCTTTTAGCCATTCTACCATTAGCTGAAAATCTCTCATTTCATAATCATTTACATTCAGTTTTCCATCTATTATTCCTTCCATATCTCTATCAAATTCGTTAATTAACGCTTCCCCATATTTCTTTAGATAGAGCATTTCTTTCCTTAAATTTACCCCTGATATTGTATGAATTCCTCTAATAGCGTTTAAATGATTCATAATCGTAAGGACCGACCAAAATTTTATAATTTCATTATTCCAATTATTTTTAAAGAGAAATACAGATCCTCCTATTTCGTGATAAATAAAAGTCGTAGTTTTTCCAATTGGTTTACATTCATCGTCAAATTGCCTTTGATAGTACTCCGCAGCTTTTCCCATATCGTGGAAGGCTGTTAGGAAAATTGTAAGTTTTTTCAATTGTTTCCAGTCAATATCATATACCTTAGATAATCTCTTACTAGCTACAATAAAATATTGATTATTAAATATCTTTTCCACTTTGTTTATTGCACCTTTAGAATGGCCAATCAAAGTCTGGTTAGAAAATGCACAAGGTTTCATAATATACCACCTGTTTCGTCATATCCCTTTATTACTATTCCATCAATTCCTTTCTTTAAGAAATATATTGAAATACAATCTCTTCTTGGAATAGCATCTAAATATTCTTCCTTTCCATCTTTTATCACTCTTTTATTCTGCTCTAGTTCTTTTAATGCTTCCTCCTCCGTTAGAGGAATTGCACAATTCACTGAATAACATTCAGGCGGAAAACCCATTACCAGTGATACCTCCCTAGTAAGATTACATTCCTCCTCTATGAGATCCCTTGAAGTTAAGGAGAACAATACATTATCATCTATTAATTCAAGTGACTTCAATAACATTGGATTTAGATCGCCGTGTTCTTTTGAAACCGACATTAAACTTTGGTCTATTGATCCTCTTTTTCTAATTTCATTTAATGTTTCATTAACTTCGTCTCTATCATATACGTAGCCTCTAAATGGAAAAATTATAACCTCACCATACCCTCCATAACGAGCTACTCTTCCAGCCCTTTGGATAATACTTGACGCTGGTGTAGCCTCAGTAATTAATCTGTCAAACGATTTATCTATTCCAGCCTCTATAACTTGAGTGGAAATTACTAAATTATAATCATCAATAGATTCTATTTTTTTAGTCCTATCAATTTTATTGAATTTACTATGTAGAAGAAGAGGATTAAAATGTTTAAGAATTTTGTAAGCTTCTATCGCATCTTTTCTAGTATTAAAAACTATTAATGTCTTCTTATTTTTATCTATTGGGAATTTTTCTACGAGCTGGTTAATGGTCAGTTTCTCATCATCTATAAAGTCCACACTTATCTTTCTTTCAATAGAAAAATCGTTAGCATTTACTTCACATAAATTTCCGTTTATTCCAAGTTTCTTCTTTATAAGTCCCTTAATATTTTCAGAAAGAGTGGCAGTCATAATTATAAAAGGTACACCTAAATCGTTTAAAGCCCTTAAAGAAGCTATGGTAGAAGTAAGAGGCCTACCCTCTTCTGAGAAAAGATGGAATTCATCAGATATCACTATCGAAGAATATATCATAGCTCTAGGAATCTCAAAATGAGAACCGTTTCCTTTTATTACTCTTTTTATTTCTGCAACTGGTACTTTAAACAAATTGAGAATAAATGTATCAAGAGTAGTAATGTTTACTTTCTTTAAAAAATATGGGGAATCGGTAAAATCCATATCTTGGGCAGCTATCTCTCTTTTATCTATTCCCAATTTTTCAGAATTTTTTATTAATTTTCTATACAAATCTTGAACTATACTCCTAAGGGGCAAAACATGAATTACCCTATCAAAGACTTCATTTCCTTTAATTGCTGCTAACGCTAAGACTTCAGTCATTGTAGTCTTTCCATATCCAGTAGGTGCAGTAAAAATTACAGATTTCCCCTCTTCTATTTTCTTAATTGTATCTTCGATACCGGATCTTCTTGAAAAATTCAAAGCGTTCATAGTATAATTATAATAATCCATTAAATTAGTTAACGACGACGATTTCTCCTCCAACATCATAAGCCTCCTCCGCTTCTACTTTTGCTTCCACGGAATACAAAGGAAAAGAGGATATGGGCACTGCATATGTTTTCTTTTCTCCTTCCTCCCCCCATGTCTGACCTCCTTCCCAAAAATCTATATATTTTATGAATGGTGAAACATCGTGTTTGACTGTAGCTGGAAAATAATATTTTGTAGTAACTCTCCCTGAAACTTTTTTTGTTTTTCCAATCTCGACATTTTCTACACTAACTATTCCTTCCTTAGAGCCTATCCTAATTATGGACCAACTTAATTTCTCTAGTTCTTGAGGTTGAATCTTATCTGTAATGAATACTACTATAATTTCTCCATTTGGAGAATATATTTTCCCAGTAGGAACAATATTGTATCTATATGCCTTCTCTTTTCTTCTTCCAGGTCTTTGGAAATACGTTACAACGTTCCTGACTATATCCTCTATATAAATTCCTGCAGAATTATCCTCATATCTAGCTGCAGCTATTATGTTATCGAAGTTTTTAGCAGGGCTACATGTTTTTCCTCCAATTTTTACTAGATCTTTTCCCCTGAATTTGCCATATGATAGGGCGCCTATAAGGGTTGTAGGAGGAGGAAGTAATAAACCAGATTTCGATTTAGAGGATAATGGAGAAACTACAGAGAATCCCCAGTGAAATTTTATGTATACCTTAGAATAAAAAAATTCACTCATTATTTTCACTAAGTAATGATATTAGGTCTTCTGGACTATTTACTACAGTAGCTTTTCCTACATCAATACCTTCTTTGTTTATGGCGTATATTGACGTAGAATTACCGTTTAATATTGTCTTTGCTCTCTCTATCCTTTCAGACGTTAATTTAATGTAATCTTCCGAATGTCCAGGCTCTGGAATAAATGGAAAATCACTCACCGTAACTACTGCAGATTTTAGTTCTATTGATGGCAAAAATCTAGATCTCTTTCCTCCAAAATATCCAGTCATTATTGAATAAAGTGCATTTATAGCCACTTTTCTCCTTTGATCTTTAGTTTTAACTAGCTCATCTTCTTTGTCTACTTTCTCTCCATAGTTAGAAGGAACCCCTATGAATTCATCATCTAATGAAAAACTTAAAGTGTAAAGAGCAGATCCAACTTCCACGTTAAATATAGCCTGTTTCTCTTTGGAGCTAACTACTGAATATCTAACGTGAAATTGAGCTTCCAATTGTGCAGGTATCTCATCTTTAGATAGGACTGGAATCATGTAACCTACCATAAACTTAGAAGATCTCCTTACAGGATATTTACCAGCATACATAAATCCTCCAATATCTGCTACAACGTCTTTAAGCATTACGTCTACCTCGAATCTTCTTGCATCATCGTCAGATTTTGGTGGATCTATTCCTTCTCCTTTTACCGTATCATCGTCTGAGAATTTTATAAGTTCCCCTTGGTAAGTTTTTAAAGATACTGGTAATCCATTCTTTTTAGCTAAATCGGCTACAGCCATTTGATATGCATGGGCAATCGATTCTCCAGAGATTGCTGGAACATATCTTACAACGTATCCGCCATCAGATGCCCGTACAACTACTGGAGCTGTTCTATGTCTTGTTAAGTTACCTACTGATTCTACTCCATTGAGAGACTCGACGTTTATTAAAAATCTCAAACTTCCAGAAATCATTGATTCCCACCCAATTTTGCCTGATTTACAATGGACATAGCTATGGCGCCTGCTTTTCTTGCATTATAAATATCTTTCTCGACCTCTAGTAGGAAATTCTCTATATCTGAAGTTGTTGGCAAATATCCATAAATTGAGAGCATTTTCTCTCCTTTTATAGATATTATAGGATAGTCATCCTTTTTATTTTGAAAAATATCTTCCTTAGAAATTCCACTTTCAATAATTCTTTGAGAATCATTTAAAACTTTAGTTATAGCTTCCTTTGATAAAGCATTTGCAATTCTGTCTATGAGCGTTGGAGAGTCCGTATATAAAGACGACGTTGCCAAAAGGTTAGCTATTCTTTTCAACACACCCTCATCCATGAGAGATAATTATATAACGAAATATATAAGCTTTCTGGTAATGAAAATCTTTATCATATTTATGAAAAATTATTATATACTTATGAATATTTCTCTTTTTTAGTTAGAGAAAGCTGTTCTCCCTCTTCCTTTATATAATAATTATCTACTAATTTATTCACCTTCCTCCACGCAGTAGCTACTGGTATTTTTACTCTTCGTGAAACTTCAGACACACTTTTTTTTCACCTTCTTGAATAGCTAAAAGTATTTTTAACGTCGTCCTCCTTAAAATCTTTCCTTACCATCTCATCTATTCTCCAAGAAACTACTCCCTCTAGGCTTTCAGCTTCAACCTCAATTTCAGCATTTAAATCAAGAATTAAGAAAGCTGATAGAATTTCCAAATTCACAATTCTCATACCACTAGAAAGACTCAGAACAAACGAAGTATATTTAGAAGACTTAATCCATTTGGAAATAGAGGAGACTGAAGATACGTAATCCAGATAATTTATTTCAAGAATATTTAATTGTACTGATACTTCTTTAAGTAAATTATTAAAGGAGTCAATTGCCTTCTTTACTTTCTCATTATCTCCCAAAGGTTTAACTAGTAAAACTCCAGATATTTGCGATCTACCTCTCCATAGAAAGGCTCTCAGCAAAAACTTTTCCTCAAAACCAACAGAAGAAACTAAAAGAGACATGATTTAATTAATATAAAGAAGAAAAATAAGCTTGATGAGCAGAATCTACAAAAGAATTGAAACGATATTTTCACTTGATAAATAATTAAGTTTTGTAGCCATTGGAGTTGTTCTGGGATCTAGTTTAAGCAATTGCTTTAAATGGTTTAATTGCCTCGCTTTTGCATGATACTCTCGGGAGATGCAATTAATAGGTTGATAAGGGCCGGTTCTCTGGTTATC
>Ga0080006_1165119_pt1 | contig 17816 bp, 14 predicted proteins | sample RS3BMetagenome_FD_69209 | JGI IMG/M metagenome (GOLD analysis project Ga0080006, IMG submission 69209) | Ferric oxide microbial mat and aquatic microbial communities from Rainbow Spring, Yellowstone National Park, USA - RS3B (SPADES... ... | reverse complement strand
AGACTTTGCCGCGGACTTTCATTTGCCAAAACGAATAGAACTCACGTACCAAGGGCAGGCGCGAAACGATACGGCGGCGCAGAGCGTGTCTGTCCGACGGGTTGTAGGCAAGCGCCAGGGCGAGGTACTCGCGCGCCTTAACGTAGTGTCCCAGGCACAGGTAACTCTGGCCTTTTTTCGCGTAGTAACCGGCAAGGCACTGTCGCACTACGTCTTGTCGCCGTGGGTCATCGCTCCAAAGCTTGTAAAGACCTTGCAGCAGTAACAGAAAATTTTGCTCGGCCGGGGGTCGTTTGCTCGGACGCCGGTATTTGATGAGGCTTTGCGCCATAAAGTGCGGCGGCGATATGCGGGCGGCCCTCGCGAAGGCCTCGAAGTCTTCGTGATAGTTGCGCCGGAAGGCCGGATTGAAACCGCCAGCTTTGAGCAGCACCTGCTTTTTGATCAGCACCGTTGACGGATGGGGAAAGGGCTGCTTGTTAAAGGCCAGTGAAATCAGGTCTAGGTTGAGATTGCGCTTTGACCGCTCGGCCTCCCATTGGGTTTGCAGCGCGTCGGTCTCAACCACAGCGCCCTCATCGTTGCATATCGCCAGGTCCGAGTATACAAACTCGACCTCCGGATGGCGCAAGATGTAGTCGAACTGAAGCGCAAGTTTTTCCGGGTACCAGACATCATCGGCGTCCAAAAAGGCAATCCATTCACCTTGCGCAGCGGCGATGCCGCGATTGCGAGCTTGGGCGGCCCCACTGTTCGTCTGACAGAAGTAGCGCACCTTCGAGCCAAACTCCGCGATTACCTCTCTGGTGCGGTCCGTCGAACCGTCGTCGACGACTATCACCTCAAAGGCGGACAAGGTTTGGTCGAAGACGCTGCGCAGCGCCTGCGCGATAAAGCGTTCGCCGTTGTAAACTGGGACAACCACGCTGATCTTGGGCGTGCGTGCGAGCATAGAATGTTGGTCGCCGGCCGAACCAGTAGGGGATTCGTTGCTGACCGTTAGCTGCCTTGGCACGGTGATTTATTATAGGCGCGGCCGAGGCTTCCTCCTACGCTTGGGTGTGGGCGGGGGCTGCGCCAGGTTCGCTCGGCGCATTGCGCGAGTCATCGTGGGCTTCGGTCCCCTGCGATGCGGGCTTGTCCCTAAATTAGGCCCCTAATACAATCGTGGGCAGGGCTTGGGGCGCTGAGAGTCGCCTTGGCCGTTTTTTGCGAAGCGGCGCAAGTCGGTGCGCGCCGCGCGGCAATGAATATGGATGACTTAACCAAGAGTGCGCCGCTTTCGGCCGCTGAGCGGCAAAGCGTCAAGCAAGTTGCCGCAAGGGCAAAGCTCGGCGGCAACCGCACAGGGCGCCGGCTGGTTGTCATTTCTAATCGTGCCCCAATCGAAGTGGTGGGCGAGGGTTCCAACCAGACCACCCGACGTACCGTCGGCGGAGTGGCGGCGACCTTCGTGCGCCTGCTCGAGAACAGCGGCGGGCTTTGGATCGCATGGTCGGGCGGCCAGACCGCGCAGCGGCTGACAATGCCGTCGCATGATGCCCATCTGACGGTTCTGCTTCTTGGTCTAACCGACCGCGAGATTACGCATTATTATCACGGGCTTTGCAATCGCGCGCTGTGGCCGCTGATGCATCTTAACCCGCAGAGATGTCATTTTGACGGGATCGATTGGACTCACTACCAGCGGGTTAATTCTTCATTCGCCCATCTGGTCGCGGCTGAGACAGTTACGCAAGACACGGTCTGGGTTCAAGATTATCACCTCGCGCTGGTGCCGAGCATGCTGCGGGAGCTGCGAGGCGGCTCTACGATCGGGCTTTTTTGGCACGTGCCGTTCCCACCCGAACCGGTCTTTCGCATTTTTCCTTGGCGGGCCGAACTTTTGCGCGGTATGCTCGGCGCCGATTTGATCGGGTTTCATACGCGCTCTTATGCCCGGGAGTTTTTAACCGCCTGCGAGCGCTTACTGCGGCTCAAGGTTGATCACGAAAGCGGGGTGGTGAGCGTAAACGGTCGCCAGGTTGCGGTGCGCGCTTTTCCGTTGGGCGTGGCAGCCGCTGACTTTGCTGACCTCGCGGCAAGCGAGCGGGTGCGCCAGCGGGCGCTTGATATCCAACAATCCGTCGGCACGCCGCGCATAATATTGGGCGTCGACCGGCTCGATTACACTAAAGGCATTCCGGAGCGCCTGCTCGCCTTCGAGCAGTTCTTGGGGCGCAACTCCGAGTATCACGGGCGCGTGGCGATGATTCAGATCGCCGTTCCTTCGCGCGAGAGGGTTCCGGCATACGAGCAGCTGCGATGCAAGGTGGAAGAGTTGGTGGGCCGCATCCTGGGCTCCTTTTCCACCGACGGATGGGTGCCGCTGCGCTATCTCCACACCCGACTTGACCAGGAGCACCTTATCGCCTACTACCGCGCAGCGGAGGTTGCGCTTTTGACCCCGCTGCGCGACGGGATGAACCTCGTGGCGAAGGAATACGTGGCTTCGCGGGTGAACGACGACGGGGTGCTTGTGCTCAGCGAGTTCGCTGGCGCTGCCGAAGAGCTCACCGAGGCGCTGCTGGTAAATCCCTACGACGTAGAGGCGATAGCGCTTGCGCTCAAGCAAGCGCTCGAGATGCCGGCCGAGCAGCGCACCGAGAGCATGCGCGCGATGCGCGCCAAGGTCAACGAGAGCACGCTTGACCGTTGGGGAGAGGCCTTTGTCGCCGCGCTCAACGAGAGTGCCTGCCGTGCGGAGCGAGCGCTCGCCGACACCACCGGCCGTTGAGCGGCCGCGGGATTTGCCCCAGTCTTTGCTCCCGCAGCTGGTTGTCCGGCAGGCGCCGGTATTGATCGCGCTTGACTACGACGGAACGCTGTCGCCGATCGTCAACGATCCTTTCCGCGCCACGCCGGCGCCAGGTGCGCGCCAGGCGCTGGCGCGTCTTGCGCACCACGGACAGGCGGTGGTGCTTGCGGTTATCAGCGGACGCGACATTGACCAGCTCCGCTCCCTGCTCGGGCTCGACTTCGGCGTTCTCATGCTCGGTGTGCACGGCGCCGAGATTATGGAGCTTGACGGCACGCGTCGCCTAGTCGAGGAACTTGGCGGCACGCCCCTGGCGCTGGATAAAGTTCGCGATTGGCTCAAAGCCAATGTTCCAAAGCGCGCGGGCTTTGTTATTGAAGACAAACGCTTATCCTTAGCACTGCACTATCGCAATGCCAGGGGCGAGACGGCTGAAAAGCTTACGCGCGCTTTCGAGGCCTTCGTCACAGCGCAGACCCCGGAGCTGCGTGTGGGGCGCGGCAAGATGGTGGTTGAAGCCATACCAAAAGGCGCCGACAAGGGCAGCGCGATGCGCTTTTTGTGCGAGCGCTTGCGGTTCGCTACACCGCCGGTCTACTTCGGCGACGACATCACCGACGAGGATGCTTTCTATGCGCTGCGCGGCGAGGGCATCACGGTTCGCGTAGGCGATTTTACCCCAAGTTGGGCCAAGTATCGCGTTCCCAGCCCTAACGAAGTGGTTAAGGTCCTCGATTCGATCGCCGATGCCCTTGAGCACAAGGCACCGGGCACGTAATCTAGTCGTTCCAGGCGTCACCGCGCACCTCGCAAGCACGCTGCGCATGGCGAACTGCAGGCTTGATGCTTACTGTAAGAGCTTGTGCAGCGAAAGAAGTTCGCGATGAATGCCTTTAAGCGTTCGCCTGAGCATCTCGACCTCGCTCTTTTCCTGCAGTTGGCGGGCCTCGTCCTTGTCGTCTGTTGCGGCGAACTCAATGGTCTGTTCCTGTGCGCTAAGCGCCTTAAGGCGCTTCTTGGCGCCGGCTATCGTGAACCCTTCCTGGTATAGAAGACGCTTGATTAGCCGCAACACTTGCAGGTCTTTGGGCTGATATACACGATGCTTGGAGCGCGTGTGGGAGACCCGCAACGATGGAAACTGGGTCTCCCAGAAGCGCAGCACGTAGGGGGCGACGCCCAAAAGCTTAGCGGCTTCGCCGATCTTAAGGCCGCGAGGCGAAGAACCCTCGTCTTGCAAAGGTTCTGTTCCTTGGCCGCGGCGTCTTGGTGTTGAGCGTTGCGAAGGAGGCGTCTTGGTCAATTGCGCTCGCTGTTGACTAGTTCTTTCAGGGTGCGGCTGGGCTTGAAGGAAAGCACCCGATGGGGGCCGATCTGCATCGGTGCTCCGGTGTGCGGGTTACGCCCGCGACGCGCCTGCTTATGATTGACCACGAAAGCGCCGAAGCCCGAGATCTTGACTCGCTCGCCTTCAGACAGCCCCTCCTTGATGATCAGGAAGACCGTTTCCACCAAGTCTTGGGACTCTTTTTTGGCCAAACCCGTACGATGATTGACCAGTTCCACAAGGGCGGCCTTGTTCAGGCCTGGGTTTCGCCTTTGCCGCCGTCGAATCAACCTTGTCACATCCGGGGTCTAGCGTGGGAGTGCTCCGAGCCGCTCCATAGCAAAGGCCGTAACGGTCGCGTGAAGCAGGTTCACCTCCTGGTCGGTGAGCGTGCGGTCTTTTGCACGATAGCGACACGCTACGGCAACGCTTTTCTTGCCGGCTGGAACCGAGCCGCCTTCGTACACGTCGAATAGCTCGACGCTCTCAAGCAGACTGGCATCTGCCTGCGCCACTACTTTGCGCACCTGCGCCACCGGGAAATCTCGATCGAGCACCAGGGCCAGGTCTCTTCTAACTGCCGGGAATCGAGGCGGAGGTACGACCGGCTTGCGTAGCGAACCATAGGCGATAAGTTCCCCAAGGTCAAGCTCGCACAACGCAACAGGATAATCGAGTTCCAACTCTAAGGCCAATTCCGGATGCAGTTCGCCGAGTCGGCCCAAACTCACCCCGTTGCAAAGCCGAAGGTCTGCGGCTTTGCCCGGATGCAAGTGGGGAGCAAGCGTTGGGGACAACCGGGCAAATTCAACTCGAGCAAGTAAACCGAGCATATCAAGACAGTTCTCGACCATGCCTTTAAGCGTCAGCAAGTCCGCGATGCGCGCGCGTTCACCCAGGGTCTTGAAGCCCAGTTCGCCAAAGCTCAGCGCGGCCAGCCGTTCGCCCTCTTTTGGCTCGCCTTGTTCTAGGTAAAACACCTTGCCTAGCTCGAACAGATGGCAGGCCTGGGCCTCGCGATGCAAATTAAAGCGCAACGTCGCGAGCAGTCCGGATAACAGGCTTTTACGCAATTCACTAAGGTCCGCAGAAAGCGGATTGGCAACTTCTATCGGCGCGGTGCCCTTGAGACCCGCAAACACCTGATTATCTCGCGGGGCGACGAAGGCCAGCGTCTTGGTCTCGGTAAGGCCGCATCCAACCAGCGTCAGACGAAGCGCGCCGAGCAACGCGCGCCGCAAGTCTTCGCCACCAACGTCATTGGGCGAGCGGTAGGGCTGCGTCTGGATATCGCTGAAGCCCTTAACGCGCGCCACCTCCTCGGCGATATCGGCGGCCTCTCGCAGGTCGGGGCGGAACGACGGAATGGTTGCAGAGAGACGGCCTTTGCCTTGCCTTTTAACCTTGATTTCGAGCCCGCGCAGCCGCCGCGCTATCTCGCGGGTGCTCAAAGCGGTTCCCAGCAGGCCAGCGATACGGGCCGGGTCGAACTCGACTTGGCGCGTCGGCTCAGGTGAGGGTTCGACGTCAATCACCGGGCCGGCTTTGCAGCGGCTCATAACTCGGCTCAACAACTCCGCCGCGCGGTATAGCGCAGGGACCTGTCCCTGGCGGTCTACGCCGCGTTCGAAGCGGTAGCTCGCTTCAGTAACCAGCCCGAGTCTGCGCGAGGTGCGAGTCACGCCGGTCGGCTCAAAAAACGCGCTCTCCAGTAGTATGCGGGTTGTGGCGCTGCCGACTTCGCTCGCCAACCCGCCCATCAGCCCCGCCAGTGCTACCGGCCCGGCGCCGTCCGCGATCACCAGATCATCTGCAAGAAGTGGGCGCCGGTTATGGTCCAACGTCTCGAGCACGCGGTCCTCGCCGGCGCGCCGCACGATCACACGGCGCTCGCGCAGCCGGTCCAGGTCGAAGGCATGCAACGGCTGCCCCAGCTCCAGCATCACATAGTTGGTCACGTCGACCACATTGTTGACCGCACGCATCCCGCACGACTTGAGCCGCTGCCTCAACCATAGTGGCGATTCGCGGACCTCTACGCCGGTCATTGCCAGCGCCGCATAACGCGGGCAAAGGTCAGGTGCGGTTATCTCGATCGCAACCGAGAAAGCCGCGTCGTCTTGGGCATCACCCGAGCGCGTGGTCACCGGCCGCGAGCGCAGAGCGTTGAGTTTGAGCCCGAACAAGGCCGCAACCTCGCGCGCCAGGCCGCGAATCGATAAGCAATCCCCACGATTGGGCGTCACTGCGATGTTCAGCACATGGTCGTCGAGCGCAAGATAATCCGCCAGGCTGCGGCCCACCGGCGCATCGTCTGGCAGCTCGATAATCCCGCGGTGGCTCTCGGACAACCCCAGCTCCCGCTCCGAGCAGAGCATCCCCTGCGATCTGACGCCGCGGATCACGGCGGCCTCAAGGGGTGGCTTCGGTGCGCCCTCAGCCCCGGATCTTTCCGACGCCAGGCGTGCGCCCACCATTGCCAGAGCCGAAACCATGCCCGGCCGTACGTTTGGGGCGCCGCACACAACGCTGGTGCGCCCATGCGCGCCCGCGTCCACCTCGCACACGCTTAGACGGTCGGCGTTGGGGTGGCGCTCCACGCGCTCTATCTTGGCTATGACCACGCCCGAGAAAGCAGGCTGCAGCCGTTCGAGGTCTTCCACTTCCAGACCGGCGAGGCTCAGCCCTTCGCCCAGTTTTATCGGGTCCACCTCGAGGCGGACGAACTCTTTGAGCCAGCTCAAAGGCAGCTTCATGACGGCGCCGCAAAATGCATCAGAACTGGCTTAAGAAACGGAGATCGTTTTCGAAGAAAAGCCGCATATCGTCCACCCCGAGCTTGATCAAAGCCAGCCGTTCTACTCCCATGCCGAAGGCGAAGCCAGCGTACTGTTCGGGGTCATAGCCCACCGCGCGTAGAACGTTCGGATGGATCATCCCTGAACCGAGAATCTCGATCCATCCGCTCTGCTTGCACACGCGGCAGCCGGCGCCAGCGCAGAAGATGCAGCGCACGTCAACCTCGGCGCTCGGCTCGGTGAAAGGGAAGAAGCTCGCCCGAAACCTCACTTCGCTTGTCGCGCCGAAAAAGGCGCGCAAAAACTCGGTTAGCGTGCCCTTCAAATGAGCCATCGTGATCTTGCCAAAGTCGTCGACGGCGAAGCCTTCGATCTGGCTGAACATCGGCGAGTAGCGCACGCTAAGCTCGTCCCGCCGGTAGCAGGTGCCGGGACAGACCACGGCCAAGGGCGGCCGCCGCTGCTCCATCACCCGAATCTGCCCGTTCGAGGTATGCGTCCTTAGCAACAGGCCATCGTGCAAGAAGAAGGTGTCTTGCATTTCGCGCGCAGGATGATCAGGGGGGAAGTTGAGGGCGCCGAAATTGTGAAAGTCGTCCTCGATGTCCGGTGTAGCAACAACTTCGAAACCCATCGCGGCCCAGATATCGAGCAGGCGCTCGGTGACTTGAGTCAGCGGATGAAGGTGTCCCCGAGGAAATCGCACTCCCGGCAGGGTTACATCGAGCGGCGCCTGAGACAGCGATTCGCTGACTATGCGCAGGCGCAGCTCGTGCTTGAGCGCTTCGATGCGCGTCTCAATCTCGCGCTTAACTTGGTTGGCAAGCTGGCCCACCGCTGGCCGCTCTTGCTCAGGCAGCGCGCGCATCGAGCGCAAAAGCTCGGTCAACTCGCCGCCGCGCCCCAATATGCGAACTCGCACGCGTTCGATCTGGTCGAGCGCTGAGCTTTGCGCAAGCTCGGCCAGCGCTTGCGTGCGAATCTCCTCAAGCCTCTGCCGAATGTCGCTTTGTGCGAAAGCGGCCAAGTGGACCCTCAAATTCGCCGATGCGGTTCTTATGGGGCCGACCCTGGTGAAGGCGGGGACGGCCGTGCAGGAACAACGGCGCCGCCGCGTAGCGTCTGCCGGCGCCGGCAAACGTCGCGTTAAGTCGCGGCGAGCGCTTGTTTGGCGGTGTTGACTAATTCGTCAAACAATGCCGAGCGTTCTTTGGCTAAAAGCGCCAACTGTTTGCGGTCCAGCTCGACGCCAGCCTTTTTAAGTCCGTTGACAAAGCGGCTGTAATTCAAGCCGTGCTCGCGTGTCAGCGCGTTGATGCGCACGATCCAGAGCGCGCGAAAGCTGCGCTTTTTCTGTTTTCGGTCGCGGTAGGCGTACGTGAGGCCCTTCTCAAGCGTGCTGCGGGCCTGCCGGTAAAGCTTGCGACCGCCGACGAACCCCGACGCAAGCTTAAGCTGCCGCTTGTGGCGCCGGCGAGTACCGGGGCCTCCTTTTACTCGAGGCATCGAATCCAGCTCTCCTCAAAGAAATTCACGCGGACCAGTTCGAAACCAATGGCATCCTGCTGCCCCCCGAGCATAGCGCAAAACCTTGCGCGCGGGCAAAACGCGGACGCGCTAGTAGCCCCCCTGCGCGCCGGCTTATTAGCGCGCCTGAACCTGCCATGACCGCCAGCTACGTCCCCTCAACTCGCCTTATATAACGTCGACAGCCGCCTGCGCCGGGCCCAGCCGCCTTTGCGGTCAAGCGTAGGGGAGCAGCGCGCGTATGGTCTTCGCGTCACTAGCCGTCAAAACTCCGGCTTTGCGCAGATTGCGCTTGCGGGCCCGACTCTTGGCGGAGAGCAGATGGCGCAGGTTAGCCTTTTTGTGCTTCACCTTGCCGGTCTTGGTTATCTTAAAACGCTTGGCTGCGCTACGATTCGTCTTCAGTTTTACCATCGCTTAACTTATCCGCCTGCTACCCGTCTGCGCTCTAGCGCGGCAGCAGCATGATTGACAGATTTCTCCCTTCGCGGCGCATTCCACCTTCGGCTTGGGCGACGTCCTCGACCAGTTTTACCACCTGATCCAGCATCGCCTGCCCCAGTTCGGGATGGACATTTTCTCTGCCCCTCAAGGAGATTGACAATTTAACACGCTGCCCTTCGCTCACGAAGCGTCTAATATGTCGCACCTTGAATTCGATGTCGTGTTTGTCAGTGCGAGCGCCCATTTTGACCTCCTTGACGGTGGAGGTCGACGTCGTGCGCTTACTTCCCTGACTTTTTTTCTTTTGCAGGTAGCGGTACTTGTCGAAGTTCATTATTCTGCAGACCGGCGGCTGTGCGGTCGCAGCGACCTCGACCAGATCGAGCCCCGAGCTTTGCGCCAAGCGTAAGGCCTCAGCAGCGCTCATTATTCCTGCCTGCTTTCCGTCCGCGTCGATCACTCTGACCTGAGGGGCGCGGATCATATCGTTGACGCGTACCGTCGGTTGTGGCGTAGGGGGAATACGACTAAACCTTACTATGCAACACCTCCTCTTGCCGACGCATAGCCGGCCTGTGGATTTTCTCGGGATAAACTTTAGCAGTCGACACGTCAGTCACGCTGCGGATGGCTTGTCGCCAAAAGCCTATCCGGGCAACGGCTCCGACTTAAGCCTCGCGACCAGCTCCTCAACGCTCATGCTCTGAGCCTTGGCGCCGCGCAGCATGCGCAATGAAACCGTGCCAGTGGCGGCCTCGCGTTCGCCGGCGATTACCATGTAAGGCACCTTGGCCAGCTCGGCCTGGCGCACCTTGAATCCGAGCTTCTCATTGCGCACGTCGATACCGACGCGAAACCTCTCGCGCTTAAAGCGCTGCGCGATCTCCTTGGCGTAATTCTCCACCCGTTCATTCAATGACAGCACTCGAACCTGCTCGGGTGCGAGCCAGAACGGGAATATGCCCCCCGTGTGCTCGACAAGCAGACCGAGGAAGCGCTCGATCGTGCCCAGGATTGCGCGATGGATCATCACCGGCCGCTCAGCCGCGCCGGCGCTGTTGATGTACTCTAACTTGAATCGTTCAGGCATGTTGAAATCAAGCTGGATAGTCGCAAGCTGCCAGCGGCGCTTGAGGGCGTCGGGAACGTAAATCTCGATCTTCGGGCCGTAAAACGCTCCTTCGCCGGGGTTGGTCTGGTAGTCGAGCCCGTTGCGCGCCATCGCTTGAGCCAGCATGGCCTCGGTCTGCCGCCAGGTCTGTTCGCTGCCGAGATGATGCTCGGGCATCGTCGCAAGCTTGAGCTCTATCTGCTCGAAGCCTAACGCTTCATAGACCTCGCGTACCATCTTCAAGTTGGCGTCGACTTCATAGGCGACTTGCTCCAGCGCGCAGAAGATATGGGCATCGTCCTGGGTCATGGCGCGCACTCGCGTAAGCCCGTGCAGCACGCCGGAGCGTTCGGCGCGATGGAGGCGGCCGAAGTCAGCCAGGCGCAAGGGCAGGTCGCGATAGGAGCGCTTCTCGCTGGCGTAGATCACCGCGTGCGCCGGGCAGTTCATCGGTTTTAGCCCGTAGTCAAGCTCGCCCGTGGCGTTTTCGCCGTCGGTAGTCAAAAACATGTTGTCGCGGAACAATTCCCAGTGCCCTGAGGTGCGCCAAATCTCGTTGCGAAACAGCTGCGGCGTGATCACCTCCTGAAAACCGTAGCGGTCGTAGAGCCGACGGATGTAAGCGATTAGCTCATTGACCACGGTGGCGCCCTTGGGTAGGAAAAACGGTGACCCCGGGGCGCGCGGGTCGAACATAATTAGCCCCAGTTCCCGGCCCAGTCGGCGGTGGTCGCGCGCGCGCGCCAGCTTGAGCAGTTCCAGATGCTCGTCGAGCGCTTTCTGGTCAGCAAAGGCGGTGCCGTAAATGCGCGAGAGCATCGCGTTATGTTCATCGCCACGCCAGTAGGCGCCCGCTACGCTGAGCAGGGCGAAGGCCTTGATCCATCCGGTCGAGGGGACGTGCGGCCCCCGACACAGGTCCATCCAGTCCCCTTGCCGGTAGATTGATACTCGCTCCTCGGGGAGCTCGCGCAAAATTTCTACCTTAAACTGCTCGCCCTTGCTGGCGAAAAGTTCGACCGCCTCATCGCGCGTCATCTCCAGCCGCTCGATCTTTTCGTCGGCGCGAGCCAACTCCCGCATTCGCTGCTCGATGCGCGGCAAGTCCTCGCTAGTGAAAGGGTTAGGCGGCGCGAAGTCGTAGTAAAAGCCCTCCTCGGTTGCAGGGCCGAGTGTGACCTGCGTACCGGGGTAAAGGCTCTGCACCGCCTGGGCCATCAGATGAGCCGTAGAATGGCGCAAAATATTTAGCCCGGCCGGGCTATCAAGCGCGACCGGCTCGACCACGGCGTCGTGCTCGAGCGGGAAGCTTAAATCAACCAGCTTACCCGCGACGCGGGCCGCGATAAATTTGCCCCGCTCAGCCGGTTCGAACAACTCACCAACCGGCGTGCCTTTGGGCACTCGCCTGGAGCGGTCGCAAAAAGTTACTGTGACCTCTTCTGAGCTCATCACTGGGGACGTCTGGGGTGGAACATGCAGCGTTCAGAACCTGGGCTCGGGCGCTAACGCGTCGACCGTAGATACCTTAAATGCCCCGCGGATGCTCGTCGAAGCCAAGGCCTCGCAAGCGCGAGCAGGCGGCGATGGTAGGCACGGGCGGGATTGAACCGCCGACCCCTTCCGCGTCAAGGAAGTGCTCTCCCGCTGAGCTACGTGCCTAATTTGCAGCAACGGACCCAAACCAACCTTTCGCTAACAAAAAATAGCCTACGGAGCAACCGAACAGAAGCCGGACGGCGAACTTTGCGCCCGCTTCTGCTACCCTGCTGCCAGACTAGCGCGTGCGCCTATCTTACAGGGCCGGCGCGATCTCCGATATGGAATATGAACGCACAGTTCGCTTGTTTTTCTTCGCTTCGCTGCTCGGGATCGGATATGAATTATACCTGATTCTGAAGCCGTTTCTCGCCCCGATCGCATGGGCCCTGCTGCTCGGCTTCATCTTCCATCCGGTGGCGCAGCGTGTGCTGCGCGTCGCCAAGCATCGCTCGCTAGCGGCGCTGATGATCGCGCTGCTGGTCGGCGTCGCGGTGATCGCTCCAGCGATCTGGCTGGCCGGGCTGCTGGTCCACGAAGCCCATGGCCTGTACGCGACAGCGACGGAATTGGTCGCAGGTCATGGCGCAGCTACGCTTTTAGATCGCTTCTTCGCCTGGCCGCCGACGGCCGCGTTCTCCAACTTTTTGGCCCGCCATGGGATAGATCTTAAACAGGAAATGTCCTCGCTAGCTTATCAGAGCGCGCGAGCGGCAAGCCGTCTGGTGGTGCGCAACCTGACCGACATCGCGCGCAACGTGGCTTCGTTTTCAATTGACTTCATAATCATGCTGACAACGTTTTTTTTCGTGCTGCGTGACGGCGCGGAATACTATCGTGCGTTGTTTGAGATCACTCCGCTGCATGAGCACGACAAGCAGGAGGTATTCGACGCGCTGGGCCGCACGCTGGCTGCTGTGATACGCGGCGTGATGTTGACGGCGGCGGCTCAGGGGGCGCTGCTCGGGGTCGCTTTTTACTTCCTTAGCGTGCCCTTCTGGGCGTCATTTGCGCTTGCCGCCGCGGCTTGCGGTCTGTTGCCAGTTGGGGGCGCTATGTTGATATGGGCGCCGATTGCGATTTATCTATTTTATGCCGTTGGCGTATGGCATGCGGTTGCCCTCACGGCTTGGAGCATCATCGTGATCGCGCCGATCGAGCACCTCGTAAAGCCGCTGTTGATAGGTTATGACAGTGGGCTGACGGTGCTCGCCTTGTTTTTCGGAATTATCGGCGGATTAAAGGAATTCGGCGTGCTTGGAATTTTCGTTGGTCCAGTTTTAATCTCGATCTTCGTGACCCTGCTGGGAGTTTTTCGCCGCAGTTACGGTCAGCCCGACAAAGCGCCGCCGGTGCTGGGTTGAGTGTTGCGCGGGTCTTTGAGCGCTACCGTGGAGGCGCGCTGGCCGCGAAGCCGCGCAACTTGTGCGCCGGCGGGGTTCTCAGGCGGGTACGCGACCCATCCGGTAGGTCAGGCGTGTGGCAAGCTTAGCGAAGGTTTCTCTCCTTTTTGGCTGCCGCGCAAGCTAAAGCAAGCTAAAGACCGTACCGCGATCACGCAAAGTTACTGATGGACGCCGAGAACGCTAAAGAAGAGAAGGCGCGGGCGATAATCCGCCGTCTTAAGGAACATGGCTTTACCGCCTATCTCGCCGGCGGATGCGTGCGCGACCGGTTGCTCGGCGCGCCGGCCAAGGATTACGACGTTGCTACGGACGCTCGTCCTGAAGTAGTCCGCCGTCTGTTCGACCGGACAGTGGCGGTCGGTGCCCGTTTCGGCGTGATTGTCGTGGTCCTGGACGGTGACCAATTCGAAGTTGCCACGTTTCGAGCCGATGCGCCTTACCTGGACGGACGGCGTCCCTCTGACGTGCGTTTCGGCTCGATCGAGGAAGACGCACGGCGGCGCGACTTCACGATAAACGGGATGTATCTCGATCCCGAGAACGAGCGGGTGATTGATCTGGTCGGCGGGATAGCAGACCTGCGTGCTGGGAAAATTCGCACTATCGGCCAGCCAGATGAGCGCTTTGCTGAGGACCGGCTGCGGATGATCCGCGCGGTACGCTTCGCTGCACGCCTAAGCTTCGATATCGATCCTGCCACACTGTCCGCGATTCAAGCGCTCGCACAGAGCATCAACGTTGTCTCCGCCGAGCGCATCGGCGAGGAGCTAACACGCATCCTCACCGAGGGCGGGGCAGCGCCCGGGATGGAGCTTCTGCGAGGCAGCGGGCTGATGAGCGTGCTGCTGCCCGAGATGCTGGCGCTTGAGCTTTGCGAGCAACCCGCCAACTTTCATCCCGAAGGCGACGTCTACCGGCATACCATGCTCGCCCTGTCGATGCTCGAGGCCGGATGCACCGAGACGCTCGCCTTCGGAGTGCTGCTGCACGATATCGCTAAACCGCGATGTCGCTCGGTTAGCGGCGATAAGGTGACCTTTTACGGTCATAGCGAGCTCGGTGCCGAGATGGCGCGCGAAATTTTGCGCCGCCTGCGCCGGCCCCGCATTGTCGAAGAGCGCGTCGCCTACCTCGTGCGCTACCACCTGCGCCTTTGTATGGCGCCCAGGATGCGCCGGGCGACGCTTAAACGCATGTTGGCGGAGGACGGCTTCGATGAGCTTCTCGAGCTTAGCCTGGTCGACGCTCTGGCGTCCAATTCTTACCTTGGCTACTACCACTTCTGTCGGCAGGCACGCAACGAGCTCGAGATGCCGCAGGTCCGGCCATCGCGCCTGGTTACTGGCCATGACCTTATCGCTGCCGGAATTGCGCCAGGACCACGTTTGGGCAAGATTCTGCGCGAAATAGAAGACCTTCAGCTCGAAGGCGCGCTCACGGATCGCGATCAAGCCCTGGCCTACCTGCGCCAACGGCTTGCCGCACCCGAGCCCAACTAGCAACGCGTTGACCAGCACGCACCTTGCGCGTTTTCGGGTCGGTTCGAGATGGCGGTCGAGAGGGCGAGGCAGTGCCTCGCTTGCGCGTGATTTCGCAATTGATTAGCGTTGGGAATTAATTAGCGTTGGGGCAGTTAAGAAGCTAAAATTGAATGGTAACGTTGAGGTTTTTGGTTCGTCTGCTATGCGATTAAACGGTCGTTGCACGCCAGATCAGTCCGCCGGTCAACCGGCTAAGGTGATGGGACCGACTGTCGCAAGAATCGCGACCCTGAGGCGAGCTTGGGTACGGATAACGGCTTTACTGATGCTCGCGGGTGTGCTTTCTGCCGTTAGCAGTTTGGCGTTGGCCGAGGATGAGGAAAACAACATCTTCGAACGCCGCCCGTTGGTCGCCTACGCTTTTTCTTCCGACCACGACGATGTTATCGGCCAAATTCAGACCTACCGCGTAAGGAAAGGCGAGACGCTGCTTGATATAGCGCGGCGCTATGGGCTCACTGCCACTGAAGTGTCCGACGCTAATCATAAGCTTGACTGGTGGCAGCCGCCGGTGGGGCGCACGATCATCATACCCACTGAGTGGATTATTCCGCCCGGTCCAAGGCAAGGAATAGTCCTCAACATTCCCGAGATGCGTCTTTATTATTTTCCCGGCCGGATTGTTGGGCCGCACGGCAAGAAGACCGGGCTTACGAAGGCTGCCTTCGTAAGCGAAAATACCGTCTACACCTTCCCAGTCGGTTTGGGCCGCTATGACTGGAAGACCCCGTTGGGTCCGTTTCGCGTGCGGGGCAAAACTAAGAATCCGACCTGGGTGGTGCCGGACGATATTTATCAAGAGCATCTCGAGCGCGACGGCGAAGCCGAACATGTGGTTGAGGGCGGCAGGCCGGATAATCCGTTAGGTTACTATCGGATCGAATTAACACTTCCGGAATACGCAATTCACGGGACCGACACTCCGTGGGGTGTTGGCATGGAGACCAGCCATGGATGCGTGCGTCTTTATCCGGAAGACATCAAGCGCCTATTTTACAAAGTCAAGATCGGCACGCCCGGGCGTTTCGTCTATTATCCGGTAAAATTCGGATGGCGCGGCGGAGCGCTCTATGTGGAGGTGCACGAGGATATCTACGGGCGCTATCCGGGACTGTGGCAATTTGCCTTGAACCAGGCAAAAGTCATGGGCGTGGCCGATAAGCTTGACCTCAAAAAGCTCGAGCAGGCGGTCGCCGAAAGGACCGGGGTGCCGACCTACGTGATGCCTGGAGAAGACCCTGAGATGCTGTCGGCAGGGCGTTAGCTTACCGCCCCGGGGCACTGCTCTGCGCGCTCACCAGCAAAGGCTTGTCCGGTACTTTGCTGGCCGGTAAAGCCAGGAAAATGCACCAAGTACCGTTCCATCGGCCGTGCCTGGGTATCGACGAAGAGCGCGAGGTGCTCGAGGTCTTGCGCAGCGGTTGGATTACCACCGGGCCCAAGGCTAAACGCTTCGAACAGGAGTTTGCGGCGTACGTGGGCGCGCGCCGAGCCGTGGCGGTCGCCCATTGCACTGGTGCGCTGCATTTGGCGCTCTGGGCGCTGGGCGTGGGCGCGGGCGATGAGGTGATCACCACTCCGTTCACGTTTACCGCAACCGCGGAGGCGATCGCATATCTTGGCGCGCGCCCGGTCTTCGTCGATATCGAGCCTGAGAGCCTTAACCTGGACCCGGCAAAGGTCGAGCAGCTTTTGCAAAGCGGCCGCCTAAAGCGCCCGCGCGTCCTGCTACCGGTCCATTTCGCTGGACAAGCGTGCGACATGAACCGGCTTCTGCCAACCGCCGAGTGCTATAAACTCAAGGTTGTGGAAGATGCAGCGCACGCAGCAGGATCGGCGATCCGACTTGGCCATCGAGGGATGGTAAAGGTCGGCACCATCGGCAATCTCACCTGCTTTAGCTTTTATGCCACTAAGAACATCACCACCGCTGAAGGCGGCATGGTGACGACCGATGACGACGTTTTGGCCGACAGAATCGTTGTGGCGAGCCTGCATGGGATGAATCGCGACGCGTGGAAGCGCTACGACGCCACCGGTTCGTGGTACTACGAGATTGACGACCTGGGCTTTAAATACAACCTATCGGACGTGCACGCCGCGATAGGGCTCGCACAGCTTAAGCGCGTGGACGAGTTTCAGCGCCGCAGAGCGCAGATCGCGTGCACATACAACGAGGCGTTTGGCGCGCAGGCCGCGCTGCAAACTCCGACGGCGCGCGCAGACGTGGCCCACGCCTGGCATCTGTACGTTTTGCGCTTACGAGGCGAGCGCTTGCGAATCGGGCGCGACGCGTTCGTCGAGCTTTTACGCCGACGTGGCGTCGGCGTCTCGGTTCACTGTATCCCGCTCCATCTGATGCGCGTCTACCAGGTCAAATACGGTTACCGGCCGGGCGATTTTCCGCTCGCCGAGGACGCCTACAGCCGATGCTTGTCGCTGCCGATTTATCCCGCGATGAGCGAGCGCGACGTGGATTACGTAATCGACACCGTGCTGGCAACAGTGCGTGATAATTTGCGGTAAGAAACCGCTTCCATTAGCTACCCGCGCGCATCATCACACCAACCGCCGCGTTGCTCGGGTCTTTTAGAACTGGCCATGCCCTGTTCCGCTGCGGTTTTCATAAAGGGGCAGTTCCCTGCTATTACGCTGTTTTTAGGCTAAAATTCCCGAATGCTCAACTTGGCGAATGAGCGGTGAGGAGGGCGCTTTAGTGAGGGTTTTGGTCACCGGAGGCGCAGGGTTTCTCGGCTCTCATCTATGCGAGCGTCTGCTTAAAGAGGGCGCCGAGGTGATATGCCTGGATAATTTCTACAGCGGCAGCCGCGCCAATATCAGGCATCTGCTCTCCCATCCCAACTTCGAGATAATCCGCCACGACGTCGTTCAGCCAATCTGGCTGGAAGTCGATCGCATCTTCCACCTGGCCTGTCCCGCTTCTCCGGTGCACTACCAGTACAACCCGGTGAAGACAATCAAGACCAGCGTGATGGGGACGATTAACATGCTGGGGCTGGCCAAGCGGGTCAAAGCGCGCATTCTTCTGACTTCGACCAGTGAAGTTTACGGTAACCCGCAGCAGCATCCGCAAAAGGAGACCTACTGGGGCAACGTCAATCCGATCGGCGTGCGCTCGTGCTACGACGAAGGTAAACGCGTCGCCGAGTGCTTGATGATGGACTATTATCGGCAGAACAAGGTGGAGGTAAGAATTGCCCGCGTCTTTAACACATACGGCCCGCGGATGGCGGTAAACGAGGGCCCTGTGGTGTCGAACTTCTGCGTCGCCGCATTGCGCGGCGAAGATCTCGTGATCGTGGGCG
>Ga0080006_1180942_pt1 | contig 17835 bp, 16 predicted proteins | sample RS3BMetagenome_FD_69209 | JGI IMG/M metagenome (GOLD analysis project Ga0080006, IMG submission 69209) | Ferric oxide microbial mat and aquatic microbial communities from Rainbow Spring, Yellowstone National Park, USA - RS3B (SPADES... ... | reverse complement strand
AACATTGTAAATTTGAGCTGGCTCAGAGTTATTAGGATAAAGCCCTATGCTATAGCCTTCAATTGGATATCCACCGTTATCTAAAGGTGGTTGCCAGGAAAGTGTAATAGATAAATTACCTAAAGATGCTGAAACATTAGTTGGAGCTGTTGGGTAATTAGTTGAGCCAGAAATTACTGAGACGGTATTTGAGCCATTATTGGTAACATAAATAGTGTTTGTATTTAGATTTATTGCTACACCAAAAGGATTAGTTCCAACAGCTATAGTTGTTGTAACAGTATTTGTTGAGCCATTTATTACTGAGACAGTACCAGAGCCTTGATTAGTAACATAAATTGCATTTGTCCCTGAATTTACTGCTACGCCTATAGGTTCAAAGCCAACTGCAATATTTGTTGTAACAGTATTTGCTGAACCATTTATTACTGAGACAGTATTTGAGTTTTCATTAGTGATATAAATTGTATTTATAACTTCATTAACTGCTATGCCCGTAGGTTGAGTTCCAACAGCTATTGTTGTCACAACAGTGTTGCTTGATCCATTAATTACTGAGACAGTATTAGAACCAAAATCAGCAACATAAATTGTATTTGTTGTTGGATTAACTGCTATACCAAAAGGATTACTTCGAGATGAGAAAGACAATCTAGGGTTATCTGCATAAGATATTTTTGAACTTATGGTAGGTAAAAATTGCGATATTACTAAAGAACATAAGGTTAAAAGGGTAATTTTCACCGATTTTTTAACAAATTGCTTTTCATTAATTTCTCCTGTTTCAAAGCTATCTTGTTAAATTCGATTTATCCTATATTATCAAGCAATTTGATACAACTTACAGTATCCTTATTAGGTTATTTTGCAACGTTTCATGAAAAATTTCCTTGTAATTAAAATACTTAATTTTAAAGAATTTGCAGGTGCGGCTAATAATTTATTGCCCGTGGTTAACTTTATTTTAAGTTTTAATCGAGTGCAAAATTGTAAATTATAGCTAAATTAAAAATCGACCTAGTCAATGCTGCCAATAAAGTAACACTCACTTTGGTGCAGACCAAGCTTTTTTAAATTGATTTAACATTGATTTCAATCAAAACTTAATTTTACCAATTTAAGATTTTCAACCAATTTTGTATGCAATCAATCACCTTAGCCTCTTTTTGTAAAATCAAAGCAGTGGTATTTAACTAGAACTAGTAACTACAGGGATTTATTTTTCTAACCTTTGAATAAAAAAGCTTAGCTGATATAACGATTGGCTGATTCTTAAATTAAAGAACTACTAGGCTCAATAAACATCTCCGAAGCTCAATATTTTTCTCCAATTACCAAGTGGGCACTGCCGGACTTGAACCGACGACCTGCTGGTTGTAAACCAGCTGCTCTACCGACTGAGCTAAGTGCCCGAATTTATCATAATCAATTATATGCTGTTTTTAAAATTATTTTTTAAGAGTTTCACTTTGTGTCAATTTGCCTTGTCTGAAGTATTTTATTTATCCGGCTTACTGTTTTATTTACAGAAAGTAAATCACTTTCCACAGTTACATCACAAAGAAGCTCATATAGGCTTTCTCGTTGCTTATAGAGCTCATTTAACCTCATGATCAAATCCCCTTTAAGCAAGGGTCGCTTTATATCGTTTTTTGACAATCTTTCATATAAAGTATTTAAGCTTGCTTTTAACCAAATTACAAAACAACGAGCTTTAATATAGTTAGCAATTTCACTATCAATAATTGAGCCTCCTCCAACTGCAAGGACAAAAGAGTCATTAGTTTTAAGTATTTGCAAAATTGTTTGTTTTTCTAGTTGACGAAAGTAATTTTCACCTTTTGTTTGAAAAATCTCTGCAACTGACAAATTTGTATTTTTTTCAATCAGTTGATCTGAATCATAAAATTTAATGTTTAACAAATTTGCTAGCAAAGACCCCACAGTTGACTTGCCCGAACCAGGCATCCCAATAAGTGCAATACGCATTAAAACCTTGTTAAGAATTAATTAACTTCATCATATTTGCTATATGAGTTTCTAAATTTGCTTTAACTTCCTTTAATGAATCTCCGCCTGTTTTTCTAAGTAGCTCTTTAGCAATAACATAGCTAGCCATGCTTTCTGCTACAACCCCCATAGCTGGCACTGCTGTGACATCTGTGCGTTCTTTAAAAGAAACACTTTGTCTTTTTGTCTTAAAATCAACTGTTTTAATAGTTGGCTTATTAAGTGTTGATAACGGCTTCATAGCCACATTCACTAATATAGGTTCTCCTGTTGATATTCCACCTTCTATACCACCAGAATGGTAGGTTTTTCTGAAAAATCGAGCATCTTTGAAATAAATAGCATCATGAGCAACTGATCCTCGCTTTTTAGCAAGAGCAAAGCCGTCTCCAATTTCAACTCCTTTTATTGCTTGGATGCTCATCATTGCATAGGCTAACATAGCATCAAGTTTTCTGTCCCAGTGCACATAACTACCTAACCCAACAGGTACATTGTAAGCAATTACTTGAACTACACCGCCTAATGAATCACCATCTTTTGCGGCTTGCTTTATTTCTTGAATCATTTTTTGCTCTGCAGTCTTGTCAAAACATCTAACTGCAGAGTTATCAATTTCATCTAAATCCTCTGGTTTTGGCAGTGTTTTTAAAGAAGCCCTAACTTTTCCAAGCTGAATTACATGACTTATGATTTTTATTTCAAATTCACTTAAAAAGGATTTAATTAAGCTACCGGCTGCAACCCTAGCTGCAGTTTCTCTAGCCGATGCCCTCTCTAAAACGTTTCTAGCATCATCAAAGCCGTATTTAAGCATCCCAACAAGATCGGCATGTCCCGGACGAGGCTCAGTTAAAAGACGTTGCGGCACGTTTTGTTCAACTGACATCTCTTTAGCCCACTTTGGCCATTCAGTATTACTTATTTCAATTGCAATAGGGGATCCTAGAGTATATCCATGCCTAATACCAGATAAGATTTTTACTTCATCTTTTTCAATGCGCATCCGTGGCCCCCTACCATATCCTAAGCGCCTGCGAGCTAACTCATTTTCAAGCTCTTGATATCCAAACTTAATTCCTGCAGGTAGGCCCTCAACAATTACTACAAGTGCTTGACCATGAGATTCACCTGCCGTTAAAAACCTAAGCATTAATTAAAAGATTCCTCTAGTTTAGTAACTAAATCAGCTTGAGCCATTGAGTAAGCAGCTTTAATTGCATTAACAATAGCCTTTGCTGAAGAAGAACCGTGAGAAATAACAGAAACCCCTTTTACCCCTAAAAGCATTGCACCACCTGTAGTTTCAGGATCAAGCTGTGTGGCTACTGGCGCCAATACAGAAAAAATTTTTTCTAGTAGCTCCTTTAACTCTGTTGATTGAGATAAGACAGCAATTAAAGTATTGATAAAAAATTTTAAGGAGCCTTCCAATGTCTTTAACGCTACATTTCCCGTAAAGCCATCAGTGACAATGACATCTGCTTGGGTTGTTAGAATATCGCGTCCTTCACAGTTGCCTATAAATTCAAAATCCTTTGTTGGCTCTCTACTTAAAAGTTCATAGGTGTCTTTTACTAAAATGCTTCCTTTGCCAGCCTCTTCTCCATTTGAAAGCAATGCGACCTTAGGCTGTTTAATATCAAAACGTTGCTTAGAAAATATTGATCCCATATGAGCAAACTGAACTAGCCACTCTGATTTGCACTCCGTATTTGCCCCAGCATCAATTAAAACGACAGGCTTTCTATTAGGAACAGGAAGTGGTGTTGCAATACCAGGCCTACTAACGTTTTTAATTCTGCCTAATCTAAATAAAGATGCTGCCATCACAGCCCCAGTATTACCAGCTGAAACAAAAGCAGAGGCCTTTAAATCTTTAACTAATTCAACGCCTCTAACAATGGAACTGTCTTTTTTTTGTCTAACAGCAAGAGCGGGATCTTCATCCATTGCAATTGCTTGGCTGACAAAAAATTTTGAAATCCTTGGATGATCAACATCTTTTAAAACTGACTCAGGTCCAACAAGTATTACCGGAATGTCTTCATCTGCTGCAATAAATGCACCTTTTAAAATTTCTTCAGGTGCATTATCTCCCCCCATAACATCTAAAGCAACTGGCAACACTAGCTAGTCTCTATTACTTGCCTATCCTTATAATAACCACAATTCGGGCATAAGCCATGGGGTTGCTTTTGAGCATTACACCTTGGACAGATAGAAACCGGGCGCAAAGTCAGTTTCCAAGCTGATGCTTTACGCGAACGAGTTTTAGATCTAGAGGTTTTTCTCTTTGGAACTGCCATTACTTTGCTTTACTTTATTGCTCAATGAACAGATCTGTCAAAAGTCAAGGCGATTTTCATTCTTTAAAACGTCTAAGACTTTAAAAGGATTATTTGGCTCATAACTGCAACTACATGAACCAGAGTTTAAGTTTTTCCCACAGTTTTGACAGAGCCCTAAACAAGCTTGATTACATAACGGCGCTAGGGGCAACTCAACTAATAGGGCATCTCTAGCCACCAGGGATAAATCTAGAGTTGAGTTTGCCATAGGATACTCATCTTCTATCGCTGGACTATAGCTATAAAAATCCTTTAGTTCAGCTTGGATCAAACCAGCGGTATTTTCCAAACACCTACGACAGGTTCCTATCCAACCTGCCTTTGCTGAACCACTAACTAATACTTTGGATCCAACTAACTCTAGCTGAACCGAAACATAAACTTTGCTCCCTTCAGGCACCCAAGAAAAAGGCATTTCTATTCCTGGGATAACCCCTTCTTTTGATACTTCAAGCTTGTCATAATCTCCTTTTTCTAATCGGGCTGTATTTACTAAAAAACTGCCTAGCTTATCAGTTTTCATAAAACCCTCCTGAACAATTACCACGTTCACACTTCGTCTTGATCAAAAAACCTCATAGCAACCTTGGGAGATTCCTCCTGGGGCTCAGTTAATACCTCCTGAGGCTTTGGAATTAGCTTTTCTCTTGCTACTGCTACAACCCTCTGGATGTCCTTTAGAGCAATTTCAAAAGCTGCTAGCTTTTTATCACAATAATCCACCGCTTCATGCTTTATCTTGCGAGCTCTTTGCTCTGCCTCCCCTATGATATTTTGTGCAGCAATTTTTGCTTGGCGCATAATTTCACTTCGTTGAACCATTCGTTCAGCTTGAGATCTAGCCTGTTCAATAATTGATTCAGCTTCGTTTTTAGCACTTTGGATCAGCTCATCTCTTTCAGAGAGAATCCACTTAGCATCCTTTAGCTCCTCCGGTAACTTTTCCAAGGCCTCATTTAAAAGACTAAGTAGCTCTTCTTTTGGAATAACCACAGACTGGCTTAAAGGCAATGACCTGGCATTTTCTATTATTAAAATTGCATTTTCAAGATTAGATCTTAAAGTAAGCTCGTCAGCATCACTCATTTTTGCACCAATTAGATACTACCACTTCTGCCAAACTTCTCTACTAGCATTTTACCAACTGGCTTTGGCACAAATTCAGATACATCTCCGCCATAGCGTGCAACTTCTCTGAGCAGCCTAGATGCTATAAATGAATACGTTGACCCAGTTGGTATAAAAATTGTTTCAATGCCGGAAAGCTCATGATTCATTTGAGCCATCTGCAACTCATTTTCAAAGTCTGAAACAGCCCTTAATCCTCTTACAATTACTTTTGCCCCTACATCTTTAGCCACATTTACAACTAAAGTGCTAACTGAAACAATTGAAACATTAGGTAAATGAGCCACTGATTCTGCGATCATTTGTCGCCTTTCTTCTGCGCTGAAAAGTGGCTCGCTTTTTTGTGGATTCCTCAAAGCCGCCACTACAACCTCATCAAAAATTTCAGCTGCCCGTTCAACAATTTCTAAATGCCCATTATGAAAAGGATCAAACGAACCTGGATACAAAGCAGTTAATTTAGCCATTTGTAGAGTCCTTCCTTTTAAATATTGTCACTAAAGTACCCCCATATTGTTTGTTAACCAATTTGATATAGTCCTCTGGTACAAAATTTATTTCTTTTTCTGATTCAATTACCACGGTATTAGCTTTAAGTATAGTCAATAATTCACTAAAACTGCATGAAGAATAAGGCGGATCAATAAAAGCAAGATCAAAATCAATATCTTTGTGTAATTGAGCCCATTTAAAAACGTCAGATTTAAAAATTTCAAAACGATTTTGGGCAATCTTTAAAGAATTAATGTTTTCTTTTAAAGTCCTAATTGATTTATAAGAACGATCTACAAAATAAACTTTTTTTGCTCCCCTAGATATTGACTCAATTCCATATGCACCACTACCACAGTAAAGATCAACCACAAAATTAAGCTGAGCTAAGGCATTGATTGAATAAAGCACAGAAAAAACCCCGTGCTTAACCCTCATTAGTGAAGGGCGCCCCGCAATAGAGCCTTTAATTATTCGCCCTCTTAGCTCTCCACCTGTTATTCTCACACTTTAACTTTTAAAAATAAATTCTTTCTTTTCTTGGGAAATAAACACTTCTACTTCATCCATGAGCATATTAATAAGCTTCTGATCATAGCAATCTTTGTTTTGTAAAATTTCATAAGCTAATTGTCTTGCTAAAAGAACTAAATCTTTGTCTTTTCTTAATGAGGCTAATTTTAAATCCGAGGCACCTTGCTGGCGCAGATCCATTAAGGTTCCCTCACCTCTTAAGGATAAATCAACTTCAGCTAACTCAAATCCATCCGTAGTATTTTCAAGAGCTTCTAATCGCACAACTGCATCATCAGAAGGTTCTTTACTAACTAAAAAACAATAAGATTGCAAAAAAGAGCGCCCAACACGTCCTCGTAATTGGTGGAGCTGAGCGATTCCAAAGCGATCTGCGTCAAGTATTATCATCACGGTGGCATCAGGAACATCAACGCCTACTTCAACTACCGTTGTGGAAATTAAAACTGAAATATCTGAGTTTTTGAAACGGTTTATAACATCCTCTTTTTCTTTCTGTGGCATTTGCCCGTGCAACACTGCTACTGAGACATTTGCCAGATAACCTTGTTTTAACCTCTTGTATTCAGACATTACTGAAGAAGCATCAAAACGCTCTGAATCCTCAACCATCGGGCAAATTACATACCCTTTATATCCTTTTAAGACCTCAGAAACCATTAAATCAAATGCTTCTTTTTCTTCAAGGTCAGTTTTTACCCATTTAGTTTTAATTGGTTTTCTCCCAGCTGGTAAGGCTTTAATTGTTGAAAGCTCAAGGTCTCCATAAACAACCATTGCAGCTGTTCTAGGTATTGGAGTTGCTGTCATTACTAATGTATCAACTACTAAACTAGACTTTTCACGTAAGGCAAAACGCTGCTCTACTCCAAAGCGATGTTGCTCATCAATAACTACTAGAGATAAGTTTTTAAATTCTACATCTGAAGAAATTAATGCATGAGTCCCGATAACAATGTCAATTTTTCCTACTTTAAGGTCTTTAAGAAGCATTTTGCGTTTAGAAGTTGGCATTGAAGAGGTCAATAATTCAACTTTAACGGGTCTTTTTTGTTCCAAAGTATTTGGGTCATTTATTTGATAATCACTAAAAAAGTTTTTAACAACACTAAAGTGTTGTTCTGCTAAGACCTCAGTTGGAGCCATTAGTGCTGCTTGATATCCAGAGGACACTGCCGTGTAAATTGCACACATTGCTACAACTGTTTTGCCGGCCCCTACATCACCTTGCAATAACCTGTGCATAGGATAAGGGCTGGCCATGTCTTTTAATATGTCTTTAATAACTCTGTGTTGTTCAGCAGTAAGCTCAAAAGGTAACTTTTTAACAAATTGCCAAAGTAAACCATCTTTATCATCAGGTTTCATGTCAACATGACTTATTCCCGAAGGATATTTTTTTAATTCAATGTCGCGCTTAACTAACGGGATTTGAACTCTTAAAAGCTCATCAAATGCTAATCTCTTTCGAGCCTTTTCTACATCTTTTATAGTGGGTGGACAATGAATATATCTAATTGCTTGATCTCTCGTTAATAAATTATGTTTTTTTAAAAATTCTTCTGGAACTGGATCAATAAAATGTGTTGAACGTTGAAGTATTTCATTTATCAATGATCTAAAGTGTCTACTAGTTAAATTGAGTTTTTCAGAAGATGGATATATTGGAATGATTTTGCCAGCAAATGAATCAGTTGCTTTACCAATAACTTCTAAAGTTGGATTCGTCATTGATTTATAGCCTTTATAAATGCTTATTTTGCCAAAAACTGCAACCTCCATATCTAATTCCAATTGCTTGACTCTCCACGGCTGGTTAAAAAAAGTCAATATCATATAACCACTTAGATCTTGAATTAAAACCTCAACTAAAGATTTTTTTGAGCGCGTTTGTCTTGGCCCAACAATATTTCTTACAACCCCAGTAATTAATACATCTTCGTTGATTTTGGCTTGCTTGATTAAAAGCTCATTTGACATATCCACATAGCGCCTAGGGTAATAAGTAAGCAAATCTGCCAAATTATTAATGTTAAGGCTTTTCAATGATTTAGCAACGCTTTTGCTACATTTTTTAAGTGCTAAAATATCAGTGCGCGCTAGAAATACTAAGCTACGCCCCATTGTTGTTACTCCACTGAAAGCAAATAAGGATAAAAGGGCTGTCCACCTTGATGGATTTCAACTTCAACCAAAGGATATTTTTCTGAGATATAAGACTCTAAATGGCGCGTAACATTTAAGTGTGCACCTTGTCCCTCAAACACAGTAATTAGTTCAGTATTTGGCTTTATAACTTTATCTACTAACCTACATAAAACATCTTCTAAGGATTTCCCGACAACTTCAATTGCATTTTTTGTAATAGCCATCCAATCTCCAGCTGATACTTCACCTGCTTCAGTTGTTGCATCTCTAACAGCCATCACAACTTCTGCGTAAAACACCTCTTTTTTCTTTTCCTCCATAGCATTAAAATTTGTTTCTAAATCTGAATTTGGATCATATTCAAGTAAGGCCCCAAAGGCTTCAATTACATTATCAGTTTCAAGAACTAACACCTTTTTATCTGCTATTGCTGCAGCTTCTTTTGCTACGGGAATGATATTTTTATTGTTTGGCAAAATAATTACATTTTGGGCATTTATTAAATTAATGGCTTCTAAAAATTCTCTTGTGGATGGATTCATAGTTTGACCCCCAGGGATTACTACTTTAACACCTAGTGAGTTAAAAATTCGTTTTATCCCTTCCCCATTTGCAACTGTGATAATTGCAGTATTAACAGACTGTTGAGATACTAAGGACTCAGATTTTAACGCATCTTTTTGTTGAGCAGCCGTAACCCACTTTTCTTCCTCTACCTGTTCTAAATAAGTAACTCTTATATTTCTAGGGCGTCCAACATCAATAGCTGCTTCAATTACAGATCCCACATCTGGAGTATGTATATGGCAGTTATAAAGACCTTCATCGCCTACTATTACCACAGAATCCCCCATGGTTTCCCAAACCTCTTTAAAGCCATTTAATTTATCCGGATCAATTTCTAACAAAAACATAACTTCATAAAGTAATGACGATGTATCGATAGAACTATCAGCGTCTTGTGCACTTAGCTGATTTAGTTGTGTAACACTTTGGGATTTAAGTAAAGCATTGCGTACTTTTTCAGGAAGATAATCATGAAGCGAGCCTAAAGGTTTGCCCCCTAAAGCAACAACAATGGCATCTAAGAATAAAACCACTCCACAACCCCCGGCATCAACGACGTTAGAAGCTGCCAAGATAGGAAGTTCTTCGGGAGTATTCATTAATGCCTTAAGAGCACCGTCTCTTGCTGCAGTAGCTAAAGCTAGCAACGATGGTTGTTCTTTAGAACTCTCAATGATTGAACAAGCCGCCAATGCCCCTTGCTTAATGACTGTAATCATAGTGCCTTCAATTGGGACAGCAACAGCTTTGTAAGCAGCTTCACTTGCTGCCTTTAAAGCATTACAAACATTAAAAACATCTGCATCAAATACAATTGCATTACAAAAAGAACGTAAAATTTGCGAGGTAATTATCCCTGAATTACCTCTTGCTCCCATCAAAGAACCATGTGAGATTGCTTTAACAATGTTAGCAGGCTCATCATTGGTGTTTTGCAACTCATCAATGGCTGATTTAACGGTGAGCACCATGTTTGAACCTGTATCGCCATCTGGCACTGGATAAACATTTAATCTGTTAATTAGCTCTTGATGACTTTGCAAGGACGCAAAAAAGTTACATATAACGTCCTTTAAAATTTTTGGCGTAAGGAAGGGTTCACTCTTTATTGACATTTAAATCCTTTTGCTAATTTTGCATACATATCTTGACTCAATCAATACTAGCCTATTAGAGTATGAATTTAGATTATGCCAATGGTATGTGAACTTTGCGGCAAAAAGCCTTTTTTTGGGATGAGCGTTAGCCACTCTCACAGGAGGGTAAAACGCCGCTTTGACCCCAACATTCAAAAAATACGTGCCATAATGGGAAATAAAACCACAAGAATTTACGTGTGCAGCTCTTGCATAAAGGCAAATAAGGTTCGCAAGCCCCCCAGAGGACTAAGCTAGCCATTTGGCTCGATTAAAGCTCCGCTTTTTTTCAGGATACAGCTTTACAGAATGGGTTAGGATCTTAGGTCCTTTAATTGTCCTAATTTTAGTAATTAGCATAGCAATTGTTATTTGGGGGCCAAATAATGATGTTTCAGGTGTTATATTTATCCTTAGCTTCCCAGTATGGCTCATAATTTCTCTGTTAATAGGGCCTAAGGAAAATTCTAAAAAGAATGAGAAAAACCCTTTGGAGTAAAAGAAACACCTTCAATTGTTCTTACATTGGGATCCTTTGTACACTTTCCGATACATATTGGTGCACTCAGACCTCGGTTAATAAACTCATCTTGTACTTGTTTTCCCTCTGGCGCGCTAAAGAGCAATACATAATCATCCCCGCCTTTAAGGGCAACCTCTGTCTCAACGCCTGGCGCTGCAAAGCAATTTTTTAGCTCAATACCAACATTTGACGCTACAGCCAACCTATCAGCATCAAGTGCTAATCCATCGCTAATATCAATCATGGCAGTTGCACCAGCTTTTAAAGCTGTTGCTCCTTGAACCACGTGAGCTATCGGACGCTTTAGAGCACTTAACTCATCATCTGTTAATTCTGCTTTTTTTTGATACTTAGATAGCGCTAAGGCTGCTAAACCAACTGGAGCACTTAAATAAAGTAAATCTCCTGGATAAGCCCCCTTGCGCGTTAAGAATTTAGGACCAGTTGGAACTCCAATAGCACAAACTGATATAGCTAACACGTCTGCACTAGTTGTATCTCCTCCTATAATGCCAGCTCCGTATGATCGGGCCGCAACATTAAGTCCATCAGCTAATTCTTTAAATTCATCCCGGCTAATCCCTTTGGGTGCACTCAAAGTCACAGTTAAAAAACGAGGTGCGGCTCCCATAGCGGCTATATCACTAACTGCCCTGGTTACGGCCTTCCACCCTAAATCAAAAAAAGAAAAATCACTTGGCAAATGAATTCCTAAAATTGTGTTATCTACTGATATTGCAATCTCGCCAGAACCCAGGTTAACAACAGCAGCATCATCGCCAATGCCAATGACTAAATCCCTAGTTCGCTGAGATCCAAAAACTTCACTAAAAAGGCTAATAACTTCGGCTTCACCGAGTTTTTCGTGTCCCATTTACCATCTACATTAAGGCAAAGTTATAATTAATGATATTCAACATTAAAATTGAATGTTATTATATGCTGGTTTTTTTTTATCAAATTAATTGGAAGGAGCTAGGATGACGACAAGTAGCCAGTTCAAGGGAGCACATATAAAGAGTTCTAAGTTAGAAAACTGGGTCAAGGAGGTTGCTACTTTAACCCAGCCAGATGAAATTTATGTATGTGACGGCTCCCAAGAAGAATATGAGCGTTTATGTAACCTGCTTTTAAAGAACGGCACTTTTTTAAGACTTAATCAGGATAAAAGGCCAAACAGTTATTTGGCACGCTCTCATCCGTCAGATGTAGCCAGAGTTGAACAAAAGACATTTATTTGCTCAAAGAATGAAAAAGACGCAGGACCTACAAACAACTGGAGAGATCCTAATGAAATGAAGAGCGTGCTTACAGGGCTTTTTAAAGGATCGATGAAGGGTCGCACAATGTATGTAATTCCATTTTCTATGGGGCCAATAGGATCACCTATTTCACAACTCGGTGTGCAAATAACAGATTCGCCATATGTTGCAGTTTCTATGAAAATCATGACCAGAATGGGTCAAAAAGTTTTAGATTTACTCCAAGATAATAGAGATTTTGTTCATTGTTTGCATTCAGTGGGATACCCACTAGATGCTAATCAACAAGATGTCCCTTGGCCCTGTAATCCTGATAATACCTACATAACCCACTTTCCAGAAACCAGAGAAATCTGGTCATTTGGATCCGGATATGGGGGCAATGCGTTACTTGGTAAAAAATGTTTTGCCTTGCGAATTGCATCAGTTATGGCCCGAGATGAGGGATGGTTGGCTGAACACATGCTAATACTTAAACTTACTTCTCCGCAGGGCAAAGTCCATTACATAACTGGAGCTTTTCCTTCAGCGTGCGGGAAAACTAATTTAGCTATGCTTATTCCAACATTGCCTGGATGGAAAGTTGAAACAATTGGCGATGATATTTGTTGGATGAAAATAGGTAGCGATGGCACCTTGCGTGCAATAAACCCAGAAGCAGGCTTTTTTGGGGTCGCACCAGGAACTAATGCAAAAACCAACCCTAACGCAATTGAAACGCTTAAACAAAACACAATTTTCACCAACTGTGCCTTAACTGATGACGGAGACGTTTGGTGGGAGGGATTAACCGATGAACCCCCATCACATTTAATAGATTGGCAAGGAAATGATTGGACGCCGCAAAATGACAAACCAGCAGCGCACCCAAATTCAAGGTTTACAGTTTCAGCTTCACAGTCACCTTCAATTGCTCCTGAATGGGAGGACCCGGAGGGCGTCCCAATATCAGCAATTTTATTTGGCGGAAGACGTTCCTCGGTTGTGCCCCTAGTTCATGAAGCTTTTGATTGGAACCATGGTGTTTTTCTTGGTTCTATAATGACTTCAGAGACAACAGCTGCTGCTGAAGGTGCACGTGGAGTCTTGCGTAGGGATCCATTTGCAATGCTGCCTTTCTGCGGTTATAACATGGCAGATTATTTTGCACATTGGCTCTCCTTTGCTGAACGTGTTGATTTAGATAAACTTCCTAAAATTTACTATGTCAACTGGTTCAGAAAATCAGCCAGTGGCAAGTTCTTATGGCCCGGATATGGTGAAAACTCTAGGGTTTTAGCCTGGATAGTTCAACGAATTGAAAAAACTGGCAAAGCTACTCAAACTCCAATTGGTTACGTTCCAACCGTAGATGCTATAGACACTCAGGGGCTTAATATTGATCACCAAACTTTAGAGGAACTACTTAAAGTTAACAAAGCAGAATGGCTAGAGGAAATCCCTGGAATTGAGCAATATTATGAGCAATTTGAAGACCGCATCCCAGCTGAACTATATGAACAACTAAGAGCGCTTGAAAAAAGACTTAGTTAGCTAAATTTTTAACTTACTATTTTTTTTGAATTAGCCTTAAATGCTCTGTGAGAAGCGAGGTAGGAGCTAAAGCCAATTGCACAAGCTACTGCTAAGAGCAAGTCGCCTTCTTGAAATTTAAATGCAAACAAAGTTGCAAGCAAACCTCCTAATACCCAAATCAGCTGAAGCTGGCTTTCAGATCGCGCAAAAGCTCTTCCGCGATTTAGCTCAGCAATATTTGTTTGAATTATTGCATCATATGAAGGTTTAGCTATTGCCCCACCAAATCCAATTGCAAAAGTAGCCATTGCTTGGGAATAAACATTGCCTACCCAACCAGCCAATCCAGCTAAAACCACTGCCACAAATAAGCCCAACTGCAAAATTTTTGTTGGCGCAATATTGCGACGCAAGAACTTCACTGATAAAGATCCCAATAAAGAACCCAACGTAGAAGCCCCTAAAACATACCCATATAAGTAAGTAGCAGCATGCATGTTTCTTAACGCAAAGGCCAAGAAAAAAGTTACAAACCCGGTGGAACCCCTTAGAACTGACATAGCAGCCAGTGAGATTATAGTTTCCTCATCCATTATGAAGCGCTTTGTTTTAAAAGACCCATACTGAAACAGGTTTATGGAATCTCTGGCATCAGGATCTTTTATAAGCCTAAGTGCGCCAAATAGTGCAGCAAAATAAATTAAGGCATCTAACCTGAGCACCCAGATAGATCCGAAAATCTTAAAAATTGCTATTGCAACACCCCCAAAAATAAAACCAGCAAGTGATGACAAAAAGGCAAGTCTTGCATTTAATGATGGCAAATCCTGTGACGCACTTACATATTCTGGCATTAGTGCTGAACGAATCACCATAAATAGTTTGGAGGTTACCATCACTCCAAAGGCCTCAGGGAAAAGCAATATGTTATTTATTGAAAGTGACATTAAAATGACCAACCAAGCTCTTAAAAAAAGCGATAAATAAAGTAAGGATTTCCTAGTTTTTCTTCCTTTGTCAATGAGGGGACCTAAAAAGGGAGTGATTACGGCAAAAGGAGCCATAGTAAGGAGCAAATATAAAATTATTCGCGATCTTGCCTCATGAACAGAAATTGAGAAAAATAAAGTTCCAGCTAAAGAAATTGTAACAAATGTATCTGCTCCTAATGCCAACACTTGCAAAAGAGCGATCCTGCCAAAGGCACTATCTTGATCAAGCAAATCTGATAATGAATTTTTTAAGAAGTTACCAATTGGCAAAATAATTCTTTTTCTCAATGTGCTTTCCGTTTTTAAACGTTATCATTGTATTAGGAATTTGTGAAACAAGGAGGCTTAATGAAAGCTTATGTATTAATCCAAACCGAGGTAGGCAAAGCTGGTCAGGTTGCTGATGAAATTAAAAAAATTGGCGGTGTAGTAAGTGCTGATAATGTCACCGGGGTGTATGACATTATTGCCCTTGTGCAATCTGATTCCGTAGATGAACTTGGGAAAAAAGTCGTAAAAGAAATTCAACTAGTTCAAGGAATTACTAGAACGCTAACCTGCCCTATAGTTAATCTTTAATATCTTAATTAAAGTACGATTAACTTAAAAATTTGCAACCAGCTCTAAGCAATCTGATTAAAAGTAACAGGGTTAATTTTGCTTAATTAAGGCATAAAATTAGCTTAAAGTTAGCTTAAGACTTTAGCTATGTGACCCCAGATGAAAAGCAAAAGTTACTAAATTATTTTGCATGAAGGAAAAAAATAACCCAAAAGCACACACAGTTGGCTTTAACCAATCTAGTTTTAACATCGCTAACTTTTTAAAAGAGTCTTTAAAAAATTGGAAAGATCCTCAAGAGCTATCCTTAATTTTTTTAAGACTCTTTATTGGAATTACCTTTGTTTTTGCAGGGCTACAGAAACTTGCTAATCCTAATTTTTTAAATCCAAAATCAACATCTTCAATTACTGCTCAAATGGCGTCTTATTCAAGGACTAGCCCAATAGGAGGCCTCCTTAAGCACTTAATCGAACATAGCCAGTTCATCGGGCTCTGTATTGCTTTAGGAGAATTGGCAGTTGGAATAGGAATCTTATTTGGGCTTTTAACTCGCCTGGCAGCCTTTGGTGGTATGTTAATTTCTCTTAGCTTATTTTTATCAGTTTCTTTTAACGCCAATCCGTACTATACCGGTTCAGATATAGTTTTCTTTTTTAGCTTTACACCATTTTTAATTAAAGGAAGCTCGTATTTATCAATTGATCAAGTCATTAAAGCTTACCTAGAACATATCACCTACCAAAAACCTTCAAAAATCAAATCCGCGGTTAATGAAAAAAGACGTTTAATATTAACTACTACAGGCTATGTAGCAGGATTAACGGGACTTTTAGGTGCATTTGTAGCCACCATTGGTCGATTACTATACTCACCATCTAACTTAAAGACCGCTACTTTAAATCTGCCTTCTTCAAGTAATCCAATTAGCCAAAAAAGCACATCAACTAATACATCAGCAACTCAAGGACAAACAACAGCTTCAAACCACGGATATTTAATAGGTCAGGCAAGTCAAGTGCCAGTTGGACAAGCTGCGACTTTTACCGATCCAGTTTCAGGTGATCCAGCCTATATATATCGAGAAAGCCAAGGGAATTTTGTTGCTTTTGATGCGATCTGTCCACATGCTGGGTGCACTGTAAGTCCTTATGTATCACAAAAATTAGCAGTTTGTCCTTGTCATGGTTCCGAGTTTGATCTAATAACAGGCGTAGTAATTTCAGGCCCAGCTCAAAGTAATCTCACTCCAATTAACGTAAATTATGATGCATCAAGTGACAACTTATATGTCACTAATTAAGATACTTATATATTAAGAACCAACACTAAAAAGCCTCATATCCTTTGAGGCTTACCTCATCGATAAGATCAATGCCCCCACTGGCCTTAATCGTACCGTCTTTTAATATAAAGACTTTTTCAGGACTTAGCTCTTTCGCTAATTTAGGATAGTGCGTAATTGAAACAACAACCCTTTTAGGATTAATTTCAAAAAGCATTTTAATAGCCCGTTTGATTAAATCTAAACCATCTACATCAAGTCCTGAATCAATTTCATCTAATATTGCTACTTTTGGATCTAAAGCCATTAAGTTTAATAATTCTGCTCTTTTTTTCTCGCCACCTGACATATCTTTATTTACAACTTTATCTTTGAAAGCTTCATAATCAATCTCAAGAAGTTCTGCTGCATAACTTAACTGCTTCTCACTAACAGGGGGATCAGCAGCTAAATACATTTGATTAAAGGTCACACCTAGTAGTTCTATTGGCTCTTGATAAGTTACAAAAATACCTAACTTTGCCCTCTGATAACTATCAAGATCATTAATTGCCTGTGAGTTAACAAAAAGATTTCCGGCACTAACTTTATAAGCACTCCTACCAGCAACCGCACCAGCAAAAGATGATTTTCCTGATCCATTAGGACCCATAATTACATAACAGCCATGATTAAGCTCCAACTTAAGACCTTTTACTGCCGTTACGTTAGCAACTTCAATTGTTAAATTTTCACAGGAAAAACTACTCATCTTAAATTTCTATATATAGCTCGTTTTCTTTAATTACAGGGTCAAACACTTTAACAGGATGAGTTGCAGGCAAGCAAAGGGCTTTGCCTGTTTCCAAATCAAAAGTTGAGCCATGTTTTGCACATTCAATTGTCTTATCTTGACAATCAACCTCACCTTCAGAAAGCGGAAATTTTTCATGCGAACAACAATTTTCTAGCACATATAAATTATTCTCGACCTTTATAACGACAACCTCTAAATCACTGTTAACAACTAAGGCTTTTGCTTTACAATCTTTAAGCTCATCAATTGAGATTAACTTGACTAACACTTAAACCTGTTCCTTATTTCCTATGCACATGTGTCCACCGCCAAAGCGCCTTCCACACATCATGCCTCGGACTTTTTCTACCGTGGTTTTCCCGCTGTCGGGACACGTCCTATCCAGTGAGTCACTAGATAGGCAGCGGATTTCCACAGCCGTTTCGCTCTCCGGTTGACCAGGGTGGTCTATGACGGCAACGGGCTTAACCATTTTCCCGTTACCTTCCACTTGCGTCTTTGCTCCCACGGAATGTCCGCCCGTGGTCACCTGGTA
>Ga0080006_1193915_pt1 | contig 17840 bp, 8 predicted proteins | sample RS3BMetagenome_FD_69209 | JGI IMG/M metagenome (GOLD analysis project Ga0080006, IMG submission 69209) | Ferric oxide microbial mat and aquatic microbial communities from Rainbow Spring, Yellowstone National Park, USA - RS3B (SPADES... ... | reverse complement strand
CGATTTTCGATGTAAGCATCTTTCCATTTCCTCCATGTACTCGATAAATCTTAAACAAACTCCGCCGACGCTCTTCTGCCGAGCTGCTCGAATGCTTCGTAGTTGATCGCAGAGACCAACCGGCGCTCTCTGTGGAAGCCATGCACGACATACTTCTCTTTCATGATGAAATGGGCTTTGCTGTTACGCATGGGGATCACGTCGAATAGAAGCTTGCAGAGGCGAGCACGATTGGATTCGGAGAATGGGTCTTTTGCAGACTGCCCTGTTCAGTACATTCTTGTGGCGCAAGATTTAAGTCTTGGTTGCATCACGTCTCAACCATCATACAGGCATGACGTCGATCGGTCCGAGTCAGAGAGCAGCACGATGAGCCTGGACGATCTAAGGTTGCATTCGCGCTCTTGCTGCTGCATCTCTTCCGAACTGGCTGGCAACTCGAGCTCGGTCGCTGCCAGCTCGTCGGTTGTCTTCATGGATATCAATTAGGAACCCGTTGGATCTGTTCCCAGTTTTCTGGACCAGTGAGGTTAGGGCACCAGGTTCCAGTTCGCGATTCATGAAGCAGTCGAGACTGATCTGCACGAGATGTTTAAGACTTATTTGGTACTTATCGGGTGCCGCGCTCCCGCGTACATTCGAATCAACGAAACGGAGCACCGATGCACCAAGATACCACCGGGAACCTGCACCCATATGTCTGATCCGAGAACCAGGCCGTGCTGCATCTTCTGTCCCGAATATCCGTTTTCTCTGGGTGCGAATATTTGATCGAAACATTCCCGAGGGATATGAATAGCTGGCAGCCCTGCGTCCCGAATGCTTACGACCATTTTTGCCCGACGAGAAGCGTGCAGCCGGCAGCAGCTCAACGAGACATCCACAAGTACGATTCCATGCGATCGTTCATGGCGCTCGACATCCTCGGTTATCATCGAAGCGAGCGGCTCGTCAATTGATCAGTACGCATCAAAATAGCGTTTGACACCAAAGGAGACGCCGCCGGCAATTATGACCTAGGAAGCATATGGTGGTACGGGTCGCAGCTCAACACCAATATCCGTTGTGTCATCTTGGAACGTTTTAGAGGAGTCCGAAAAGACGTTGTGCAAGAGCCGGAGAAAAGAATCTGGTGATTTCACGTATCGAAGTGTCCTTCGACATAGGATACGACGTTGAATGATCCTGTCGATCCAGCAGTTGCAGGTGAATGCTTCATGGTGTCGCCGCCAGCGCAAATGTTGTCGACATGCCCGCTGCCCTCTTGTCTACGAAATGCAGTCTGGCCCTTCTTTGATGATCCATGTACAAGTCTAGCATTTGTCCCAAATGAAATCACATCGAATGAGACGGTGATTCATCCGTCCCGTTCAGAGCGCTCGCGTATCAGTCCTCGGTCGATGGTGCACTGTTCATGATGCAGCGGTTTCGAGTAGTGGCGTGCCCTCTTCTTCTTTGCCTCGTATCTCTTCATCACCTTTCGTATCAACAGTACGTGAACTTGATATTCTGTGCCTTTATTGGCAGTGTTTCGTCGCGATCATGTAGAAACCGGATACTCCATGATTGTGACAATCGTCTAGCTATATTCTCAAGAGTTCTCTCGGGGATACACGACATTCGGAATACGGACAACGGTATATACGGTTCGTCCAGGTGCTCGGCGTCGAGCAATGGACTTGTACATCCAAGACGATTTCTAGCAAGCTAATTGTGATAGTAGAAGACTGCTCGCGACTTTTCACCAATTTACAGGGTATATTCCCCTTCATTGGATACCTACGAGAGGAACAAATAGTTACACGTTTCGCGTACTGGTACAGAAATTCCAGAACTCAATGCTCCGCGTACCATACGATCCCGAGCAGAGCCCGACAGGTATCAAGAAGCTCAGACTCGACGTGCTTCAAAGCGTGCGCCTTTCAAGAGGCTGCTGAGCATGACATCGAGGCGTCTGAGCACCACAATGCGCGCTGGTCGCCAAGCAAAAGCGCTGCGCTTCAGCGACGCAGCACCTATGTTGCGTCGTTGCAAGCCAGCTACCCGCTGAGGCATTGCTTCGACATGCAAAGATTTCGATCGATCTGTACAACTGAGAAAACACGCAATCCATCGACGCGTGTCTTTTGGATGTGCTCGAAAACGTGCTCGTTCTTTTGCGAGTCGCAAATGAGTGCATCGATGCTCCAGCGCAGATTAGCACCCATAACCGATAGTCATCCACTTGATCTAGTCGGATCGCGTGCACCTAACGGATACGCCATTTGAAGCATGCGCTGTGCGCGCTCTTCCATGCCGGCAGTTGCTGCGCGCTTTTATAGTAGGGCGGCTCGCGTGCACGGACACGGGGGCACTTGCGCGACACTCGGTACGCCTGGAAGCAACCCCTCTAGTGTCAACGTATATCCCTGTGCGGAGTGTGCTTTCGTCGTGGCGCTTCTGGCGGGGCAAGCGCAGCGAATTCACGAGCTCGGGTCGTGTACAGGCGCCGCCTCGCGCACTTCAAACGAAGCTTCATGTTTGAACTTGTATGCATGTGCTGTCTCCGCGACGGAGACGATACTGCAACGCAGCAATCTGGCTTCACGAGGAGTTTCTTCGTGGCATCCAGCGGAGTACTGAGTGGGCTTTGCGCTTCACTCGATGCACAGGGCATCAGTTCGCGTGCACACGCCCCTCAGCCTTCACATTCGAGCGTGCGTTTCATCAACGACACGCGTTCAAGAAGTACCAATGCCCGTGTGCTGTGTAGATTTTCGCAAGGTTCAAACACGGAAATTCCGTGACGATTTCGACACTATTGTCCACATGGCAAGCATACTGGCACTCTGCATGCTTCTAAAGAATTGAATCTTGATCATTTTGCAGCTGTAGCTGCCGTTGCTGCTTCAGGCGACGAGCTTCCTGTCGAGCCTGGCGACGTAGTTGTTCAGATCGCATTCCCGGGCGCCGGCTCTTTCTCGAAACGCTGGTTCCCGAGGAAAGCGCCAGCTCATTACTGTTTGCCACCAGCGGGCTAGCATCCCTGCTAGTCGACTGCGCGCTCCCCATAAACGCTAACCCAAACAAATCCCGGAGGAACGGGTTGCCCTCAAGCTGGACAGTCAGTGCTCGCCCACATGCTCGACGCAGAGCATCTAACTGCCGTCGTTGCGCCCAAGTCCTGGCTTGCAGACGTTCCTGCGCTCGTCCGCGGCGAAGCGAAAGCGTCTCTATTCCAGAACGTTGCGTTGCAGCGCGTTCAACCAGACGCAGCAGTGAGCGGTTGCGCTTCCCAAGCCGATAGCGCTGGGCACCAACCGTGAATGCGACGCGTTCCAGAGCCCTGTCAAGCTTGTCGATACCCGCGGAAGTTATCGTCGACGACGACGAAGAAGAAGAAGAAGAAGATGATGATGATGATGACGAAGAACAAGGTGGTGAATCCCGGCATTCCGAAGATGCTGACGATTCGCCCGCCTGGAAAGAGCCCTCGGCTGCATCGACATGGAGACGCGCTTCTCGATCTGCCTCAGCGAATGCAGCCACAGCATCAACATCATCGTCTGTGTGATCGTTGTCCATATGATGAGCAGGTATATTGGATCCAAATATCCCGGAATCGGTTCCTTGAGAGTGCTCCAACAACAACGCTATGGCTTCTGTTGCCGCTAAACAGGTCTCCTTCGGTGTGGATGTGCTTTTCCAGTCACCTTGGACGGCGTGCAACTCGAGCCACTGGCGTAAAGGACGCGCTTTTAACTGGGTCCGTATCACCTCCGATGGACAGGCACTCGCTAACAGTGACCATCCCCGAATAGCGGCCGCTACAACCTGGTCGAACGCGCTCGACTCGCCAAGACGCTGTTTCGTTTCACCAGTTGACAGGTCGCTCGGCGACGTATCCTGCCCGAACCAGCTTTCTAAACGCTGCATCAGCGCTACCAATGCAACTGAATCAGATGAAGCCAAAAAACGCAACAGACTCACCGTCTCTATGACACAGACTTGCCACTGAACCCACTCGGGGTCCGGTCGAGGCGCACTGCGTTCACTCGCTTCGAGCAAGACCTGCTCGAAACGTGTTCGCTGCAGGAGCGCCTCAACTGTTTCAGTGTCAGTGGTGCTTGCCACAAGCGTCAATACGCTTGTACCAATGAGTCGACAGACTTCGCGTTTCTCCCAGAGCGACCCTCGTCGCAGCGGGCCTCGCAAGGCCTGCTCCACGAGCTGCTCACAGCGTGTCTCCGACCAGAGGTCGGTACGGAGTCCCAGGTCCGTCAGCTGCCGTGCCCTATGGAGCGCTGCTTCTCGTAGCCAGCGCCGTTTGTCCGTTAGACTGTCAATGCACTCGTCTAGGGCTTCAGACTCGCTCGTCAGCACGCAGCCTCGGTCGAGGATGCTTACCAGCATGTTTTCAGAGGTGCCAGTGCCCCTGAGAGACGACGCCGAGGCGTTGCTCGAATAGGAGGCGTTCCAGGAGTCACTTGAGCAGTCCAGTGGTGTTTCCTCGCCATTCGTGTCGTTTGGAGGCGTCATGGTCTCTGTTTTGTCCGAATGCCGTCGACGTCGTTGGTCGGTCTCCTTTCGGTTCCGGGCTTGCCGCCGTGGAGCCATCGCTCTCCTCTCACTGCAGTACCCTAGAGTCGCTCGCGCACTGTACAGAATACTTAACTCTTTGGTGGCTACTTCTCCAGGTCAGAACAAGAATAAAACACCTAGGAAACAGTTGAAAGCGAAGTTCGGTTACGGAGTGCGGCACAAGTCTGGACGAAGAACCTTCGTCCGAATGGTGGCGTTCCAAGCAGGAGCTTCGTTCATCGATGTATTGTTGTCAAGTGAACGTCTTGGTTTACGTACGAGAAGTATCTTATAGTGTAGTTTTGAGAAATTGAGGTGCTTGTCTGTAATTCGAGGGGCACTGAACGATCACAAGTTCACATACGCGACGGACGAGTGCGGTCAGGTACTGGAAACGAGTGCTTTTAGCGGGTAACGACGAGGGAGCAAGTTCCCGAACCTGCTGCGACGCGTGCTGGTGTCCTTAATGCGCTCCCTAGACAAGGAACTATAGGAGGTCATGGGAAAACTTGCGATCCAAGTGGTACGAGCGTCAAGCGCTTACTTACAGCCTCGTCACTTTTCTGCTACGCGACTCAAGGGGTAGTGGGGCTTTCTTCAAAGTCTCATCGTTCTCTGCACGCTGCATCACAGGAAGCTGTACCGGATCGTGCGGTTATGGATCATACCTAGGAAAGGTAACAGCTGAAAGCTAGAACAAACAGTAGCTCGTGAGGCAGTTATACACGAGCCGTGTTCCAAGTAGCCTGCACGCGTGCGTCAGTGGACAAGGGATAAAACGGCTTGCGCAGCAACTCCAGCGAACTCGCTTGCCTCTCGCAATGTTCAAGAATCATTCAATGTCGAGCGTTCTGAAACATTCGAACACGTCTCCATTCATTGCGGTAGCAGAGGCGCTGCACCAGTCCACGTCGCTGGACACCGGTATCTTCCACCGTATCTCATGCGCTTCCCTTTACCCATCGATGTGAGAAAAGCGCTCCACAATGCGTTAGGATTTCACGAAAAGCACCTAGCGCCACAGCATGTCGACTAATTTACCTCCTCTTGTCGAGAATGTAGCTCATTTCGCAGATGTCCTAGTCGTAGGCGACGAGCCTCTTCAATATGCTGCGCAGCGTTCGACAACGTACTGGCCAGTGAGGATCCGCAGTGGTGCTGGTGCTGGTGCTGGTGCTGGTGCTGGTGTCTCTTCCAGGACCCATCAGGGACGCAAAATAAGCCGACAACACCTTCTCCGTCTGCTGCCGAAAGCTCCGCAACAAGACAGCCGTTCGTGCAGCACAACGAAAGCGGATCCAACCATCAACGATAACCCGCTGAGCTTCGTGTTCAATACGGATATCGCGGCCGCTGAAAAGCAACACGGCAAAGACAGGTACAGCGCTTACCTGCTGTACAAAAGCACGACTCGTAGTGACCCGCTGGGCGTAGGTAAACCACCGGACTGCGTGGGATGACAGCTGCTGCCGCTGCTCCTCGCTACGTTCCAGACGTACCAACGATGACGGGTGCAGCCACACCGGGGTATTGGTTTCGTCAAAGAGTTGCCATGTGGTTGAATTCGGGGTCGCTCCATTCCCGTGCTTCGCAGAAGATGTATCCTTCTGCGGCTTTCCACTCACTGGGGTCGCTCGCAACAGTTGCGGCACCAGTGCTGCGTACAGGACTGCTCGGTGGATCCGTTGATGCTGTTCGTTTTCGTGCCAGTCGATGGGCCCTGGCTCGAGTCCAATGTCGTCGAGCGTTCGCTCCAGAGAAAGTCGTGTCTGTTGAATTTGTTCCATGACGCGTTCGGAGAGTGCATTCTGTGCGAGGAACGCAGCCAACGCCCCTTTCCCCGCAGAGGCCGCCTGTGCGCACAGCGTCTGCCACTGCTGCCAAACGTAAACCGCACTTGCAATATCGCTATCGAATGAGCTGTAGGCCTCTAAGCGATGCCTCTGGATGAGACTTGAGCCACCGCCAGTGATGCGCGCAAAAGGTGAACCTTCGATCAGAACCGCTGCAGCAGTGAGACTCCAGGACAAACAGCCAAATATGGCTCCGTAGAGGAGCAACTTGCCCACAGTCGGATCCAACGGCAGTGCGGAGAGGATGCACCCCAGGGGCGTGCATTCCAGATCCTTCAGCGACGACGACAACGACGACAACGACCAGAGTTCCGAGCTAGGACCCGTTTCCCCGTTCAGCGTTCGAGGCAAGTGCTGCGTTGCACTCGATGCTCCCGCGGGGACGTCTCCCGAGGCCTCATCGTGGACGACGACTGCGTCGCGCCTCGTCTTTTGCGCAGCAACCTTGATGCCGTTCGCCGTCCATGCAAGCCCAGATGCGGCAAGCATATCACCTGACGATAACTGCAGAGCGCCCATTTGCCACAGTCGCACGATTGCTGCCTCTGTGTGTGCCTGCGGTGGTGCCGTCATCATCTCGCGTTGCAGCAGCTGCACAACCTGCTCGAGGCTGTGACGCGCTCCACGCTCTGCAGTCGACCAGCCGAGCAGCCAGAGGATCCAGCGCTCCAGCGGCGTGCGTACCAGTTCAGGTTCAGTGTCCTCTGGGAGATGCTTCAACCAGAAGGGATCACGTGGTATCAGTCGCCAGCAGATACCGGCGGTTACACGGCCAGCTCGTCCAGCCCGCTGTGCCGCAGACGCTTTGGAGCACCAGGACTCGCGCAACTGGAGCGCACCCCGGGTAGCGGGTTGCATCTGCAGACTCCGCACTCGACACGTGTCGATGACTGCAACAACATCCGGAACGGTAATGCTCGACTCGGCAACATTGGTTGCACATATGACTTTGCGTTGCTGTAGCGGATCCGGTGCTTCCGCGAAGACACGTTCCTGTTCGACGGCGGTTTGATTGGCGTGCAGCGGCAACGCCCAAAACGATGCTACTCCTCGGGCTTGAAAAGTGCTCGACAGCTCAGCGTCTGGGCGATGCGCGCTGCTACGACCTCCCAGTCGATGCAGTCGCCGACACAGCTGTTCGGTTTCCACGACGCCCGGCAAGAACACCAGAATAGCTCCGCGTTTCCCGGATCCACAGCGTGCTTCCTGAGCGCTCAGCTCCTCGTCTAAGCGTCGTACTACGAACTCGACTAGGGCCAGGGATGCTCCTTTGACGCTGCTGAACCCCAGCGGTGTCCATTGTTGGGCGTCGGACGCAGCGCAGGACTCCTCGTCTGCGGGGTCGACGTTTTCGCCCCAGGTACCAGCAGCAGTGCTTCCCGACGCTTGGCGTTCCGCACTACGCTCTGGATGCCGTCCAAACACGTCCGCAGCGTTGTTACTGGCAGCGTTCGCAGTTTCTTCGAGCTGAAGCGCATCGAGCATGGGCGAGAGCTTCGTTTCCGTATCAGCGCCGGCATCAAGTGCAAGATCCATCTCTGGCGTTCTCTGGGCGCTCGCTGCTGTCGCTTCCAAACATCGTATCTGCTCCAGCGAGCGGGCATCGGTCGCTGCTAGCTGCTTCATGGACAATGGCTTGGTATGAGCGGCACCAGCACGACCTGCCCGATGATCAGCATCATCCGTAGGGTGCTGGTGAGCGCACCGCTTTGCCAGCTGGAACGCTTGCCAGGAGGCGGCATCCTTCGCTCCCGTGTCGAGCTCATGGTGCTCGTCCTGTTCACAGAGCGACACGACTTGCACATCATCACAGACGTGAAGTATTGGATGAGCAATGGTGGTAGCGGAGCGTTCTACGGAAGCGGTACCATGCGCGCTACCGTTCCGCCAACGGGGTAGATCCTCAAGCCAACGAATCATCACCGGAAACGTGCGACCAGGTATCTGAAGGACTCGAAGAGTGCGTGGTGTTGACGCATCACCAGCAGCAGCAGCAGCAGCAGCAGCCCCCAGATAGCGCTCCAAAGACGCAGCGTTTGCAGTTGCACTCATGAATACGACTTGGAGATCGGATCGTGAAGCCAGCAACCTCCGAACACAGCACAGCAGCATGTCCATCTCCGCACTACGTTCGTGAACCTCATCCAAAATTAAATGCGAAATATTCGTTAAACTGGGGTCCTGCTGCAGCATCCGCAGCACGATACCGGTCGTGCAGAACGCCAGACGCGTGTGCGGTGAGATTCGGCCCTGCAGACGGACTTGATAGCCGACAAGTCCAGCTTCGTGTGCGTTGTCGTCAGTTCCTGTGCGCTGTCTTTGCGGTGTTTCCGAGTCGGCGGTTAGGCGTTCACCGCGCTCATCAGCGACTCGTTTGGCAACGGTGATCGCCGCAATCCTCCTCGGTTGGGTCACTAGAATGCGTGTTTGCGAGGCTCGGCCCTGCAACAGTGCATTCTCAAGGATCATTGCGGGGCATTGGGTTGTTTTTCCCGATCCCGTCTCCGCTTGAATGAGAACGGGATTTGTTCCCGCAGCCAGCAAAGACAAGAATGCCTGCTGGTATTGACGAGCGGGTAAGCGGGTCAGTGCTGGTGGCGAATGCCGGCGCTCTATACGCTCTAAGCGTTCACGTTCTCGCTGCTGCAACTCGCGGTCTAGAGCGGGATCCGGTTCAATGCCTGCGCTGGAGAAGCTGCTCGAAGGCCCAGCCTTTCGAGAGCTGCTCTTTCGAGCAGTCAAGCTCCTGGAAGCGCCAGCAGGGCCAGGGCGAAGATGCGTCGGCCTCGAGTCTGGGTCAAATGCACGGCATGATGGGAGCGTAGGTGTCGCTCCTTGCTTGCTTTGCCATTCTGTTAGCCAATCGTAAATGGTTGGTGCAAGTACGGCTCCTCTGGCCGGTACACACTCAGGTGCTTGGCGACTACGATCCATCGCCAACAGCACCGCTCCATGGAGAGACCGAAGCCAGGCCCGTCGCACGCGTCGAGGCGGACGCCACTTCGCTCGAACCGTCTCCAAAGTTGTCGTCGTTGTCGTCGAGTCTTCAAACCAGAGAATCGGAAGCGTCTCTGGATAACCATAGAGATGGCCACAGAGACGGGATAGTCCCCAACGTGTCGCCGTTAGTGTCGTTGGTGCTCCCGCTCCGGTTCGTGCTGAGGGCGTATCCAGCTTGGGCGCTGTTCTGCTGAGATCCATCTGCAAGTCGATTTCGAAGCCTTCGGCATCCACGTGATCATCGATCGACGATAGCGGTTGCGGTAGACTGGACGAGGGGAGAACCTCACGAGTCCAGCGGAAAGCACGGCCGAAGCGTGCCTCCAGTTCCTGGCGTTCGAGTGCCCAGCAGCTACGGCGGAAATCGACGGTATCCAGCCGTTGCTCTTTCTCTACTGAAGACTGCGTATCTGCAAGAGACCTGGAGCGAGGATCAAGTACATGCTCCGTTTCCTCGAAAAGCTCTGTCTCTTCAGAAAGAGGATCTCCCAACATATCCTCATTAGCTGTCGCGTTCGCCGATGAAGCATACCTGAACATACAATCACCGCTGTCTCTGTTCCCGTTATAGAGGGTACCCTCCGAATGACGAAGAGAATTCTTATCCCCACTCAATTCTCGATGCTGGAGACGGCCAGTGCGTATCTTCGACGGCATCTGGACCCGCTCCAGCAGAAAAGCGATGGACTCGGTCGGTGTGAAGATCAAGAGCTCTCTTATCCAGTCGTGTGCAGCGTCAAGCACTCGATCCCTGTTCGCAAGAAGAAGCCTCTCTCCTTGAGCACGATTCATCAGCGCCATGGTGTTCACGAGCCATTCGAGCGCCCTTAGACGCTCGCTCTCGCTGTACGCACCCGAGTTGCTCTTCGCAATACCAGCGCCTTTTTGAGTTGCGCCAGGCGTGCGCACCGTTGAGCAGGCCGGAGACGTGTCCAGGGACGCTTTCGGATCTACAGCCTTTGCACGGTTGTTTGCAGCTTCCAGTGCTTGTTTTGCATGCTCAGCACGAAAGGCGACAACCTCCGTGGCCTGCTCTGGTCTAAACGAGGGCGGCAATTCATCCTCATCGAGATGAAGACATAACCAGTCGAGCGCCTGGGATCGCTGCTGCTCAGCAGAGCGCATCCCGGAGCCTGCAGGTTCCACGACACATCGTGCGGTTGCTTCCGCCGCTGCCTCAGCATCAAACCCGAGCTCCTGGAGCTGTTGCCAGAGCCAGTGTTGCTCCGGGCCTAGTGCTCGTGATGCCTGCATCCACATGCTCTCGAGAGACGCCGACGCATCGAGTTCAAGGAGACAAACAAGCGCTTCCTCGACAGCAGCCCGCGTTCTATCTTCCAGTCGCAGTGGGACTAGGAGCTGCTGCTCTCGATACGCTTTTTTGGCTTCCGCTCGTGCTCTTGCTCGAGCGTTCGCGGCTTCTGCTGCTTGTGCGGCAATCTGCTTTTCTTTAGCCTCGTGAGCAGCCACGAAGCGAGCCCAGAATGGCCGCAGGGACGGTTCTAAGCGCAAGGCATGGTTGCGCTGACGATCGACTGAAGCCAGCACCCACAAGGCAGCCAGCTTCGCTGCTTTTTCGTCTGTATCCACCATGTGGGCGTCTGCAGGTGATAAAGCCTCCCCATTCCAACTATAGACAGATGCTACTTGGTGATATGAACCCCGCTGCTGCTGCTGCTGCTGCTGCTGCTGCTGGGAATGATGGCCCTTTCCGAGTCGTATGAGCCACCCGCTGGAAGGTTGCTTGGCGAGTCGCGGTTGACCTCGCAGTCCCGCCCGCTGCATCCACTCCTGCAGCAGCAGTTGAGGCGTCGCACCAACCCAGGTCCGCTTCGTGATCGTTTGCTCTTCATTTGTTGAAGCAGGCGAGCCCTGCGCCCTTCCTTGACCCAGAGACGCTGCCGAGAACGCTGCGCTAGACTGTGTCCGGCAGACACTCGCACCCATTTCAGTGCTGGTCGAGTCCGCGTCCAGGCGCTGAGCACGTAAACGCCGTGCGGCAGCTTTTCGCTCCTTGTACGCCTGAACGGGGTCCAAGTTGGTTTCCGTGGTTGTGAGGCCAGCTCCTAAGCCCGCTGCAGGGCCCGCACTAGACGCCACATCGCCCGTGCTTCGAACAACGCCACCAGCTCGTGTGGAGAGTGACGAGGCCACTGCACCGCCGGGTCCGACTCGAGCGCGTCGTCGATGACGCCCTGAGCCACCCATGGTTCAGTCAGTGTGCCCGAGTTGCACCTCCTCGATCGACTGTGCGCTGCTGGAGCGCTGTGCTCGCAACACTGCCTCCCGGACCTGCGTTTCTTGAACAGAATGGACAGTGCGTTCAGTGGAACGGGATGAAAAGCGAGACAATCTGTTCGCTGATTCGTATCCGGTACCTGCAAAAGTTCTGATCGTGGTTATTGCCCCGCATCCGGCAACGAAAACGCTCGACTCATGAGACTCTCACACTGACCCTGGAGACGCTGCTGTTGGCGCCGACGTCGCGGTTGGCTTCAGAGGATTGTCGAGCCGCTGGCACTTTCGCGCCTGCTACGTCTCTGGTCTGGTGCTAATCCTCATCAGACCTGGGTGTGTAGGTACTTGGGTGACGCTCTTCGTGAAGACGACGAAACTGGTTCATGTTCAGTGCTCAGGGTGCTGTGGAGCTAGGTCGACTGGATCGTGAATCCAGGCGCGACTTGTCGGCACACCGCTGCCCGCCACGTGTACCTGGAACGCTTCTGAAAGCTTCGAAACGGCGAAGAGCCGCGCAGTTTACGCTTGAGCGGCTTCCCTGCATAGTTCTCCGTACGTCTGAGGAAGAAAATGGAGAAGGTGCAGGACCAGTGCGCCTGGAACAAGGCGCAACAGGCGAGAATGCACGTCCTGGTCATCTGCCAGCGATGCCGGTTCAGAAACGTGCCGTTTCGCCTCAGTCGCGCCGCTCCAACGGTGAGCAACCTGCCCCGCGAACTGACGAACATCCCAGGGCTTCTATATTGGACTATCGGACGCGTTTGGACTTGCGTCAGTTTCAGCTGCGGTTCCAGATCTTTGTGGAAGACATCGTCGCCTTCCCGTTGACCTGGTACAACATGCTTCGTAATCGCAAGTCCGAGTTTGCGAAGCTACCTCGAAATCCGACGACGGCGCCACCCGAGTTAGACTGCCGTGGCTGTCACGGGCTCGGATTCGAGACTTGTCGTTACTGCGAAGGCGTTGGGCATCGGTATTTTTGGGGTAGTTCTCGTCGCCAAGAGTACGATCGTATGCGTCGGGCGGGAGAAGCGCGTCACTGGCGGACGATTGTATACGGACTCTTTCATATCGAGCGACGTGAAGTGCGATGTCGGCATTGTCGAGGCTTCGGTTGGGTTTCGTGTCGAGTTTGTCATGGGCATCAGCTTCCCAAGGAATGGGAGACGATGTATAGGTGAGGGGTCGGCACGAGCTCTCCAGGTTCTGCGACTCGGGTGCGGGAGGTCGTCACAGTTGCAGCCGCTTTGCGCCCACGTAGCGCTCTGCTGCAAAGTTTCTATGCATCTGGGCGAAGCCACGCATTTATAAGCCGTTCATGCAAGCCGAAGCAAATAACAAGTTCGTCAGCAGAACAAGTGGGATCAACGCCTCGTCGATTCCTCTACCGCTACTGCTGTTACTGCAACATGCATGGCAATTGCTATGATAGGTGCTATGATGACAGCGATGTCAGAACAGAATAGAACTACTTCTCCAAGTTGGATGTATAATCTAAAGTGTGGGTGCCTTCCCAATGCCATCAATGGAAGCGTTTTGTGTGATTTTTATGCGACTACTTCTTTTTTTGCTCGGTGTTCTCTGGCTTTAAATACGCCGGTCTCTCCTTTCCATCCAGTTCTGTTGTCAGTGGTCCAGGAATATTGACGATTGCGTCTTAGTTCCGATTTCCGAGTTTTCGGTCGCTGTCGACGCTTTTCATGCACAGACGGAAGTTGCGATCTATGCTTCCCTTGCGATGTTCGCATTCAATGTAGACAGCTTCGGAGGGCATTTCGCAGCAGCGAAACTAGATTATGACCAGGTGTGCTCGTGTGTCCAACACACATTCTCTAGCGAGCGCCTTCTCGTGGCGCTTGAAGGCTCGCCTCATCGCTCAGTACACGCTTTTAACCAGTACAGAAGACGCCTCTCAATACCGTCGTAAACTTCCGCTTCCGATGCCCGTACCTTTCGAGTGTGTGCCTCCTATTGGCCATCCCTTCGTCGAGTGCTCTGTCCGCTGGACATGCAAGCGCACGCAGTACCGGTCGATGTAGGATTTGTGGCACGTGATGTTGTCCAGGATGGAAAAAAGTATAGGTAGTGTAATCCAGGTCAGAGAAGCCGTTGGGAGATTTCCACCCGTTTTTCGTTTGAACTGGTGACGCATTCTCCACTTGAAGTGATCACAGCGACGACGCAAGTCGATCTCGGAATCCAAGGCCTCTTTCCGTACCAGCAAAACAAAAACGGGGAGTCCCTGACAGCATACCCTGGGAAAGCGATCATGCTGCTATCGAATATTGTTGAATTGATTGGACCGAGTAGACCAGAATTCGTGTTTCGAACGGAGTCGATTTTTGAGCATGACAAGTTTAGTGAAATTCCGGGATAAGCTTGTAAACAAGTCGTCCGGGGTGAAGTCGAGTCTTCTTCCTGACCAGTGCGGCTGTGCGTGTTGCTGCGCGACTAGCTCCATTGAAACAGAAACATAGAAGACTTCAAGAGCATGTGATTTAAGCACGCTACACGTAAAGCGGATAGAAGCGTAGAGGCTCGTACGTATGAATTGGTGAATGATATCGGTTACTCGAGGAATTCTTGTTTGACGGCGTCGGGAATCATCTTTATCCCGATGGCGTGACGGATTGTAGCAGCAAAGCATCATCGCAACCACGCCGAAAGCTCAACCAAGCATCACGAGACTAGCTATGAATTCGTTGCCCACGACTATTGAAATTTGAGTGCTGGGCTTCCACATCTGCAAAACTTCCAACAAAAATCCCAAGGCATGTCCAGTGCAAACAGCGCACAGTTCAATTTTCATCTGCCAAGATCACAGTGCTTCGTTTACTGCAACTGCTATTGCTACTGTTACGATCAGATTAACTAGACCGCATGCGTCATATTAGTGTCGCGGCATTACACCTGATGCATATTCAACGGATATCGCATGCGGCATTGGGGAGGCTTGCTCTCCTCTAGGCAGTCTCACTTGGATCCTGAGCGCGAGAACACATCCCAGGCAGCCATGATAAGCGGCCCTGAACCACGCAGGCGATACCGCCTCGACAGCTCCAACATCAGCTGAAGCGTTTTTCGCATCAAGCGATAAGGGGAAAGGTTTCGGCCGGTTCCAGAGCTCGGCAGCTGCGCAGGTGGATTCTGGAAGTTTCCAATACATACGACCATGCTTTCGTCAATCTACGGGCTATGGGGATCGCACGTGCACGGCTCATCGCCAGCTGGAAAACGACGCTTCATGAGGTAGTCCACAGCAATCATGAATGCGCTGGCGTTTGGATGGATTCATTGCGAGTTCAAGCAGCGACACAAGGAAAGCACTCTCGACAACGACGACAACAACAACAACAACGAGTGATCGCCACAACAGGAACCGTGCGACGTCGAGTGCAATGCTCACAGCCAGTACCGTTCTGCACTCGTTGTCGGGCGGGTAGAGCGATTCTGTGTAGCTGAGAAGGATTGCCTCTCTTCGCGAGTTCGAGTGCTTTTTGCAGTGCAGCACAAGAGCATCAGGTTGAGTTGGGCGTCACCACTTTTCGACGAAAACGCGGCACGTAGCGAGTGTCCGTATACTCTTCCAGGAATTCGCCATGAAGCATCTCCTCTGTATAGTTGCATTTGAGGTACACGAAAACTTCCAGAATAAAATTCGGGTCCGCGAGGGCGCGAACCAAAGTGCGTTCCCGATGATAGTTCTCGCCGACATTTTCCAAGACGTCGAGCATGGCGAGCTCCTCATCATCGACTCGATAGACTTCGCCTCGGACGTGCTTGCCAACTCCGGTTCGGTTCAAAAGAAACGGTGTGAAATGCGGACCTCCGATAATCAGTGGATATCGCTCTATGGTTACGTAGCATCCCTCAAAAATGGCGTGATGGAGCAGCGGATGATTCGGATATCCCCGCTTCAGCGTGCCGTAGACAAAGACCCAGTGAGGGCGATGCTTGATCGGTTCGTGCGATCCCATGGATCGAGCTGCAAGCCACCGCTGAAGATTACTCATGTTCAGTGAAGCCGGTGAAGCGGTCGTTGAGGACATCGCAGCAGCAGAATCAGCAGCTGTTGTTGCCGATGCAACCTGCTCTACACTGTCTAGCTCGTGCCACAATGGAGACGTCTGATGAGGGTCCGAGTGCTCCCGTCGAAAGAGGCTCGGCTCGCTCCGGATCGGATACAGACTTGCACGAAAGGACCCCGCCACTGAACCTTGCGTCGGAGATATGCAGATACCCTCACGCTCCTCGTTCTCCTCAGCCAAGCTACATCTTGAGCTCGGCGCATGCGAGTGTTCGGAGTATGCAGGAGAGCTAGTACCGACAGCGCCTGCAGCCTGTGCTCTACCGCCGTAACCAGCATGACCTCCTCTGACGGAGTTCTCCTCAGAGTCGGCACTGCTCCCCTGGTACAGCTGCTTGCGACGTTGACGGCTCGCTTGGTAATAGGTGCCGCGGAGCGAGCCACCGATGCCAAGGTCAGAGTCGAGGTCAGCCAGCAGGTGTCGTGTATGTGGGTTGCTGCGAGCCATATCCGGATGGGTGCGCCCCGGAGCCCGCACCGGACCTGTGGGCGGTGCTGGATACTTGAGCTCGTAGGGGCCCTCGAACAGAACGTCATACCACTGACGCAGCTCTTTGCGATGCTCAGTCCGTTCCTCGTCGAGTACGTCTTCGACAGTTAGAGGAGTACCTGGTCCCTGGGACGTAGCATTTTCCCTTGCGGCTCCGGGTTGCGGGCACCGAGCAGCCTTATCTGACTGAACTACTGCTGTACAGGGAACAGCAAGGGCGCTCGCTACGCTTTCGGCCTCAGGTTCTGGTGCAGTCTCTTCTGCAGTCGCAGCAGGAGTGGCAGCAACTGCCGATGCTGGTGTGCGCTCCTCGCTGTGTTCCAGCGAATTGGGCTTCAGAACGTCTTGCTCCTCGTTGAGGCCAAGTTGTTTGAACCGCCGGTACCAGTCGGCACCGTGAACTTTCTCGCCGTCTGATTGACGACTGGCACGAAAAGCACCCGGTGACATGAGCTGTTGACCCGTCCCCTACCCGAGAAAAGCCTCTGGGCACTAATACACTAGTCCGAGCAGCTCCAGCGTTGCGTCGCCCGTGTCGTTGCCCAGTTCGTTGAAGCCAACAGACGTGTTGCGGGCGTTCCAGCGATGATTGCATGGTGTCCATCGGTGGCGTTCGTAGCACTCACGGTTGACGTTCGTACAGAGCGGGAAGGTAAAGCCGCTCTGGGTCGATACGGCATCCGAAGTGGTGCTGTAGGCGGTATTGTGGAAGCTGGCGGTAGGATGGACACGTGACCGGTCGTACGATCGAGCCATGAACTTCGACGGCAAGTAGGTGCAGTGGCTGGTAGAACTGAGGAGGTATGTTGCGTCACGACGTTCGCTTTATCTGATGCTGGCAGGAATCACGCCGTTCGGGATCCCTGGTCTGTATACTCGTTGCGTCGATAAGAAAAACGGTGTTTCTAGATTGCAACGCCGACACGTCCGGGAGCTTGCTTGCGCGACAGCGCACGATACAGGGCAACTCGTAGGCCAAACGAGTCTTCTCGATAGATAGGCAGTAGACTGCTCTGGGCGGTACCATGCAGACACCCACGTATTTCGCGAACTGGCGAGAGCTCGAATACAGCACGCGTCGAAGCTCTTCTACGAAAGCGACGTTCCCCGTAATTCCGAGTATCGCTCTTTACTGAACAAAGCACCTCTTTGACATTCTTGCTGGCGTCCTACGTAGAAAATGACAATTTCGTTGCGTCCATGGTGGTGTCAGCACATGCTTTGACGCTCTATTCGGAAGACAGAGCTCTAATCGACCTCACACGCTGTCGTTTCAAGCACGGAGCATGAGCGTCTCGACGCAAGGCGCTCCTAGTGCCGTGTGTGCAGCACAATGCACCACGAGAAGCGCACGGTGCTATGTATGGACGGCGCACGTGCGGAGCATCCAGAGCGCTGTGGCTACCCGGCGATGCACCAGAGTCTCGCTACCTCTCCATATATTGCGAGCAAACGCATCTGAGGCATTCCTTCGTACTATCGTTCATGTGCATACTGTAGAAAATGTTTAAACTATCTATGAACATCCATGGGATACCCTCCGAGTGCCATTCTGAATGGATATGAGGCATTCCTTCGTACTATCGTTCATGTGCATACTGTAGAAAATGTT
>Ga0080006_1255765_pt1 | contig 17841 bp, 15 predicted proteins | sample RS3BMetagenome_FD_69209 | JGI IMG/M metagenome (GOLD analysis project Ga0080006, IMG submission 69209) | Ferric oxide microbial mat and aquatic microbial communities from Rainbow Spring, Yellowstone National Park, USA - RS3B (SPADES... ... | reverse complement strand
CGGCTAAAGGACTGGCGCCGTGTCGCGACCCGCTACGACCGCTGCGCCCACACCTTCTTCTCGGCCATCTGCATCGCCGCAACCGTCACCTTCTGGCTCTGATACAGAGTCCTGAGCCTAGGAGGCTCGTAGAGGGCCGCTGAGGGGCCAGTAAAAGGGGGCACCACGACGGGCACGACCGGGGCTGGCTACAGAGGGGGTTATCTCGGCGGGCATGGACCGGCCTCCTGGGCATCATCACCGTGCCGCAACCCCCTGTGGAGCTAAGCCCGTTTTTGTTCCGTTCTTCTGGACTGGGGCATGATCCCGTCATGCACCCGCCGCCGTTCAACCCGATCCAGCGCCTCTCCGACTGGCCGGAGGCTTTTTGGAGACCCAGCGCCGCGCCGGCCTGGTGCTTTACCCGATGAAGCTACTCTTGCTGGAGTCCGGGGACATGAGCTTCGCGCGCCTGCTACGCCTGCTACGCCTGCTACGCCTGCTACGGCGTCGGCTCTGCGGCCATCAGCTAGCGCCGGTTAACCTCTGCGCCGGCCACCCGACGTTCCTCGACGGTGCGCCTACAGACTGGGCGGTCGAACTGTTGGCAGAGAAGTCGGCCAGTCACACGTGGGAAGATTGCTCCGGCCCGACGCCAGCCGCATACAGGCCTTTCGGCGCGGGTATCGCATAGGCGGACGCTGTGATCGGGTAATCGGACGCCCGACATGCATCGACCAGAGCCACCGCCAAGGCGCCGCAACATCCGATCGAAGCGTCCACTGGCCCCGGTGAACTGATTGGCCATTAGAGCGATCACTGCTTCACCGCCTGACCGTGCAACTGCGGTCTCCATACGCCGCCTCCGCCGCTGCAAGTGCGGCCTCGATGACATCGATCACGGAATGTGACAGAGGCTCGGCTGAACGTTTGGCTCACGGCCACGTTGTAAGACTCCCAGGGTGCGCCGGGTGATCATGTCGTTTTTAGCCCCGGACGGTCAGAACGGAGCTGGATAGGATGAGAGCCCAGCGGTTGATTGGTCGGGCACATGGCAGCTTTCCAGCGAGCGGGCCGGTATCCGGCGCGAGCCAGCACCGAATCAGCTCGCCGCCGTCGCAGTGCGAATCCGTTCCAGGGACGAGGAAAGTTGGCTCTGCTCTGCTCCTGTGCATCGCGCTGGGCGCTTGCGCCAGCAACCCATTGCCGCCGCCGAACAGCGTGCGCGCCACCTACGACCGCGGCGCCAACGCGATCCAGGTCTACGTCAGTGACGCGCAGATGCCTCGCGGCGCTTGGCTGGTCGATGCAGACGGACCCCGCTACCCTCTCATCCTCACCCCGGTGAGCGGGCCGCACATCAACTACAGTTCACCTCCGACCATCGGCCTAGGGCTTGGCGGCTTCGGCTGGGACGGAGGTGGCGGCGCGGGTGGTGGCGCCGGCATCGGTTTCCCGCTCGGACGCCCGCATCCAACCAGCGTCGACGATCAGTTCGTCGCGTCCAGCCGCTTGGTACCCCCAGCCGACTATGGCCAGCGCTGGTCGCAGTATCGTGTCGTCGTAGACCTGGGCACGCAAGCATTGGAGGTGCCTGCGCCGTCGCCCGGGCGATCCTAGTCGCCCGACCGTAACATCGGGCGCCGTGGGGGTCGGGTATCTCCGGTTACGCTGGCCAGAGGCTCGTTGCGGAGCGCCGGGGCGCAAGCATCACAGCGCCGGACGAACCCGGTGTCATAGTTAGTGAAGTGCTACGGCTGCCCGATTTTGTTTCGGCCGCCCGCTTTGTTCCGGCCGATGATTTAGCTCCGGAATTATCGCGATGCGTCAGGGCCTCCGTCCGCTGCCGGCGATGGGACGCGCACGCATCAATCTGCGTCGTTCGACACCCTGCACTGGGCCCGAGCCTCGCGCCGTTCACCACTCTGTGCAACGCCGCCGGTATGCCGAGGCCTGATTGACGATGAAAACAAGCTGGTGGGTCGGGGCGCCGCACGTTGACAGGCGCCGGAGCCAGCGGCAGCGCGGCGCACACTATCCTGCCGCTGCGCCGGGGCAAGCCACGCCTTCCGTTGCCTGGATCCCCGGTCTGGCCTGCGTCCGGCCGCCTGCCCTAATAATCCGCGTCGCTCATGCTGCCAGACTGGGGCAGCGAGCGCTCGGCCTTTTCCGAGCGTTCGGCGACCATTGCTTCGGTGGTGATCAGCAAGCCTGCGACCGAGGCTGCGTTCTGCAGCGAAACCCGTACGACCTTGGTCGGGTCAACGATCCCGGCGGCAATCAGGTCTTTGTATTCACCAGATTGCGCGTCGTAGCCGAAGCCGTAGTCGGCGCTCTCCAGTACCTTGCCGCCGACCATCGCTCCGTCCGCACCGGCGTTCGCAGCAATCTGCCGCAGCGGCATCTGCACGGCCTTGCGGACCATCTCGATGCCGAACTTCTGGTCGTAATTGTCCGCGACCAGGCGTGACAGTACCAGGCTGGCCCGGGCCAGCGCGACGCCGCCGCCAGGGACGACGCCCTCCTCGACGGCCGCGCGGGTGGCATGGAGGGCGTCATCCACACGGTCCTTGCGTTCCTTGACCTCGACCTCCGAACCACCGCCGACCCGGATGACCGCAACGCCGCCCGCCAGCTTGGCCAGCCGCTCCTGCAGCTTTTCGCGGTCGTAGTCAGACGTGGTGTCCTCCATCTGTGTCCGAATCTGATCGACACGGCCCTTGATCAGATCGTGGTCGCCCGCTCCTTCGATTACGGTCGTGTTCTCTTTCTCGATCAGTACGCGCTTGGCCTGACCAAGCATCGCAAGTGTCACGTTCTCAAGCTTGATGCCAAGCGCCTCGGAAATCACCTGGCCGCCCGTCAGGACAGCGAGGTCTTCAAGCATCGCCTTTCGCCGGTCGCCGAAACCGGGCGCCTTCACGGCGCCGACCCTCAGGCCCCCGCGCAACTTGTTGACAACGAGGGTCGCCAGAGCGTCACCCTCGATGTCCTCGGCGATGATCAGCAACGGTCGCGCGGACTGCACGACTGCCTCCAGCAGCGGCAGCAGCGACTGCAAACCCGACAGCTTCCCCTCATGGATCAGGATATGCGGGTTCTCGAGGTCGACCGTCATCTTCTCGACGTTCGTTATGAAGTAGGGGGAGAGGTAGCCGCGGTCGAATTGCATGCCCTCGACCACCTCCAGCTCCGTCTCCATGCCCTTGGCTTCCTCGACGGTGATGACACCTTCCTTGCCAACTTTCTCCATGGCCTCCGCGATCATGCGGCCTATCTCGATCTCCCCGTTTGCGGACACCGTGCCAACCTGGGCGATCTCTGCCTGGGTGGTGATCTTCCTGCTGCGGGCTTCCAGCTCGACGACCAGTGCAACCACCGCCTTGTCTACGCCGCGCTTGACGTCCATCGGCGCCATTCCGGCCGCGACCGCCTTGGCGCCCTCACGCACGATTGCCTGAGCCAGAACGATGGCCGATGTGGTGCCGTCGCCCGCAACGTCATTCGTCTTGCTCGCGACCTCGCGTACCATACGCGCACCTATGTTCTCGAAGTTCTCCGCCAGATCGATCTCCTTGGCGACCGTCACGCCGTCCTTGGTGATCCGCGGCGCGCCGAAGTTCTTGTCGATGAAAACATTGCGACCCTTGGGGCCGAGCGTGACCTTCACCGCATCGGCCAGGATATCCACGCCCCGCAGCAACCGGCTGCGTGCGTCTTCGCCGAAGCGGACATCTTTAGCTACCATCGTATCTGTTCCTTTTTGTGGGTCGGTCGGGTCAGGTCGGCGAAGGTGACCCCTCTATGACGCCCATCAGGTCGCTCTCCCGCATGACGAGAAATTCCTCGCCGTTGAGCTTGACCTCGGTGCCCGACCACTTGCCGAACAAAATCCGGTCTCCCGGGACGACTTCAAGCGCCACGATTGCGCCTTGCTCGTTGCGGGCGCCCGACCCGACTGCGACGACCTCTCCTTCCGTCGGCTTCTCCTGGACAGTGTCCGGGATGATGATCCCACCGGCGGACTTGTCCGCCGCCGTGATGCGACGGATGACGACCCGGTCGTGCAATGGACGGAATTTCACTCTGCGATGCTCCGGAGAAGATGCTCTGGAAGGTCCGGCGATAAGCTGTCGGGACTGGCGGAGCCGTCCTCGGCTGGGCAAGCTAGCATCGCTGGGTTTGGTGCAGCGTAGTCGCTGTGCATGAGCACCGATAGGGTCGGGAACTACCCAGGGCGGTCGTGCTGATCGTCGGTTGGTCGTTGCGGCCACGGCTGCGCCACCCGGGCTTCCGCACCAAGGCCGCTCATTCGCAACGTGTGCCCGTGGTAGATCGCCGCCGCGTGGGGCGTCGCGTCGTCTCGTACCGTGACACCCGCCTGATCAGCCCTGGCCTACGTAGGCGCGGCGGAATCCTCCGCGAGCAACCGCCCGGCACCCCAAGTGCCGTGAGAGCGACCGAAGCGGTCTTGCCGCCCTGCTCCCTGGAGGCCGTGCCGAGGGTCACCTAGACCGTGTGCGAGGTGCAATTTCCGGTCAGGGGTATGGGTTTGCCCGCCTGAAGACTTGCGCCATCGAGCGTGATCGACGTAATGCCCTGCCCGACGCTGACCGGGTTCTCGACGCTGATCCGGTAGCGGGCGGACCGCCAGACGATTGTCGCCGTGAAGCCCGGTCAGGCGTGCGGAGTGCAGGGATCGATGTGCAGCGACTTGCCCTGTATGCGGATCCCGAAGATGCCCTCGACCTCGACCCGATCAACACCACCCGCAGCGTGATCGGCACCGCCCATAGTTCTCCGATCGTCAGCGTCTGCACGCTTTGATAGGCGAGCAGGTAGCGGCGCAGCATCTCGGGTTGGGCACGGCGATCGGTATGAGCCACCAGTGGCCACATGGCGCCGAACACGCGGGGAAGGCCCGCGAACGGGCCGTCGGCGAGCTTCGGGAGTTGCGCGTAATAGCCGGGCGGAAGGTCGATGCCGATCTCGCGGATCTGCGCTTCCACCAGATGGTAGTTGTCAATCAGCCATTCGGCGGCGGGGGTGAGTTCCTCAGTCCCTCCGCCCCGGGCGCCAAGACCCGGCTGGCGTTCAGCAGGAAGGCGGCGTTGTCGGTGAGCGTTCCGACAGGCCGGCACCGCGCGCGTTTTTCGCGGCGACAGGCTGGGCAGCCGCAAGACTTCGCGCTTGCTCCTCGAGCCGCTCTACGCCGAACAGCTCGCTGCGGATCGGCAGACCGTCGGCCCACCGCGACTGGACGGGAGTACCCGGGAAGATGCGGCGCAGGTTCATGGCGGGGTTACGCGTTCAGCGGCGGAACAGGCTACGACGATGGTTGGTCGGGGGCGCGGCAGACCCGGCGAAGACGGGCGGACTGCGCCCTCCCTCTTCGTTCCCGCGGCCGTCCCGGGGGGAAGCGCCCCAATGCTCATGAGGCAGGCTGTCCGACAGTCCGCCGTCCGTCCGCGGCGTTTGCGTGATTGTCGTGCCGGACGCGGTCTGGACTATCCCGGATACGTCGTGACAATCGGCCATATCGACCTCCTCGTGGGTTACCGGCACGACCGGCTGCCTCAGTGTGTTCGGCGCCGCACCTGGCCGGCCGTCGATCGGGCGAGCAGTCGGCGCCTAGCCATTTGTCGCTGGCTGCCCAAGCTGGAGCAGGTCCCGGTCGAGCCGATCGCGCCGGTTCGAACCGAGACACGGTCGAAAGCGTGGCCTGCCGCGTCGAGACAGACCGCTACCAGCAAGGAGCGCCCGGCATCAGCCACGGAATAAACCTACGGCACTGGCCCGACCGGGCGTCGCTGCACGCCGTTTCGCGTCGGGTCGCCGCGCCGGGTGGGTTGCCGTCAGGCAGGCGTCGCGCGGTGCCGGCCGCGTTTATGGGCGGGCGTTCCACAACGCGATGACCCGCAGCCCTGGATGGGCCGGATTGAAGCCGAGAATGCTTAGCGACGCCGTGCCGAGTTCGAGATGCTCGCCTTGTGCGACCGGCAATCCGATCCAGCGTGCTGCCAGGCTGCAGCCGAACTCGCCGTGCGAGAACAGTGCCACGTTTCCGCTCAGCCGGCAGAGCCGCGCGAGCAGACGGTCGGCCCGGCTCGACACGTCGCCGGGACTCTCGCCGCCAGGGCAGCCATCACGGTAGCAGTTCCAGCCTGGCCGGCCCGCCCGGATGTTGTCTGAGGTCTCGCCCTCGTACTTGCCGTAGTCCCACTCGGCGAGATCAGGTTCGATGGCGGCCACTGGCAGGCTCGGGCCGGCCAGCTCGCACGTCCGCCGGGCGCGCAGGGCGGGGCTGGTGAAGACGTGGCCGAGCCGGATGGCGCCCAGCAGCGGGATCAGCAGGCGGGCCTGTTCCTCGCCGTGCGCAGTCAGCGCCATGTCTGTCCGCCCTGTGTGGCGGCCGGACAACGACCATTCGGTCTCGCCATGCCGGATCAGGTGCAGCCGGAGGCTCTGATCGACGCGAGGCGACTGATCGTTCACCGGATCAGGACGCGAGCCGCTGGGCGGGCTTGTCCTCCATGGAGGCGTCATAGGCGCCGCGCACGGCCAGGTGGTTGCAGCTGGCCCGGTGCAGCAGGGCGTCCTGAGCCGCCGCGACGTTCGCGTCGTGGCCCGCCCAGATCCTCAGCGCGGGCTGCTGGATCGCGCGAGCGAAGGAGAACACCAGCGGCCAGGGTGAACGGCCGTCCGATCCCTCGTCGGCATTCATGGCATTCAGCCGCGCCGACGCAAGCTCGCCTGGTTGTCCGCCGGAGAGGAAGGCCACACCGGCAACGGCGGCGGGGACGTTCCGGCGCAGGCACCGAACCGTCGACGCCGCCACGGCAGCGGCGTCCTCCTGTCGCGCGCAGGCCAGGCCGGGAAGGATCATGTTGGGCTTCAGGATCATCGCCTCGAGCACGACAGACTGGCTGCGCAACTCGTCGAACACCGACGCCAGTACGTCGCCGGTCACCTGCTCGCATCGATCCTGGCTGTGGTCGCCCGCCATGAGCACCTCGGGCTCCACCACCGGGACGAGGCCCTCGGCCTGGCACAGGCCGGCGTAACGGGCCAGTGCGTGCGCATTGGCCCGCACGCAGGCCACGCTGGGCTGTCCGTGCTCGATACCGATCACCGCCCGCCACTTCGCAAAGCGCGCACCCATGCCGGCGTAGGCGGCGAGGCGCGCACGCAGCCCGTCCAGGCCCTCCGTGACGGTTTCCCCGGGGTGCAGGGCCAGGTCCTTTGCGCCGAGATCGACCTTGATGCCGGGGATGATGCCGGCGCCGAGCAGCCGCTCGACGAGCAGGACACCGTGCCGGTCGCACTGCCGGATCGTCTCGTCATACAGGATCGCCCCGCTGATGAAGTCGCCCAGGGTGGGAGTGGTGACGATCATCTCGCGGTAGGCGCGACGCGCCTCGGCCGTCTGTGAGATGCCGGCCAGGGCGAAGCGCTTGTCGCAGGTCGGGTTGCTCTCGTCCATTGCGAGCAGTCCCTTGCCGGCACCGACAAGCGCCTGCGCAGTCTCGATCAGACAAGGTTTCATCACGCCTGCCCCCACAGCCAAGTGCGGATCTCGGGCAGGTCCTCACCGTGCTTGTCGATGTAGTGCTTGTGCTCGACCAGCTTGTCTTCCATCAGCTGCTTGAGATACACGCCCCTGGTGCCGAGCCCCGGCACGCGATCGACCACGTCCATCACGAGGTGAAACCGGTCGAGTTCGTTCTGCACGCGCATGTCGAAGGGTGTCGTGATCGTGCCCTCCTCCTTGTAGCCGCGGACATGCAGATTGCGGTTCGTGCGGCGATAGGTCAGGCGGTGGATCAACCCGCTATAGCCGTGGAAGGCAAAGACGATGTGCTTGTCGCGGGTGAACATCTGGTCGTAGGCAATCTCGCTCATGCCGTGCGAGTGCTCGGTCTCCGGCTGCAGCCGCATCAGGTCGACCACGTTGACGACCCGGATCTTCAGATCCGGCAGATGCTGGCGCAGGATCGAAACCGCGGCGAGGCTTTCCAGCGTGGGCGTGTCGCCACAGCTGGCCATCACCACGTCCGGCTCTTGCTGTTGATCGTTGCTGGCCCACTGCCAGATGCCGAGGCCTTCGGTGCAGTGAATGACGGCCTGCTCCATCGTCAGCCATTGCGGCAAGGCGTGCTTGCCGGCGACGACCACGTTGACGTAGTGGCGGCTGCGCAGGCAATGGTCGAACACCGACAGAAGGCAGTTGGCATCGGCCGGAAGGTAGCAGCGGACGACATCGGCCTTCTTGTTGATGACATGGTCGAGAAAGCCCGGGTCCTGGTGCGTGAAGCCGTTATGGTCCTGCTGCCAGACATGGGAGGCCAGCAGGTAGTTGAGCGACGAGATGGGCCGTCTCCACGCCAGCTCCGAGGTCACCTTGAGCCACTTGGCGTGCTGGCTGAACATCGAGTCGACGATGCGGATGAACGCCTCGTAGCTGTTGAACAACCCGTGCCGGCCGGTCAGCAGGTAGCCCTCGAGGAAGCCCTCGCACTGGTGTTCGCTCAGCATCGAGTCGACGATCCGGCCGTCGGGTGCCAGGAACTCGTCCTCGGCGACCTCCCGGGCGTTCCACTGCCTTTGCGTGACCTCGAACAGGGCGCCGAGCAGGTTCGACAGGGTCTCGTCCGGCCCGAACACGCGGAAGTTCCGCTGTTGCTCGTTCAGGACCGCGACATCGCGGAGGAACTTGCCCAGCACCATCGTATCCTGGGCGGTGACGGCGCCCGGTGACGGCACGTCGACCGCATGGTCGCGGAAGTCGGGCATGCGCAAATCATGCAGGAGCAGGCCGCCATTGGCGTGTGGATTGGCGCCCATGCGGCGCTTACCCCTCGGCGCGAGCGCGGCCAGTTCGGGCGCGAGGCGGCCGTCCTCGTCGAACAGCTCTTCGGCCTTGTAGCTGCGCATCCAGTCTTCGAGGAGGGCAACATGGTCGGGATGAGCCCGGTCTACCAGGATCGGCACCTGGTGTGCCCGGAACGTGCCCTCGATCTTCAGTCCGTCGATCGCCTTGGGGCCGGTCCAACCTTTCGGCGAGCGCAGTACGATGACCGGCCAGCGCGGTCGGGTCGCGTGGCCGGACGACCGCGCGGCGCGCTGCGCCTGCTGGATGTCGTCGATGGCCCGGTCGAGGGCAGCCGCCATCAGCCCGTGCATCGCCTCCGGATCGTCGCCCTCGACGAAATAGGGCGTCCAGCCGCAGCCGCGCAGGAACTGCTCCAGCTCCCCGGGCTCGATACGCGCCAGGATGGTGGGATTGCTAATCTTGAAACCGTTGAGGTGCAGGATCGGCAGGACCGCGCCATCGGTCACCGGGTCGAGCAACTTGTTGGACTGCCAGGCGGTGGCCAGCGGGCCGGTTTCCGCCTCGCCGTCGCCGATGATGCAGGCGACGATCAGGTCAGGGTTGTCGAACGCGGCACCGAAGGCGTGACTGAGGGAGTAGCCGAGCTCGCCGCCTTCATGGATCGAGCCGGGGGTGGTCGGGGCTACGTGACTCGATATGCCGCCAGGGAACGAGAACTGGGTGAAGAGCTTCTTCATCCCTTCCTCGTCCTGAGTGATGTTCGGATAGATCTCGCTGTAGCTGCCCTCGAGATAAGTGTTGGCGACGAGCGCCGGACCGCCATGGCCGGGCCCGGCGACGTAGAACATGTCAAGGTCGTGCTTCTTGATGACGCGGTTCAGGTGGACATAGATGAAGTTCTGTCCGGGCGTTGTTCCCCAATGTCCCACGACCAGTGGCTTGACATGATCGAGCGTGAGCCGATCGCGCAGCATGGGATTGTCGTAGAGATAGATCTGGCCGACCGAGAGGTAGTTGGCAGCACGCCAGTAGCGGTCCATCAGCCGCAGCTCCTTGCTCTGGAGCGCTTCGCGTCCGGGACGGGGCGTGGGCCGCTCCAGGAGGGTGACGTCTGGGGTCATTGTGTCCATTGGTGGCCTCTGATTGCTGCTGCGTGCGAATCCGGCCAAACGCCATCACTTGCCGCGACGGCATGGTCTGCGTGAAAGACCGGGCGGAATACGCTCTCCTGACCAGCGATGCCAATCTGCGCGTCAGCGCTGCGATCTGCCAGAATCGGAAACTACCTAGATTGTCGCGGCGGGTTGCCCGGCGGCAGCACGTGCGGCGCTCCGTGCCAATCGGTCCGCCGGCGATCAGATCCCGGACGACGCGGCAGGAGGAGACGAAGGCGATGTGTCCAGACCATGGAGTGCCGCTCCGAGCAGGGCAGCGTTGATCGTGATGACGTGGATCGGCACGGCGGTCAGGAGATTGGCGAACCGGCCCTTGGCCGTGAAGGCGCGCATGAACGCCCCGTCCTGCAGCTGCGGCACCAACCGGGGCGGCAGGCCGCCGGCCAGGTACAACCCGCCGATCGCCAGGACCTTCAGGACAAGGTTGCCGCTTTCTGCGCCCCAGACATCGATGACGATGCGCAATGCCTCAGCCGCCAGGGAATTGGTCGCGTCATGCAGCGCCGCATCAAGGATCACGCGGGTGCGGTCCTTGGCGGCATCAAGGGCGGAACGGAACGCAGCACCTTCCGACGAAGGGTCACGTGAGCGCACGTAGTCGTAGACGTTCGGCAGGCCCGAACCGGCACAGACGCGCTCATAGGCCGCATGGCGGAAGCGCTCGGTCAGGAAGGCCCAGAGTCCGGCCTGCACCTCGTTCGTGGGTGCGAAATCCGCATGACCACCTTCGGACGCACAGGCGAGGTAGCGTCCGCCGTTCCAGATCAGGAACGCCTCGCCGAGCCCGGTGCCCGGCGCCAGCACCGCGAGTGGCGCGTGCAGGACAGGGGCGCCGGCGTTGATCGTGACGGTTTCCTCCGGCCGCAGGTGCGGCACCGCATGTGCGATCGCTGCGAGGTCGTTCAGCAACGTGACGCGGCCCAGGCGGAGACCCTGGCAGAGCGTGTCCTCATCGAGATCCCAGCGCAGGTTGGTAAGATGGGCGCGACCGGCGAGAACCGGGCCCGCCACATCGAAGCACGCCGCAGTCGGCCGTTCCTGGTGGCGTCCGAGGAACAGCTCGACGATCGGCTGCAATCCCTGATAGGCGGCGCTGGGGAACTCCTCTTCGGCCACGAAGTCACGCGGACCGGACGTCGCGCAGACGAGTGCCAGCCGGGTGGTGGTCGCGCCGATGTCGCCGACGAGCAGCATCAGGCGCCTTTCGCCTTCCAGATCTGCTGGATCTGTTCCAGCGACCGCCCCTTGGTCTCAGGCACGGCGTAGAAAATCCACACCCAGCCCAAGCCGCAGAACAGCGCGAACAGCCAGAAGGTGAAGGAGTCGCCGATCGCATCGATCAGTGACAGGAACATCTGGCTGACGATGAAGGCCGACGCCCAGTTCACCGCAGTGGCCACCGCGACGGCGCGCCCGCGAATGTGGGCGGGGAAGATCTCGTTGATCACCGTCCAGACAACCGGGCCCATCGAGAACGCGAAGGAGGTGATGAACACCACCAACGCCACCAGCGTGGCGATCCCGGCGAGTCCTGGTGCCCCCCGCCCGGAGGCAGTCGTCGTGATGAACTCGAAGGAGGCGCCGACAACCGCAAGGCTCACGCCCATGCCCAGCAGTCCGGCGAGCAGCAGCTTGCGCCTCCCCAGCCGGTCGATGAAGGCGATCGCGATGAAGGTTGCCGCCATGTTGACGCCGCCGACTGCCCAGGTCGTCACGGTTGTCTGCGAGGATTGCGTGGCAAAGCCGGCCGCGGCGAAGATCTGGTCCGCATAGTAGATGACCGCGTTGATGCCGGTGATTTGCTGGAAGACTGCGAGGCCGACGCCGACCAGCAAGGGCCGGCGCCACTGGCCGCCGAACACCTCGCCCCATGAAGCCGGGCCTTTCTCCTGGGCCCGGACAGCCACGATCGAATCGATCTCCGGTTGGGGGTCCGCGCCGGGACGTATCCTGCGCATCTCGGCGGCAGCCTCGGCGAGGCGGCCAGCGCGGATCAGCCAGCGCGGCGAGCGGGGGGTCACAAGGGCTACGGCGATGAGCATCAGCCCCGGCGCTACCGAAAGGCCGAGCATCCAGCGCCACGAATCGTTTTTCGACAGCCAGCCATCGACCAGATAGGCGATGAAGATGCCGGCGGTGACGGCGAGCTGGTAGGCGGAGATGAAGCGGCCGCGCAGCGCCGAGGGCGACAGCTCCGCCGCGTAGAGCGGAGCGGCCACGGCGGCAATTCCGACCCCCAAGCCGACGATCAGCCGGCCGCCGACCAGGACCGCTGTCCCGGGTGCCAGCGCTTCAACCAGCGAGCCGATTGTGAACACGATGCCCGCGATCAGGACGGCGCGCTTGCGGCCCAGGCGGTCGGCAAGCTCGCCCGCAACCAGCGCGCCGAACAACGCGCCGAGCGTGACCCAGCTCGTGACGACCTCGATCAGTAATGCGCTGAGCGAAAAGGTCGCCCTGATGCCGTGCAGGGCACCGGAGATCACGCCCTGGTCGTAGCCGAACAGCCCCCCGGACAGCAGGATGACGGCTAGCACCACGACCAACCAGGGGGTCACGGTCTGACCCCCGGTGTGGTCCGCGGCCGCGACATCGGGGGCGGGAATGTCGTGCATGGATTTCACTCCGCAAGTCCTGTCTGGATGGCCCGCGATGGCGCCACCCGCCCCGCGGTGGCCACGGGAAGGGTCACGCTGAGGCCCCGGGATGGCTGATGACGGTTTGCGACACGATCATCGCCTCGGGGCAGATCTTCAGCGAACCGTCGCCTGTCGATGGGATCATCGGGCAATCTCAGGAGGCGACACGGTCTGCCCGGCTGGCCTCGTTTCTCGCGGGTTGATGATCGCGGGCGCCGAGGGAGCGGCAATCCCATCCGTGACCGACCGCCCCGCTTGGGCGGGCCGCTTGAGCCCGGCTAACGGGATGTCGCCAAGCGTCTTGCCGAGCGGCGCTTGGACTACGGGCGAGGCGGGCAGGGCGGGTTGTGGCGTCAGGCCGCGGCCAGGCGTGGCCGCCGCAGGGTGCGCCGCCTCCGTCGCATCCCCGGCGCCGAAATAGTCGAGAACCCGATAAGCGATCAGCTTGACGGGATCGGTCAGCAGGAACCAGCCCAGGGCGTAGGCCCAAACGAGGCCGGCCAGTTTCCAGCCGAGCGGCGTCACGATCCAGGCGCCGTAAACCGACACAAGCGTGGCGACCGCCTGGGTCCCGAGCACGGCCACCAACACGACCGATGCCGGGCGTGTCGACCACCACGGTCCGCGCGTGCGTGTCTGGAAGATGGTCAGATGCCCTGCCACCGACAGCATCAGGTACATCATCGTCTGCAGGCGGGGGTGATCGAGCACAAGGACCCGGTCTCCCAGGTAGAACAGGCCGAACGCAGCGATCGGGCCGACCAGCCCCAACACCGTCGCCACGCCGAGGACGACCCGCATGTTCCAGGCTTCGGGCTGGTTGCGGTACTTCACGTTGTCGTAGGCGATGGAAAGGATGGCACCATCGTTGAGAAGCGCCAGCATGACGATCATCACGGCAGTCAGGGGGTAGAAGTTGAACACGACGATGGACAGGGTCATGAACAGCAGCACGCGCAGCGTCTCCGCGATGCGGTAGATCGCGTAGCTGTTCATCCTCTGGAAGATCTTCCGGCTTTCCTTGATCGCGTCGATGATCACGGACAGGCCCGGCGTCATCAGCACGATCGCCGCGGCGGAGCGTGCGGCATCGGTGGCGCCCGAGACGGCTATGCCGCAATCGGCCTGTTTCAATGCCGGGGCGTCGTTCACACCGTCCCCGGTCATGCCGACGATATGGCCGTGCTTCTGCAGGACGTCGACGATGTGGAATTTGTGCTCGGGGAAGACCTGGGCGAACCCGTCGGCAGCCTCGATGGACTTGGCCACTGCCTCGGTCTCGTTGTGCCTGGCGTTCCCGAGGCTGGCGCCGTCCAGGATGTCGGCTCCCATGCCAAGCGTCTTTGCCGTCTCGCGCGCAATCGCCAGGGCGTCGCCGGTCACCATCTTGAGCTGTACGCCCATCTGGCGTGCCGTGGCGACGGTCGATTTCGCGTCGTCGCGTGGCGGATCGAACAGCGGCAAGACGCCGAGCATCTGGAAGGCGCCTTGCCCATCCGAACGCGCCACGCCCAGCGCCCGGAAGCCGCGCGTTGCGAAGTCGTTGACAGCCTTGTCAACGGCGATTCTCACGCCAGCCGCATTGGCGGCCAGCGCGAGGATGACCTGAGGTGCTCCCTTGGTCACCTTGAAGACCGCCCCGTCCGCGCCCTTGACCGTCGCTTCGGTCCGCTTGTGCACGGGATCGAACGGCGTGAAGTTCTGGATGTCGTAGGCGTCGAGCGTCTTGTCGTCCTGCAAGCCGCCAAGTACGGCCAGGTCGATGACGTCGTTGTCCTCGGCGCGTGACGCAAGGGCACCGGCCAGGATGACATCCGCCGATTTTGCCTCGCCGACGCAGAACGGGTCGCCGAGCGTCAGCTTGTTCTGTGTGAGGGTTCCGGTCTTGTCCGCGCACAGAACGTCGACGCCAGCCAGTTCCTCGATGGCGACGAGCTTGCTGACGATCGCCTGCCGTCTGGCAAGCAGGCGCGCTCCGACGGCCATCGTCACCGAGAGCACCGTCGGCATCGCGACCGGAATGGCGGCGACCGTCAGGACCAGGGCGAACTGGAGCGTGGCCAGGACCGGATCGCCACGATACAGGCCGATGGCGATAATGACCGCGACCAGTGCCACCGCGAGGACGATCAGATAGTTCCCGATCCGCAGCACGGCGCGCTGGAAGTGGCTGACGGTATGTGCCGACTGCACCAGATCGGCGGTCTTGCCGAAATAGGTCCTGGCCCCGGTGGCGTAGACCAGCGCGCCGGTCTCGCCGCGCCGGACGATCGATCCGGAGAACACGGCATCGCCTGGGTTCTTGGTAGCGGGAAGCGACTCCCCCGTCAGCGCGGCCTGGTCGACGGATATTTCATCACCTTCGAGCAGTCGCGCGTCCGCCGGTACGATGTCGCCCAGCCGCAGACGAATGACATCGCCCGGCACAACGTCCTTAGCGGGCGGATTGATCCATTTCCCGTCCCGCCTGACCCGGGCCTTGATCGCTAGCTTGGCCTTGAGCGCGTCTATGGCATTACCCGCCTGGCGCTCCTCCCAGAAGCCGATGCTTGCATTTGCGCAGAGCAGAACCAGGATGATGAAGAAGTCGGGCCAATGTCGGACGATGCCCGACAAGACCACGGCTACCTCGATCATCCACGGGATCGGCCCCCAGAAGTACGACAGGAACTTGAGCAGGGCGTTGGCTTTTTTCTCCTCGATCTCGTTGGGTCCGTATTCGAGAAGTCGCTTGGCGGCCTCGGCCTGGGTCAGCCCATCCGCGGAAAAGCCCAGTCGCTTCTTCACCTCGGCGACCGGCAACGTCTTGAGGTCCTCCTGCGCACCGGATGGAGAGCCAGGCTTCATGTCGGGGTGCTTGGCATCGGCGGCGGTCGATCTCGCCATGGTGGTTCCTTCCTGTTCGCACGCCCCCGCCGCGGCGATCCGTTGCGGCAAATGAGGAGGCTCTCAACCGATCGGCTGGCGACCGGGCCGTGCTTCGAGTGGCGGTGCAGCGATCAACGTCGCCGACACGCGCTCCCGACGGTGGGCAAGTTACCGTCGACATCGGGCCCTGCCTGCCGTCGAGCCTAGTCCCGGTGCGGGGATCCCAGCCGCTCCCCCGGCACCGTCCGGCGACCCTTCGGGCAGGACAGGAGATCACGACGGCGAATGTTTCCGTGCGGTTCGAGCCGAAAGCCTGCCCATCGATCGGGGGATGAGCCGACCGGCGGCCCAAACGCGCCGACGATCAGCGCCGCAGGAACGCGAACAGACGCATCGGCCGCATGCCGCGCCCCCGGATTCGGGTGATGCGGGAAGGCTAGGGCTTCAGCGCTCCACGGGGGAGGATCGGAAAACACGCAGGGCTCGGTGTCGCTATCCGGGCTGCCCTGTCCTCTGGAGGGTGGCTCTGGTGTGGTGCGCAATCATCGCCTCCTCGTCAGTGGCGATGACGCGCACCTCGACGCGTTGGCCGTGCCGGCCGATGAGAGGCGCACCGGCCTCGTTGGCTGCCGGGTCGAGGCTGATGCCAAGCCAGTCGAGCCGGGCGCAGATCGCCGCGCGGATGGCTGGGGCGTGCTCGCCGATCCCGGCGGTGAAGACGATCCCGTCCAGGCCGCCGAGCGCGCACGTCATCGCCGCCACCTCGGCGGCGACGCGGTAGGTGAACAGCTCGATCGCCTCGGCCGCGTGCGGGTCATCGCTCGCCAGCAACTGCCGGATGTCACCGCTGGCGTCGGACACGCCCAGGAGGCCCGAGTGGTTGTAGAGCATGTCCTCGATTTCGGCGAAGCTTCGCCCGGAGCGGCCGAGATGGAGGATGATGCCGGGATCGAGGGTGCCGCAACGCGTGGCCATCAACAGGCCATCGAGCGCACTGAACCCCATGGTCGTGGCGATGCTGCGGCCCTGCTGTAGCGCGCACAGACTGGCACCGGCGCCGAGATGGGCGACGACGACCCTCGCCTGCGCCAGGGAAGGTGCCTGCTCCGCCAGCCGGCCGGCGACGTACTCGTAGGACAGGCCGTGAAACCCGTAGCGGCGTATTCCGTCGGCTTCCAGTGCCCTTGGCAGGCCGGTCCGCCGCGCGACGGCTGGCAGGGTGGCGTGGAAGGCCGTGTCGAAGCAGGCGACCTGCGGCAGGGCCGGCCGCGCGGAGGCGATCGCCTTGATGGGTGCGATGTTGTGCGGCATGTGCAGCGGGTCGAGCCGGACCAGCCCGTCAAGTTGGCTCAGCAGGGCGGTCGTCACGCGTGCCGGCGCCAGATGATCGGCGCCGCCATGCACGATCCGGTGGCCGACGGCAGCCAGACCGCCCTCGCCGACATGGCGGCCGGTAAAGGCAAGCAGTGCCTGCAGAACCTCGGCGAAGGAGACCGGCTGGCGCTCCCAGCATCCCTGGCCTGCCAGTTCGACGCCCGCTCCGTCACGGGCGACAAGGCTCGGCTTGGCTCCGAGGCCGGCAACCTGGCCCCGGATCCTGGCGGCCAGGCTGCCGCTGGAATCCTCACTGAACAAGGCGAACTTCAAGCTCGACGAGCCGGCGTTGAGCGTGAGGATCGATCCGGCCGGGCCTGCGTCGCTGCACGGCACAGACATCATTTCGCTGCAGGTGCCATCATGTGGGTCACCGGGCCGGTCGCAACATCGGCTCTCGGCGGAACCGTGAACCAGAGGTTGAGGGCAAAGAACAGTGCGAAATAGGTGACGATCAGCACGGCCGCTTTCGAGTAGGCGCCGAGACCCCTCGGGGCGATCGCCACGACCTTGGCCAGGTTCTGCGTCGGCAACAGAGCGACCAGACGAGCCGCCGTCAGATGGGCATCATGAAAGGCCTGCGGGTTCGGAGGCATCTGCGAGATGCTGTCGGTCAAGGACTTGGCCGCGGCGTCCCTTGGCTTGAGAGACCATGCGGCCGCCTCGGCCCAGGGATCCTTGCCGAGGCGGGCGAGCAGAGACAGGATCGTCAAGCCAGTGCCATTGGCTTCCACACCGACATCCGAAAACAGGAACGGGTTGAGGGCGGAGTCGGGTAAAGCGAAGATGTTGGCCATGGCTCTCTCTCCTGGAATAATCGACGCCGCGACCGGGCTGGCCGGTGTGTGATGCACTTAGAACGCCTTTCAAAACCACCCTTGCAGAGCGCGCAGGCAAATGAGCGAGCACGCGAGCGAGGTAAAGGCGTGATGGATGTCGAGCTTGCGCTCGTAGCGGATGGTGAGCCGTCGGA
>Ga0080006_1083948_pt1 | contig 17841 bp, 25 predicted proteins | sample RS3BMetagenome_FD_69209 | JGI IMG/M metagenome (GOLD analysis project Ga0080006, IMG submission 69209) | Ferric oxide microbial mat and aquatic microbial communities from Rainbow Spring, Yellowstone National Park, USA - RS3B (SPADES... ... | reverse complement strand
GAAACGTCGCCATCGGTTGATGCTGTATCTGAATGATGCTGAGCACACACGACTGCAATCGCTGTCTGAACAGCTTGGCTTCGATAAAACCGAATTGCTGTACGAAGGCTTGCATACGCTGTTTCAAGCCACTGACACGAACCACTCTACGGAGGTGAAATCCATGGAATACCCTGAACATCGTGATAACAGTTCGCTGCTTGATGGCCAGCGAGAGCCCTACGGACGCAAGCTTGGTGATTGGAGACCGGGCGATCCCTGTAAAGTGCGTTTCTTGGCTGCGCAGTACGCGAATCAGCGTGGTACGGTGACTGCTGTCGAAGACGATCACTGTCTTGTTCAATTGCGCGCACAAACAGAACCCATGCGTTTTGTGAAGACGGATCTGATTTACTGGGACGACGATGACGAAACGTGGATCATGGCATCGGCTCCCTATGAAGACGATGAGGATCTCAACAGCGCTGACCACCCATGACGCATGGTATCCAGTTACTACGACACACTTTTGGGGGGCTATGAGACATGGGACTCAACCGAGGTGATTACGTGCGCATCAAAGACACGGCCGACAACTTCGTAGGGGCTATCGGCCGAGTGATTCAAACGAATGAGACCACGTGCGAAGTAGAGGTGGTTGACTGCACGGGTATATTCCTTTTTGACGATCTGGAACCGGTAGGATTGCGTCTTTCGCGAGAACGGACGTACCGTGTGGTCAACGACAGGATCACAATGCCATGGGAGTTGAATCAAGTGGCCAAAGAATTCGAGGCTGAAGGCTATAATGTGCAACGTGCCTTTGGCGGTACCGTTGTCATTCCCATGCCAGATGGCGAGATTCACTTTGTTCCGGGTCCAGGCCAAATCAAGGAATATGTATTTCAGGCTCTTTGACGATCCAGTACAAGCTCCGTAACTGGGGTACGCAAACGTCCATCAACCATGCTTTCTGGGCTGGTAGGTAGGTTTTTCATGTGTGTAACCAACGATATTTGCGATCGTTTATGGACAACCCTCTGAGTGTAGCGGCCGGACTACAATTGACCCACTAGGGCCGGAATGAAAATGACCCACCCTCGGCAGGGTTACTCAGTGACGGTTGCGGCCGGTACATTGTAGATATACTGTTGCAGAAAATGCGTGACTAGGGAGGCGTATCATGACGATTGGGGGCCAGATCCAACGCGCACGACTACAGCACAATCTAACAATCCCAGAATTAGCGCGGCTGGCAAGTGTATCAATCAGTTATCTGTACGCGATTGAGGCAGGGGTGCGTGGCTCGCACATCGACAAGATCTGGCGAATTGCAAACGTACTGTCATTGTCCCTCGACGTGATGTGCGAGGAAGCATTTGGTCCACGCACTTCACCCGGCATGGAGGATATGGCATGAATTTCTAGCGAGAATCCCGATACTCGCGATCTTTTGGCAAGGGTTCACCAACCCAGGACAAACCTCAGATTGAATAATACAATGCCGATTCATTCTCGCTGATCCACATCCTCGGCACGTCTCTCTGTCCGTCGGGATCGATCCCCATGACCATGTAGGCAGCCTTGCTTTGCACGTTGTCCGTTTTGGCGCACCTTGTAATGAATCGCATCGAGAAACACGATCGCGTATATCGTCTGCAGGGAACGGTTCTGCCACTCTTGAATGCGTGGCAACAGCCTGTCCGTCAAATTCGAGACTAGGGTAGGAGAGATGTCCACGCTGTAGATCTGGTACAGATGCGCCTGGATATCGCAGGTGCTGACCCAGTGTGCATACAGGGCGATCACCTGGTCTGCAATGCTCGGCATGCGCTTTTGGTGCTTCTTGAAGATGAAATGGTCAAACTCACTTTGCCGATCTCGTGGCAGGGCAAGCATCAAATCTCCGAGTTCAGAGGTGACGACGCGTTTCTTGAAATGCCCGTTACGGTTGTGTCCTTGTGCTTCGTGGCGTCTTTGGCGTACCCTAAGTGCGTGTCCATCTCCGCATCAAGCATCTCTTGCACGGTGCTCGCGAAGAGGTCCTTGATCATCGACTGAGCATCGCCTGGATCCCTCGTATTTTCTGAATTTATATATTTAAATTTCTCTTCGAGGATAAGCTCTATCTCTGAAGATAAATGAAGTACTGCATATTTCGAGTCCCGATTGGACGGATACACGACAATATAATCTAATTTTTACAATACAAAATAAAGGCCAGTTTCAAGTGGAGAAAATCGGACAGTACCTTCTGATGACACTCTCTTCCCTCCCATAAAGGCTTGATTCTTTTAGACGTATCTTATAGCACCAAGTCCAATGGCAAATCCGATATGTCCTTGAGCCGCTTACCGTTCACCATGATATTTAGCATCTCGAGAGCATCGTCGGCGTTCGCCGCCTCAACCGATGTCTTCAGTTCATGCAAAGCGAAATGATAGACGCAGTCAATGTCCCCAGTACCAAGTGCGATTGACGCCAGACGACTGGGCAATGGCTCTGCGGTAACAACGACGATATGTGGTAAGTGCCCCTTTCGATTGCGAATCAAATTGAGTGCTTCCGACCGGCTGTTCTGGCTCCGATCGGATCGAATCGTCCACTTTGACGAAATACTGGCATGTAGCAACGGGTTGCCACCATTAGATTCGCGAATTGCCGCATGGCGGCTGACTGTCTCATCCACAACCGGGAACGGAAAGTTGATTTTTTCGTCAGACAGTAAGTGCTGAATAATAATAACGTCCGGAGTAATGGTATAATCGCTTCCCAATGCCGCGGCTAATTCCGGATCATACTTCGCTGCCCTCTCCAGAGCTATCAGATGCTCGTATTGTTCAAACTCGGCAATCGCCATTCGGTTGCGGTTTCCGATCCGTTTGATTTCCCACTTTCCAGGACGCATGTGTTCAAGCCTCATGAACGTATTCGTCAAAAATTGTGCGTTGATGAGTTCAAATTCACTGCCACTGGTCTGGCCCGCCAACTGTGTTTGCTAACATAAAAGTTGACCAGATAAGCGTTCCTTGACAACCGAAAAGTTGACCACCTCGACATCCATCTCCTGTACGCTGTAGGTAGGACGCTACGCGGAACAGGAGGAAAGGAAATGATCGAGATGGTCACTAAAGAGTATATACGGAAACGGCACCTTGTGGACGGGTGGTCGATCCGAAGACTGAGCAAACAGTGCGATGTGTCTCGCCAGACCGTGCGCAAGTTGCTGGCGGATGCCGAGATCCCCACGTACACACTGGCCGCTCCGCGACCCAAGCCCGCCATGGAACGATGGATTCCGGTGATTGAGCGATGGTTGGAGGATGACCAGAAGCCGGGGGTTCCGCCAAAACAGCGTCACACCGCGTCTCGCATCCATGAGCGACTTGTAGACGAGTATCCGGGAGAGTTCAGCGCAGCGGCGTCCACGGTCAGGTACTGGGTTCGGAGATTGCGCAATCAGACCCCCGAGGCTTTTGTTCCCCTGGCGGCCGACGCCGGGGAACTGGCAGAGGCCGACTTTGGTGCCATGACGATCAAGATCAACGGGCAGGCCAAAGTCGTCCATGTGTTTGTGATGCGGATGCGGTACAGCCATGTCCTCTTCGCCCACGCGTTCTCGACCGAGAAGCTCGAAGCCTTCCTCGAGGGGCATCGACTGGCCTTTGAGTGGTTAGGCGGTGTGCCGAGCAGTGTCCGCTATGACAATCCCAAGACGGCCGTAACCAAAATTCTGGCGGGACCCGCACGGGAAGAACACCAGCTCCTGTCCAGTCTACGTGGCCACTATTTGTTTGACAGCGATTTTTGTCGACCGGGAGAACCCCATGAAAAAGGTGGCGTAGAAAACGGGGTGGGGTATGTACGACGTCACACCTGCGTGCCGATGCCAGATGTTCAGAGTGTCTCGGAGTTCAATGCAGTCCTTCTGACTTGGTGCGAGAAACAACGGGTGCAGTACGGAACACCGTGGGAGTCGGAACGCGCTGAACTCCGGGCACTGCCCAAGACTCCGCACCTTTGTGCAGTTCCCCAGTGGTTGACCGTGAACAAGTTGTGCTTGGTGACGTTTGATCGCAATCGGTACTCGGTTCCCAGCGCATACGTGGGGAAAACACTCCTTGTGCGTGCCTATGCACAGAAGATCGACATGCTGGACAAGGACCGGATCGTGGCAACGCATGACCGATGCCATGAGCGGCAGCAATCCATCCTTGAGTTGGACCACTACCTCCCGGTACTGGAACGGAAGCCACACGCGGTAACGCACGCCGCGGTGGTGCGTCAAATGCCGGAGGTGTATCAGCAAATCCGTCGTCGGATGATGGCTCACCGCCCTAGCGGGTACAAGGGTTTCTTGCAGATTCTACTGTTGCATCGCCTGTTCACCGCACAGGACATTCTCCAGACCATTGAGGCCATTGGGGTCGATAGCGTCACAGCGGACCAGATTCGCGCACGACTGTTGCCAGATCCTGTGCTCACTGGGGGTGTGGTCACCGTTCCCGACGAGTTGAAATCTCTCCACCCCACACAACACCCCCTTTCCCGCTATGACGCCTTGGCGAGGGGGTGTTCGGATCTTGACGGATGATCTCTATGGCGCGATGGTCGACCTGCATTGCAAGGAGTTACGGCTTCCAGGGGTGCGCAAAGCCTATCCCTCCGTCGCCCGAGACGCGGTGGACAACGATCATTCTCTCACTCAGTTCCTGGCCGCCTGCTTGGAAGAAGAAACGCAGTCTCGTCAACAGAGTCGTCTCCAAGCGCACACCCGTCAAGCCAAGTTCCCGTCGCTTAAAACGTTGCAAGAATTTGATTTTGCCGCCATCCCCAGCTTGAACAAAGCAAAGGTGCTGCACCTGGCACAGGGACAGTTCGTTCGTAACCGCGACAACGTCGTTTGTCTGGGCGGCAGCGGGGTTGGGAAGTCCCATGTCGGGGTGGCGTTAGGGATCGCCGCGATTGCAGCGGGATACCGCGTTCGGTTCATCTCGGTGATGCAGTTGGTGCAGGAACTCCTTCAGGCCGAGTCGGAGTATCGGTTGCCTCGATACCTGCGCACCTGGGACAAGTTCGACTTGGTCATCGCCGATGAATTGGGGTATGTATCCCTGGCCCAGGGAGGTCCCTTGCTCTTTCAGTTCTGCGCCCACCGGTACGAACAAGGCAGTCTGCTGATCACCACGAACCTGGCGTTTGGACGGTGGGACGAAGTGTTTCATGACGCGACGATGACCACCGCCCTTCTCGACCGGCTGACACACCATTCACACATTCTGCTGTTTGAGGGCGAGTCGTACCGCTTTCGAGAGAGTCAGAAACGCCTGCAAAATGGTTGACGAGGCAAACGATCGATCGCGAACAACCCGGCTGCCCTTTTCTGACTTCAAATGCGGCGGACGAACCCAGGTCATGGAGTTCGACCACGCGATGCCTGGGTACCGAACGACGGAGCCCTGATGACACCTGATGTCACGACAGGCCGGAAAGGAGGTGATGAAACATGGCTTTTGTCCGATGGCGAGGAAACAGTGCGACGCTGTTGGCTACTGTGTATGAGCAGGGAAAGAGTCGGCAAGTGCTGCTGGCCGCCCTGGGGGGTGGGTACTCCATTTCCGCCGAAGTCAAAGCACAGGTCCGCGCGTATTTTCCCAATCTGTTCATCGATTGGGAGAAGATCAACGATGCGGTAGCCAAGGGTCCGCCGAGTGGGCCGCCCCTCAAGGCTGAGCAACTCGCTTATCTCGAGGTGGAACAACGACTTCGAGAATGGGTCGACCAGCCGATCACGCCGTTTCCTGACGAGGCGCGGCAACTGCTACACGCCGCCCAAGTACTGACCAATTGCAGAGCTCGTCAAGGAGACTGAAAGGCCTCTGCAACTGCGTGGAAAAGGATACACAGCCCAGATATTCCACAGCGGGGTGGTCAACAATTCGGTTGGCATAGTGGTCAACTTTTCGCTTGACAAACACAAATGCCGATTGAAGTAGCCTGGGGCAATCCGAAAGGGGTGAGATGCGGGCTGGAGTGGTACAATGAAATAGGCTCGCTTCCGCATGTTGAAGCGGTGCATGAAAGGGGAGTACATAGGACGATGGAAACTGTCTCGGCGAAACACTCTGGTACGTTTACTCTTGGCGGTGATTTGCCTGTTTACCGGCTTGGTTATGGTGCCATGCAATTGACAGGGCCCGGAATCTGGGGGGACCCGAAGGATCCGGACGAGGCTGTGCGCGTGTTGCGTCGCGCGGTGGAGCTTGGTGTTACGTTTATCGACACGGCCGATTCCTACGGTCCCTTTGTGTCGGAGATGCTGATCAAGAAGGCGCTGCACCCATACGCTGACGGGTTGGTGATTGCGACCAAGGCGGGATTGACGCGTTGCGGCCCCAACGACTGGCGCGCTGTTGGTCGACCAGAGTACCTGCGTCAGCAGGTGGAACTGAGCTTACGTCACTTGGGCGTGGAACGGATCGATCTGCTCCAGTTGCACCGAATTGACCCGAAGGTGCCGCTTGAGGAGCAAGTGGGGGAACTCGCGCTGTTGCAAAAGGAAGGGAAGATTCGACACATTGGCCTGAGCGAAGTCAAAGTGGCGGATATCGAACGCGCGCGCAAGACCGCGACCATTGTCTCGGTGCAAAACCTGTACAACGTGGCAAAGCGCGATGCCGAGCCTGTGCTGGAGTACTGCGAGCGCGAACAGATAGCCTTCATTCCGTGGTTTCCTTTGGCGACCGGTGCGCTGGCAAAAGAGGGAGGACCGCTTGACGAGATGGCCAAGCGGCTACAGGCCAAACCATCGCAACTGGCGTTGGCGTGGCTGCTAAAGCGCTCACCGGTCATGTTGCCGATCCCGGGTACATCGTCAGTGGCTCATCTGCAGGAAAACATGGTGGCAGCCGGCATTGCGCTCAGCGACAACGATTTCGAGACACTGCGCCAGGCGACGGGTGCGTGAAGTCCATTGCATTGGAAAAGGTGACGCGCGTTTCGTGCGTCACCTTTTCGGTACTATGGGGACACGCCGTCCGCGACTCTCATGCCAAAGCTCGAAGGCAGGTCAACTCGGACTAGACTGGCCCTCGGCCTCCTCTGTGGACTGGACGAAGCGGTCGTGGATCGCACTGCAAGAGGCGATCAGTTCGCTGACAGCCAAGGGATTGTCCGAACTCGATTCGGCAGTGAGAATGGCCCGTTCGGTCTGTTGAAGCGCGGCCTCCGCTTGCTGCGCCTGCTCCGAACCAGGATGGGCGCGATACTGTGCGACAGCATGTTCAGCTTGGCGCAGCGCGGCTCCTGCGTCGGCGATGGGACTCTGCATTTGGACACTGGGATCATGGTTCCGGCGGTGGGCCATGTGCATCTTTCACCCCCTTTACCGTTACTGTTTTCCAAACGGAGACACTTATGCATCCTGTCGAAACGTACACGGGCAGGCGGGAAACACGCGACGTTGTACAAATGGTTTGACGGCTTTTCACCCCTGTGATACGTTTGCACGAGGAGCCTGGTCGCGGCACTGAGGTCCATTCATCGGCTGAAAGGGTAGGGACGACTGGCTCACGAGGAGGGGATGTGTCTGTGAAACAACTGAATATGGAACAGCTTGGGGAGGCTCGCTGGACCCAGAAGACAACTTGGATGTTCATTTCCTTTGTACTGGGGTTGGCGCTGGAGTCCTACGTGTTTTCACTCAGTTCGATCGCTATCTACTGGGTTGCCATGCCAAAGGCTCTGGGAGAACTGCTGCTCGCTTGGGCGCCGATCTGGTTGATCATCGGCATCATGCTGGCTGGCCCGTTCTCCGATCGGTACGGCCGCAAAGTCACGCTGTACACGACCCTGATTCTGTACGCGATCGGCGGCATTATTCTATTTTTCAGTGTCAGCTATGTCGTCATCCTCATTTCTCTCGCTCTGATGTTGATGGCAGGCGGCGGTGAGATGAACTCCATCATGGTGGCCAGCCACGAACTCATGCCAAGGAAGCACCGCGGCAAGGCCACGATGATGATCATCAACGGGATCAACTTGGGCGGTTTGGTGCTGGCCATCCTCGCGCTCAGCACAGCCAATTTGAGCAGTAGTGCCGTAAGTTACACGCAGCGTGACGCGGTGGCGATTGCGGTGCTGATCGTGGTCGTGATTCTGTTTGCCACCCGCATCAGCATGCCGGAGTCATTCTTGTGGCTTCAGAAGAAAGGTCGTCAGGCGGACGTAGAGAAGGTCGTGACGTCCTACTTTGGTTCCAACGTGGCGGCTTCGGCTGTCCTCACGGAGGCCGAGGAGTCGTCCAGGAGGACCGCGACGCCGGGGTCGAAGCCCAGCTTTGGGTACGTTACCTTCACGATGGTCATCATGATTGTCGTGGCGGCCGCCAATTCGATCGGATTTGGCCTGATGGCGTATGCCTTGGCCTTCGCCTTTTTTCCACACCTTCAGCCTACGATCCTGGCGGTCTTCGAAGGAGCCGGTTTCGTGATCGGTTTCTTTGGCCTCATCGCAGACAGGGTGTCGCGAAAGAAGTTCTTGTTCTGGAGTTTTCTCGGGACTTTTGTGATGACGGTGGCCGTGGGTCTGACAACAAGAGAGTGGCAACATGACATGACGCTCTTTTGGATCCTGTTGATTGTTCTTGCAGGCGTAAACTCATTGTGCTACTTGACTGAAGATACGGTGAAGGCGGAAGTCTGGCCGACATTGCATCGTGGCACTTTGACCGCCGTCGCCCGCTTCATCTCGATTGGTCTGTACATCCCGACGATCTACATCACGGCGAACATGTCGACCACGCAGTACATTCTATTCAATGCGGGAGTCTGGTTGGTTGGGACGATTGCCGCCGCCGCTTGGCTCGTTTGGGGTCGCGAAACGGGACGCGGGCTTAGCATTCAGGCGGCTTCGGGAGAGGTGTAGGGCTCTAGCCGTTTAGACCGGCGGCGAGGCGGGGGAATGGCTCTCTCGTGAGCCATTCCCCTACACACCCTACGGCTGGCGTAACTGGACCAGGCTGAAGGTGCTTTGGGGAATCCAGTCACGAAACATCACGCTCCACCTGGTTCCACCACAATAGCATCCGAGATACTAACCGAAGATGAGACGATGTATTGCCCACTTTTGTTTAGAATAGAGGAAATTTGATGAATGATGATTGGAAGAAAGATAGGTTTGGAGCCATTGAGCGTAATGAAAACCCGATGGTCCTTACAAGAATGAAGAGTGGCTATGCAGTCATCGGAGACACTCAGTTTCTGCCTGGGTATTGTGTGCTATTGGCATATCCCAAAGTGGGATCTCTCGAAGATTTGAGTATGGAAGCTAAGACGGATTTCTTGCGAGATATGAGCATGTTGGGAGAAGCGATTCAGTCTGTATGTAATCCGAGGCGAATGAATTACTCCATCTATGGGAATTCGGATGAATTTCTGCACGCTCACGTTTTCCCGAGGTATGTTTGGGAACCAGAAGAGAGAAAACCGTATCCAGTCTGGCAGTATCCGAGGGAAATGTGGGTCATGCCGGCAGTGCAATATTGTGATGAGAAGAATTTACCCTTACGTCAGCAAATCACAAAGACACTCACCGCTTTAATGACAAAGAATCAGACCGTTGAATAATGAATTTGACATATCCTTCAGGTAACTGAAATAAACGTTGAGTCACTGGATGAATACAGGGGGTATCGATTTGCGATTGAAAGGAATTACAGTGTCTTTGAGGTCAATTGAGGAAGACGATTTATTTCCTTTGTGGGAATTGATATACGGCGAAGAAAATCCGGAATGGAAAAAATGGGATGCTCCACATTGAGGAGGATGAACAAATCATCGGGACAGTGACATACTACTGGGAGCATCAGCCGTCGTTGTGGCTAGAGGTTGGAATCGTGATCTACCGTCCAGAGTTCTGGAGCGGTGGATATGGCACGGAGGCTCTGACTCTATGGATTGATTATCTCTTTGATTCAATGCCATTGGTTCGTGTGGGACTGACCACTTGGTCGGGGAATACCCGTATGATTCGGGTTGCAGAGAAATTGGGCATGCAAATGGAAGCACGAATAAGAAAAGTCCGCCGATATGACGGCGAATTTTACGATTCTATCCGCATGGGCATTTTGCGTGAAGAATGGGCACAGCGTTCCGGGACATAAACGGGGGCGAATTGAAGGACCTTGATGCCGACAAAGTTAGAGAGATACTATACCGTCAACGGTGACACGCTACGCGAGCATAAACACCGGAATCCTACGAATTAGGAGATCTCCTTGAATCTAGTTCTTGGAGCCCTTCGCAACAATCGTAATTTGGCTTGCAGCAACTCAGGGAGGTACTTGTCAGGAAATCGAACCCGCCTTTTGTTCTTTGCCATCCATCGGCGGATATTACCCGGCAATTTGGCAGTATTCGCAGAACCCCGATTACGATCTTTCTGCCTATGACTCGGGAATCGATTTAGGCGTATGGCCAGTTGTCACCTCGCCCTGTTGATCCTTAGTACCCAAGGACTGAATACCCTATTTGGTATTCAGTCCTTGCATTTTCACTTTGTGATTTCACTTTTCGCGGGAATGGAGGTCCATGTCTTTCCCCCGTCACGTGTGGCATACATCAGTGTTCGAGTATTTTCATAGACATTCATCCATCCCTGCTCTGGATCCACGAAGTTCACCTGTGCCGTATATCCTCCAGGAACGTGAATCGTACGTTCCCACTGAAGATGCCAATGCTCCCCTCCGTTTGCGGTGTCGTACAGACTGAGCTTATGGCTCGAACTGAGCAACAAGTATCCGCGCTTCGGTGTGAAAAAGCAGGAAGAAAAACCGGTGCTTTTCGAAAAAAGCATGCTGTGCGCCCAGGTTCGCCCGCCGTTTGCTGTTATCCACAGACCAGAACCTGACCCAACCGTAACTGGCAATACGCCCGACTGGTCGGAGATGCGCGCCGGAGCCCTCCAGACCCTGTAGGCGATGCCTTCAGCCGCAGATATCATGGGAAAACGCCCGCCGAGAAAGTGAGATTCCGCCCATGTCCGGCCGCCGTCTCGCGTCACGTGGAGACTGCCATACCGCTGGTTGGAATACCCGCCGATGTAGAATCCCGTTTTTTGCGAGAAGAACGACATCCAATAGATTGTACCGTTTGGGTTATAACTGATCAATTTCCACTGTTGACCGCCATCGTCTGTAAAGAACAAATGCTGCGGTTGCTCCCCCATGGCGGCTGGTCCGCCGATCATCAACCACCCGACGCGCGGGCTGATAAAAGAAAACCGACAGATGCCTCCTGTCAATACGTGCATCACGCGTCGATGCCATATACGGCCTCCGTCTGCAGTGTTGTATAGGGCAACCGTGTTATAGCCAGGCTCCGTAAGAAACCATGCGTCCCGTGCCGAAGTGAACGTGTCATACATGACTTTTGGGGATTCAACCTTCCGCCACACTCGCCCTCCATCCACCGTCCGCCACAGATGCAGCTCCTGTCCGACCGCCCATCCGTCCGTCAGGGAGAACATGTCGATATTTTGAAAAGAGATCGGTCGATACAAAATTTCAGGTTTTTTCGCGGGCGTCACAGAAGAGCACCCGGTCAGAACAATGGACAGCAAAATTGAAGTAGCCCATTTTACGGAAAATTTAATTCTTTTTCGTCCCACGGTTACCATCCTTCACTCCAATGTCTTCAGGTCAGATGGGCTCGCCCTCGGAAGTTGCCAAAATATGAATGGTGCGGTTGGATTTGGTGGCGGTACATTGACTATCTACCAGTTCAACGAAAATCCTGACTACAATGTAGCCGATTCGTTGCCTGTATGAATTTCCAGTTAGGATATCCACGAGCTCTCTGAACTCGTGGATATCCTAACGTCCTATAAACCGCAGTTGCAATGAGGGCAGTAGAACCCATATGAAAAAGTCTCTGCATTTTCATGGTTCATCACTTCTTCATTCGCTGATACTTAGACGATTCACGGTCAACTTAGGTTACAACATGCTCCGGACTGGCAAGCATATCAGCGGATCTGTCACGAAGTATGGTATGCCTGCGCATGATGCCCGATCAAGTGAAGACCCTATCAATGGCCTCAGCGAGCTCATCTTCGCTTGGCAAGGCGTAGCGCATCGTGACGTTCACATCCTCGTGCCCCATGAGACGGGCAATCACCGGAAGATCCGCACCGGCCGCCGCCAAGGTGCGTCCAAACGTATGCCGGAGTGCGTGTGGATGCGTCCTGTACTGGGCCAACATTTTCTGAATGGTGTTGGGGTGAATACGCGTTTTGCGGTTGCTCAAAAATAGAGGTCCTGTACTGCGTTCACCGATGTAGCGGGTGAGCCAGTGGCGGGCCTCGGCGGCGAGCGGCACGACGCGTTCTTTGTTGCCCTTGCCAAGGACGCGCACGGATCCGGAACGTTCCCCAATCGTGACGTCCTCGATGTCCAGGTTCACCAACTCACTCACGCGCAGGCCGGCAAAAAGCAGCAGATACACGATGGCGGTGTCGCGATCGTTTCCGCGATGGTTGCTGTCCCGTTCCACGTCCCGAAGGAGTTGATTGCGTTCGCTTCGATCCAGAGACTTCACCGGTAACGCTGTGATGCGTGGGCGTCCGGGGAGACGAATGGAAAGGGTGGCTTGCGTCTGGCCCGAAGCCCGACACCAGGCGGCGATGGCATAATAGGTGGTGTGAAGGCTCGAAGCGGATTTGCGCTCATTCTGAAGGTGCTGCAAATACTGCTGCACATCGGCACGCGTGAGCGCATGCAGATCACCACCTGAGCTGGCGAGAAAGACAGCGAAACGCTCCAACTGGTAGTGGTACGTGCGCTGCGTACCCAGGGGTAAGGCGCGTAAAAAGGCGAGTTGGGAATCGTCCAAGAGTTTCACAGAAATCCTTTCACCCCTTAGCACTGGAAATGGAGAAGCGGTCACGAAGGGAAAATGGCGTGGTGGCAGGGAACGTCACGAGGACCCTCTGGTACAGTGTAGGCCAAAACTCTGTGTAATTCAAATTATACGGATTACTCAAATATCGCAGGACTGTCTTTGACGAGCCTGATTGCACGGTGAAACCTTTCTTGGCAATGTGTCGTCTGATAATTGTTACTTATCGTCGCTAACAATTCACGTAGGAGTTCAGTGGTACCCGAACTGATACCCCACGTCAAGTTCTTTGAGTAATTCTGGTGTTATTTTTCTCACAGGGAGCGTGTGAAGAAATGTCTTTACATATGGGATGGCATGCATCATGGATGCTTGTTGGCATTGCTCTAGTCCTAGCAGGTTGCGGGACTGAAAGATCTACCGGAGTAGCCCAAGTACATGTTCATGAGACAAGTGCCATAGTCCATCAAGCCGTTCATACCGCGACGTTTCAGATTCAACGAGGTCGACCCTTTCCGCAATCGATGGTACGATTTATCTCAAATAGCCACATGGATGTCTATCTGCCTATACTGACACCACATTTGAAGTCCCCTGGACCACCGGGGGACCGGCTATATGCTGTAGCGAACTGGAGCCGAGGGGAATACGGAGTCGATTTCTACTGGGGGAGTACAAAAGGTCCGGATTTTGGGAATGCATATTACGGAGGATCCATCGGCGCGGCGCAACGGTTTCCTGAGAAGATCAAGAACCAAGCTTTCGGTGCGTTGTCCGGATTCTCCAGTTGGAAACCATTTAAAATGGATGGGTGCTTATCAGCTCAACGCTCGACCTTTCAAAATGCAGCAGGCCTGAACGACGCGATCACATGGCATCAAGATGGATGGACGTTTATCATAGCTAGACAGGGAACTGGAACAGCTGCGGGGACAGCGCTTGAAATCGAGCGTTACGCCTACGTTCACAAAGGGATCATACCCAATTGTCGATCAGGTTGGATGATTGCCGAATGGTTTGCTCCAGGTCCCCCATTCTACATCGTAGCAGCAAAACTTCATGGAGAATGGTACATGGTCAGTTTAGACAGCTTATCCATGACTTTGGAAACCCCACGCACACTAACTAAACAGGGTGTCGCGCCCTTCTAGAGGGCGCGACGATTGATCATGAGCAATCTCAAACTGTTTCTGAGGTATCAAACACACCATTTCCCACATGCCTAGAATTGGCGAAAAGATAGCCTGCAGAAGACCCGTATTCCGTAATTTGATCTGTTCCAGGCAAGTAATACCCGCTTTGCCCCGACCAGGGGAAGAATGCACCATTCGAGTTGTACCCGCATGTGTGCCCATTCCAAGCCGTAGCCGCCATAGCCATCATCTGACTGGCATTTGAGATCTCTAATTCCTGGAGTTTAGAGAAGGCGGAATACAGAAACTGTGCACAAATCACGAGATTCCCAATGTAGTTATACCCGCAAATAGATGAGCACCACGACTCTCCGCCGCCAAAAGCAGCATTCCATTCATCAAACACGGCCTCACTGATTTGGCAGACCCCCGCGCCACTCGAATTGCATGGACTGCATCCTGACGACAAGCCTGCAGACTCTGTTTCGAGGGATGTGATCGTAGCGAGCGTTGCTGGATTTATGAGATATTCTTGTGCTGTCGTGTTAATAGCAGATCCTATGTTACCCGCAGTAAAGGAGTTCCCCGAATACAAGATGTCGTAGTTCGAACCAGCACATCCACCTGGATTATAAGTCATTGATTGAACCCCCTAATTTAATTAGATGGGAGTAGACACCAGCTACTCCCTCTACTAATTAAGGCGCTTTGAAGCGGAGTTTTTATAATCATAATCATCACCGTTCACAATTTCTTCGCGAATGTGCTTCAGTGCCCGCATTTTGATCTGGCTGATATTCGATTGACTGCAACGCATTTGTGCAGCCAGCTCACTCTCCGTCATACGAGCTATCAGTAAACCCGTCAGCACAAAACGCTCCTTCTCCGGCAAGGCAGAAAGCCACGCGCGTAATTCCACAGCCGCGAAGTCATCTTTGGAACCTGCGTCTTCGACGGATTCAATTCGTTCATTCCCGTTCTCATCAAGATCGTTTAGCACAGCGAATTCATGCTGGTCCACACGTCGTTGTGTTCTCCAGTACGTGGCAGCCGCATGGCGGGAGACGATCCCTAACCATGCACGAAGTTGGATCGGATCATCCGGAACGCTCATCATTTTGAATCCCTCCGGTATGCAGGATTAGAAATTCCATGAAGGCAAAGTAAATGAGACTCCGCATCGCTCAACTGCACCTTTATAACGTGGAACAATTTTTGGCGAACAAATTGCAGACAATCCTCGTCCACCCGGCCATCTTTTCTGCACGCGGCGCGAAACCGTGGCTCAGTTTCGGCCATCCACTGCCATGCCAGATCCTGATCCAGTTCACACATAGGGTCCACCCTCTCAATGTGTCGATCGTTCACTTCCTGCATCCGGCGATGCGAATTGACCGTAGCAGTTCATCAACCGATGGTGAAGCCTGTCCGCTTGAGTGGCTAAGGCAACCGTAAGGTCACGCAGTTCTTCACACTCGTTCTCCGAGGCAGAGTCACAAATACACGCTGAACAGGCTATTAAGGCTTGATGAGTTGTCCGCAGCGCCGTCAGGAGTTTATCTTGGCAGATCATCTGATATCTCTCCTTTACTCAAGAATAAGACCACGTCATAACACGAAATGTGCAATCGATCTGCTTTCCATGTCCGCAGTTAAAGCCTACTGCAAAAGCATGAGATCGCGGTCAATCCAATTATTTCATGCTATGGATCGGTTGGATGTTCAGCTTGTACCCTTTTTCTAAAACCATCACGATCAGTTGCGGATCACCAAGATGATGGCGCAAGCGGTGGATGCAGTTGGCCAGGTTATGGCGATTTCCTGCGGGGTCCGATCCCCAGACATAGGCGATTAAAACGTCGAGTGGTATGGGTTCATCAGGATGATCAGCAAGCAAAGCGAGGAGACGAAATTCGATATCCGACAGTTCGTACTCCTTGCCAGCTCGTAGGATGATCTGTCGATCAAGGTCGAAGACACAGTGGTTCGATAATTGCATCATACCGACTTTCATGATTGATCCCTCCGGCAACTGGCTGGCTTGCGGTGATCCGCGAGGCCCCTGTAGGTTTGCGTCCCCGGCTTTCGACGGGTTTGCCTTGATCATGAGGATACAGATTCTCCATAAGTTGACGATAGGGGATGGCGATTCGTTACATCTTGAACCATTTTGCATCATACGACGCATTAGACGATCACATGGCGCTCTCGCACCACCGGCCGCGGGACGAATAATCGGCTGCATCGCTATCCTGGATAGTCACGAAAGAAAAATGGCGTGGCAACGAGAACGTCAAGAGGGTCTAATCACCGTAGGTCAAGCTCATAATTACGTGTAATATTACTTATACAGAGTTATGGGCGGTCAAAATTGCGCTCTGTGCAGCCGATCGGACTTCATGTCTCGTCTAATTTTGGTTGTCTGTGCTCGTGATTTTTAAATCGGGGTTCGTGTGCTAAGCATTTTGTAGATGTCATCGATCTGATAAGTGCGCCGTTTTCCAACACCGAACACGTAAACTGTATTGGCGGCAAGATCACACCGATACACTAAACGCATATCTGCTTTCATTCCTTGTCGTGGATGCACGATCGAGTGAAATTTCTTTTTGCGGTATGTAGGGGCCAAGGGTGGGTGGGTTAATGGTGCCCCCTCATTGGCTGGGTCTTTCATAATTTCACGAACTGCTTTATCTAGACAGTTTAGGAACTCGACAAACTGATTCTCTTCTCTAAATTCGCCTTTGAGCTTGGGCAAATCAATGTCAAAAAAATCTTGATGATCAACTCTATTCATCGATCAACCTGTTCCTTCTGACGCTTACGATACATCTCCATGGTGGACATACTTTCCGGATGCTCTATCCATTGTTCTTTAGGCGCTTTAAAACGGTAACCAAATTCCTGTGCCAATTGCATATTTTCAATGGTCTCTTACAACTCAGCCAGTCGTTCCGTCATGGCTGCATATCGTTCATATGACATTATGACGGCACTGAGACCCGTATTGGCGAACAGCACTCCGATTTTTTCGTGAGACTGTAGTTCTTGCTGCAACGCCTTTTGTGAAAGCGAGCGAAATTGATTTGCCTGAATCATTTCTTCTTTGATAAAGGTCGTACTCATCTCAATAGGCTCCTTTCGGTCCAAGATACTCACCTCCATTATAACACCATGATGTGCAAACAAGCGAACAAATGATTGTACGTTTAGATGTTCAAAATGTACCCAATGAGAACGAGAGATATTCCTTCGGCTCCGGAATATGCACTTGATTCCAGTGACTGAACGATACAGGCTGTAATGGCCTCTGTAATCGATTAGCGTAATCGGCTGTAATGGATTACTCTAATCGATTTGTAACGATCTGCAACGCGTGTAATTCGTAATGGCTCTAATGTCGAGGAACTGGACATTCGCAAACCGAATTTATCTACAGAGTGACGCGGCTCTCTGACACCTTACGGTACAATGCAATGACCTTTTTGTTGCTTCTTTCCCACTCTGCAAAAAGTAAAATGGGGACGTTAACACTACAACGAAAGATCTCTCGGTCATACAATTTCCCCCGTCTATGCCGAATCTTTTAGACGCCGCTTTCGATGTGACCGATACGCTTTCGCATTGGATTTCTGGTAGTAGGCGACGTCACGCAGCGCGCGACGGATTTCGGAAGGATCTTGCGTGGTGGCGGCCAAAATCAAGTGCAAAGCCTGGGGCATCGTCAAGATCGGGGTAGTTCCGTCTCCGACGTCGTTTTTTTTTGAAACTGCTTGCGAACCTCCAATACGAACAGATGCGCCACCATCACCAAAAACATGTGTCGACGCCAC
>Ga0080006_1138296_pt1 | contig 17851 bp, 15 predicted proteins | sample RS3BMetagenome_FD_69209 | JGI IMG/M metagenome (GOLD analysis project Ga0080006, IMG submission 69209) | Ferric oxide microbial mat and aquatic microbial communities from Rainbow Spring, Yellowstone National Park, USA - RS3B (SPADES... ... | reverse complement strand
CTTTCGCCCATCAAACAAGATATCCGTACAATCCGAAACCCGCACTGCGAGCGTCAGAGATGCCCACGACACTCCGAAATGTCCGGCCGTCAAAGCCCGCAGGTCTTCTTGAAACTCCCAGTAGGCCCACAGCGTCGAAGGGTCCTTGCACAGCACGTGCAGCCCATCGCGACCAAAATTCCGAACCCAGTTAGCATCCCCGTCCATGAGCCTGCACCTCTTCGCCAGTTCGCTGTGTACAGCCGTTGCCAAGCGATAGTCTACCAACAGTATATGCCTCGCGAGAAGTCCTGTAAATGGCGTGCTTCCGGCGGTTTTGGACCCGCTCCGGCAAAAGCCAAACTGGCCGGGCCAAGGCCCGACCAGTTGTCCCGTCCTGCCATTCAAAGCCCACTTGGCAGGACGTCTGAAACATCTTTCGCAGCTTACGGAATGACGTTCATGGAAAGTAGCTGGCCGGGATCCTCGTGTGACATCCCACTTGCATCCGGTGTCACAAGATAATCGAGAATATAGGAAGTCGTCCCATCTTCGCGGCCCCCACCGAACGTCCACTCACTGGCTTGCGCCCGAACTGGCCGCGCTTTTCCGCCTGCCTCGCCCGCCACCACGATCATAATCCCCCACCCGCTGCCTGGACAGCCGCCGAGAACCGCTTGCGGAACCGCAACAGCCACCGTCCGCGCTTGGTAATGCGGTGCCAGGCGCACCGGCCCCGCATAACTCCAGTCGCTGTTATACACTTGCGTTTCGCCGTGCCAGTTACCACTCACGCGAATCAGTTTGTGCCAGCCATTACCCGGTTGAAAGCGGGCACCAAAGTCTTTGGTCCAATCCTGACCTGCGTCTTCTCTGGCCGGGTCACGCAGGTAAATATCAATGATCTGTTTGGAGATCCCCGTCGGACCTCCCCAAGGATTGTCAAGGTGCCCCAGCTCAATCTCGTAGTAAACCGCTTCGTCATCCGCCGAGAGCGTCATCCCCTCAAGCGAAAAATCGCCGGTCTTGAAATCGGGGTGAGTGGGATACTGGAACAGCCCCCCAGCTCGTGTGCTGAAGTTGACACTGCGCGCACTGTACAGGCGCCGGGGGCGGTAACTGATGACCACATTGGACTCCGATACGCCTCCGTCGTTGTCATAGCCGATGACGCGAATGTCATTGTCACCCGCGAGGAACAAGTGCAGCGTACAGCAAAAACGCCCATCATCGTCACACCGTGTCGTATAGTAACACCCACTGGAAACCAGTGCGACGGTCGTCCCAGGGTCTGAGCGCCCGGACAAGGTCACGCTCGAACTCGATACAGCCAGCGTCACCAACGACTCTGGCAAATCCAGACGCACCATTGGACCAACAGGGCGTTGCTGCCCGACATAACGAGTATGAACGAAACTGGGGGTGTCGAGGTTGCGTCCACTATCAACAGCAACGGCCAAGCGCAAGTACTGGGCCATCGCCCATGCGAGCGGAGTGGCCGAACCCGTCCCACAGCCGCGAAACAACCCCCGCACTGGGTCATCCTCACCGTCCCACACTTGCTCTGCGATCATGCCGCCGGGTCCGGCTGTGACGGCCATGGTCCGGAGCAACTCCCCCGCTCCGAACAGATGATCCGGTGTGTTGTGCTTGGCGCTTGCTGCAAACGCGACCTCGTATTCACCGCGTTCTCCCGATAACATCGGCCACGGCCGTCCGCGGCCGACGCCATTATACGGGGCTCCGTCGGGCGCTTCCCCATAGCCATCATGGTTGTACCGATACCAAAGGGGCACCCCGGAACCATCCCAATAAATCTCGCGATCGATGACATTCAGGGAGTTTACGATAATCTCATCGTCCGGCGCCACGATTCCAAGGCGTACCAGTTCCAGGAACCCACCGTCGACGATCTCAATCTTCGGGTGCCATCCCCCGCCATTTTTCACCTCAACAAACGCACCGTCCGCGGGGTTCATGGTATTACTGACGCGAATATAATACGGGTTTTCAGAAAGAGGTCCCGACGGTGCCACCGTCCACGCTTGAACAGCGTCAGCCAATTGATCGGCCGTCGCCAGATAGACTGCTGCCGCCCCGAAGTCCCCTCGACGCCGCGCCAACACGCTGGCCGCTGCCAGACCCGCCACAACCGCCGCCAACGTCGAAGGCGAGTAACCGCTGTTTTCCTCCCAACGCTCTTGCTGCGAGTGCGGTCCGTGATAGACAAGAAAGTCCGCGGCCCGACGGACCAACAAGTCAAACTGGCCTTCCTGGTCGACAAGGTAGGCGAGCAGAATCGGCAAGGCCGTCTGGCAGAGCTGTAGCCCAGACCAGTAAGGGCTGCCATCGGGCCATGTGTTTTGAGGGAAAGATCCATCCTCCCTCTGTTGCACGTCCTGAAGGTAGCGGAGTGCACGATAAGCAAGCGACGGATCCCCCGCTATGGCGAGACCCGATGCAGCCTGATAGAGATCGCGCGCCCAGATCAGGTGATAGCCACCCGTCCCCAACTCCCAAGCCGACACAGAGTCCCCCCAAGGAATGGACAGCGACGCCGCCACGGCACCCGGAAAATGCTTGTCCTCATGCGCCTTGACCGTCATCGCCGCCACCCGAAACTGGCGCGCATCGCCTACCCGCGGGATGTGCAACCGAGCGACAAATGGCACCCATCCTTCACAGTAGTTCCGCGCCACCTTCTCGAATCCGGTCTGGCGTGTCGCCGTGGCCTCCTCCACAGCCGTCTGGCGTGAATTCCCGAAGCCAACGCTGAGTGTAAAGGAGCACTCGCACCCATCCCCTGCTTCATGCATGTCCAATTTTGCGAGTTGCAGATGTGTTTGCTCCGTCTCACCGACTTCGAGCGTCGTCGGTGCAAACAGCCACGCAAGCTCCTCGTAACTGTTCGGCAACAAGGTCTCCGACAGGTGCCGCACCTGCCAGTCGACACTGCACGCGAGCGCAACCGCCACAGGCTGTCGTGACACCGTAGCGACGGTGTGTCCATGAACGGTAAACTGTCTACCCGCGTTATCGGCCAGTGCCCCACCTGCCGCCGGGTGATGTAGGATGTACCACTGCAGGTCATTGACCCGTCTGCCGTGTACGCGGAGCGTGAATTCTATAATGAGGGCCTCGTGATCCGGATCGACCGCATACGTTTTCGAGACGGTATAGAGGCCATCACGCCCCGAATTCACTTGACGATATAAGAGGGCATCGTCACAGACCAGATCGACCCTATGCTCGGTGTCTGTCGTCTCTAGGTCAAAAAAATGCTCACCGTCCGATACCGCCAGCTGGAGTTGGCGCAACGCCGGACGCGCGATGTCAGGATAATACACTTCACTGAGGGCACCCGCCGCCAAGGTGTACCACACGTGGGAGCAGCAATCCGTGCCGTCCCCTTCGTAAAATGCCGTTCCAAGGCCCTGCTTTGCCGCCGTCGTCCACGTCGAGAGACGCAATCGATCGGCTTGAACCAGCGTTGAGTCAGACCTGCTTTGCTGCCCTTGCACCATACCCTCACTCACTTCCTGTCAAAACAAACCGACTACAGAAACTGACCACGAAGAATTGCTCCTGATCATCTGATCATATAGAATTTACGCGCGTTCGTCGAGGACGCGGACGACGTCCTCGATCGAAATCTCCGTCCGCGGACCCTATGGCCTAGAACGGTCCCCGCTTTGGACCACCCGAAGACGGACTGAGACGACTCGCAGCACGCCTCGTCGCATCGGTTGGACCTTGCTGACTTCTGATCGCCATGAGTCTTCGTTGTCGCATCATGCCGAAGCGGTTTTGGCTCTGGGACGCTGGCGTTCGCCCTGTGTCATATGGACCGTACCCCGGTTGCCGGGACGGACGTGCCCACATCGGCATTTGGCCTGGCCGGACCGACGGCAGTGTCCGCATCAAGGGTTGGCCCATGGCTGGGCCCATCCGCGACCCCATAGGCTGCCCCCTCCGTTGTTCGCGCCCCGGACCATACCCCAAAGGAGCGATACCCGCTCTTTGCTGCACCGAAAAAGGCGGTGCCAAGCGGGCCGACGGTCCGCCCCGGCCCCTTTCACCGGGCCCTGTTTGGGCGGATTTTCGCATCGTGGCGGAAACTGGACGACGGAATTTGCCAAGCAAGCGGCTCGTGAGGCTCTGGCTGGGCTGCCTGTGACTTTTTCCTTCCGCCGCGCCTACTGGTTCTCGCTGTGGATGCGTCTTCGCTGACCCACCGCCTGACTCCTCTATCCCTGTCTGCCGCCCCGCCAACGGCTGCAGCCAAGCCGGGGTGTCCCCTTCGGGGACCCCTGACCCACGCGACTCTTGGTCCGAATCCGGCTGAGAACTCTCCGCTCCTAACCACCGGCTAAACCATTCCCACATGCGTAATCCCCCGTTCTCGTGACGTAATCCTCCAATCTATGCGAAGCGACTGTCACCACGTAACGGCCACTACCCAGTATGCAAAAAGGTTTGTACGCGTCCTGGCTGTCCCCTGAACGGATGGTGTCGGTCTCAGATCAGAGATACCGGAACGACGCACTCGCCAACAGTCGACCGACTCGCGACCTGCCGCCAATCCAATCGCCAGTAGCGCAAGGCATTCGTCACGCCGATCAGAACGATGAGGGTGCATAGGGCTACCCACGCACCCGTCTGGCCAAAATGAAAGACGAGAGTCAACAGGAGCGTAAGCGGAATAAAAATGACCCAATTCTGAACCAACGCCATGCGAAACAGAAAGGTCGTATCACCGATTCCGCGCAACCCACCTGCCAGGATAATGCCCCCACCATCAAAAAGTTGGATGAACGAAGCAATGTGAATCAGTGAGACAGCCAAGGCTGATACCACAAGGTCGGACGTGTAAACGCGTGCCACGGACGCGGCAAACACCCACAAGAATACCGAGAACAGGGCCATGAACAGAAGCCCCATCCCCGCGGTGTACGCCCCCACCTTTCTGGCAACGAGCGGGCGGCTGGCACCAACCTCTTGCCCCACACAAATCGTGGCAGCGGCGCCAAAGCCATTGGCCGGCATGAATCCAAGCGACAAAATGTTGAGCGCAATCTCGTTCGCAGCGACGGGAACCGTCCCTAGACGGGTGATGCAAGCCGTAAAGACGAGCATCCCAAGACTCATCGACAACTCCATGACACTGAGTTTCCCGCTCTCCTGTAAAATCAGGCGGACATGGGAGAGCGCCATGGAATGCCAAATCCGTGTGGCAAACCGTTTGTGATAGGGGCCAAAGTAGACGGCGGCACTGAGGGCAAGCCCAAGCGCTTCCGTACAAAACATGCTCCAGGCCGCACCCGGCAGGCCCATTCCCCGCCACCCTGCTACCCCATAGGTCAGTCCGTATGTGAGAACGATGAGCAGGGCGTTTGTCGTGAGCGAGATCAGCATAGGCGTCCGCGTATCGCCGACGGCTCGCATATAGGCAAAGAAGAGGTTGGTGAACATGGAAAACGCGAAAGTCAGCATGCGGATGGTCAGATACTCTGTACCAGCGCGCACCAAGACGGAATTGGCGCCCAGCCATTCGAGGATCGAATGCGGCAGCGTGAAACTCACCGCAACCCAGCCTGCGTCGAGCGCGAGAGACAACACCAACGCGATCTGCATCCGTTCGTTGCCGTCCGCGATGCGACCTTCCCCGACATTTTGCGAGACGAGATAGTTGATCGATTCGTTGACACCCGCAAAGAGAGCCCAGGTGTTGTACAAGAGGATGTTGCTGATTCCGACCACTGCGATCGCGGCCGCTCCCAGACGACCCACGATGATAAGCACCAGCATCCCCGTCAGGGTCATCGACGAGAACGTCGCGATCGACGGCAGCGCGAGGCGAAGAATGCGTTTCACAAGCAACACCGATGACTTCCCTGCTTTCTGACGGACAGTTAAGAAACGGCGAGAGCCAAGGCTGGTCGTCACATAGACGCCTGCCCTGGCCGCTGTTCAATCAAATGAGTCGATTTCCACCTACTTAGTTCCCTTTGCCGTAGACGCCACCTGTGACGGAACCCGACCCAGATCCAGACCCACTGGCACCAGGAAGCCCCTTAGGCGTGACAATGGACTGCTTGTTATACGTAAAATGCTCCGAAACACTCGCGGCGAATCGGAACACGCCGATACTGCGCAACATGGCTGCTGGCAGGGTGGACCCGCCGAGAGAGGCGAGCGCATCCCGAAACGGAAAAGCAAAACCGAGACCAAAGTACGCCGAGCGCACCTCATACACATGGTTGACGGGAGCGATCTCGACCATTACTTGAACTGTTAGGGACTTCATGATATCCCTGGTCACGGCGGGTGAACCTCCGGTACCGATCTCTTTGACGAGCATCTTGGCCATGAGACCGATGTCCTTTTGGCTTACGGAACCGCGAACGCTAAAAGCGGAACCAGCTTGAACTACGTGTTCACCAACCATCGAAGTCAGTTGAAACGGCAACCCGTGAAAGTCGTTTGTGGGAATCAGACCGTTCACGCCGCCCGCAATGACTTTCCAACCTACCCCTTGATCCTCGTAGGCCATCTTGCCAAGGCCGAACTTGGATGCAATCTGAGTGGACGACTTTCCCGAAACCACATTGATTTGCCGATCAAGGATGGAGATCCCCGGTTCGCCTTTGACCAGACCTTTATGAACGGTCATGTACTCGACCTGGGACTGACCCACCTGCTGCACGAGTTGGTTCAGCAACCCTGTGTACTCGGTCTTGATTTTGGCGTACTTCGTCAGTCCGAGACTCGCCGCAAAGGTAGTGGACGAGTTCATCTGCCACCAAGGCGCCTTATACTCTTGCACCTGCGCCTGAAGGAGAGCAAATTTCTCGATCTTGGTCAACGACGTATTGACTTGCGTCTTGGCGCTCGCCACGCCGACCATGGACGAGAAAGCAAACCCCAAGGCCAGAATCGACACGCCGACGCGCTGCCAAGTTCCTTGCCTGTTCGTTATCACGCTATATCACCACTTCTATGAATTGTATACAACTATATAATACTATCACCCAAGACGTCTCAAAGCAACGGTAAATACAAGACGATTTGAACGCACGAGCAAGGGGGCAAGGATCTGATACCTCCATCTCGCGCCAAATCGGTTCAAAAATGATTCGCTAGCGTAAAAAGCAGATGGCTGCGTTATATAATGCCAACTTATTTTCTGGCCGCTAAACCCCGACAGCGTATCACGAATCGCCAACCACCCGCGATACGCCAGCGGAAACGGTTGTAAGTGCAATACGGCTCCCTTCTTGCAACACATGTCGTTGCGCTGCTGCGCGCATGATATCCACCGGCGCGTCAAGTCCAAGCCAGTAGTGAAGATTGATAGCCCCCTGATAGACGAGCATCCACAGCCCGTCTCGCACCTCAGCACCGCGGCCATTTGCCTGATCGAGAAAACGTGTGGTCAAAGGCCGATAGATGATGTCTTGCACAACTTGCCCCGGGTGGAAACAGCCGGCATCGGCGATCGGCGACTCCGTCACATGGGGCCACATGCCAATCGAGGTCGCATTGATCACCACATCCGCAGCCTCCACGCGCTCGGCGCGATCCTCCCACAAGACGGGCTCGACATCGAGACGCTGCCCAAACGAAGACACAAATTGCGCCAGTTGCTCCGGTCTGCGCGCCACGATATCGAGGTGAACGTGAGACGCGTGCATCGCCAGCCCCATCGCAACGCCCCTCGCACCTCCGCCGGCCCCGAGGACACACACGCGCCGACACACGTCGGGCGTCAAACGATCAGCCAGACTGCGGTACCAGCCATCGATGTCCGAGTTGTGTCCCTCCATTCGCCCCGTCTGCGCATCGATGCGCACCACATTGACTGCGCCTGCCTGTACTGCCGCAGGCGAGATCTCGTCTAGCAACGGCATCAGCGCAGACTTGTGCGGGACCGTGACATTCGCTCCGCAAAACCCCAATGCGCGCAGTCCCGATACGGCTTCACCCAAGCGATCGGGCATGACCTCAAGCGCTACATACTGGGCGTCCAGCCCGACGTGAGTAAAGACAGCATTCATCATGGCCGGCGATGCCGAGTGATGAACCGGCCAGCCGATCACACAAAAAACTTTGGTCGGCATCAATTGGCCTCCTTGTAATTCAAATGTGGGGAGTCCGGGTGCAATTGCATAATCTCGATCATGTTGCCATCCGGATCCCGAATAAAGAAGAGCCAGTTCTTGCTGACACCTTGAATCGGGGGCCCCTCAACCGTCCCGCCGCGCAGTGCGATCTCCCGGGCGGCGGCTTGCACATCATCAACTACCAAACAAAAGTGGACCAGCCCCACTTCCGTGTGCGCATCATGGGGCATGGTGTCTGTCCGACTGCCGCCATGATAAAACTCGACGAATTGCCCCGCTGCGACTTCGATGTAGACCACCCAGGGGTTGCCTTCTCGGTCTTTCATCTCAAAAGCCGGTTTGCACCCCAGCACATCGCAGTAAAAATGAAGCGTTGCTGGCATATCCAACACACGCAGGGCGATATGGCCAATTCCGCTAAACACCGGATTCACCTCCTTGACTCACACCGAGATGTTGGTCCAGAAAGTCATAGACAATCTGAAGGATATGAGAATGATAGAAGCCCGATCCGTGCCCGGCGTTTTGCACACGCACCATAGACGCGGACTGTCCTGACGCTCGCAGTGCCTGATAGAGCAGAGTACTTTGCGAATAGGGAACCAGCGGATCTTCAGTGCCGTGCATAATCAGGAAGGGGGGCATCCCCGGGCCCACATACGTGATCGGATTGGCTCTACGCACGGCGTCGGGATTCTCCTGAATCGCACCTCCCACAATCAGGGACTCAGAAGAGCCTGGGTCGTTGTGGTTTCCACCCATCTGCAAAAAGTCAGTCGGTCCGTACCAGTCCACCACGGCCTGCACAGCACTCGATGGACCCAGATTGTGCTCGCCGTCAAAAAGCGTCATCCCGCCCGTCGTCCCGAGAAAGGACGCGACATAGGCACCTGACGACGTGCCCCATGCCGCCACCTTGGCGGGATCGATCCCATACTCCTTAGCGTGCGCTCGCAAGAAGCGCACAGCTGCCTTGGCATCTTGAATCAAGGCAGGAAAGATCGCCTCGCCAATGATTCTATGTTCGATGGTCGCCACGACGTATCCGCGGCGCGCGATGTCCAGCAGCAACTCCGCGCTCCCAAGCGGTTGCTGTGGTCCAAATGCGCCAAAAGCGCACCCCTGGATCCAGACGACCAAGGGTTTCGGACTGTCGCCTCCGGGACGAAAAAGGTGCAGGTGCAGCGTACGCGACGGAAACACGGCAAACGGGATATTGGTCATGACCTGGACCGCGTCATCTTGGCCCGGCGAGATCACTGTGACGATCTCTGAATCCCACGGCTGATCATTCATGAGGTTACCTCCTTGATTCACCTGACCCCGCACAATTCTTTCAGGTGCCAGGCTTTCCCTTGCTGAAAGGACGTGCACTTGCTAGTAGCCTACGCCTTGACGCCTCCAACCGCAATCCCTGAAGCGTTATAGCCTCACAAAAAGGGGCGCACCTCAAACGCAAGAGTCCTGCGAACGGAACCATCGGCACTGTCAATCGTTTGCAGGGGCCAGGAGCCACACACAGACACGGTGGCTTTGACTTCTGAGAATGGGGAAGCAACCAGCAGTGCGAGCTCGCCTCCACGCAATCCGCCGTGAACACCGATCCAGAGTGTCGTAAATCCGCGGATAGCCATGAGGACCGCAGGCGACTCATTGTGGCTCCAACCTGGGAAAAGGATGGAACAAGACACCGCCGCCATGGCTACGTCCAGTGGCAACGGTGTCTTGTTTGTACAGCGGATCGTTCGCTCCAGTCAGCCCAAGTGCCTGGACGGACGCTAGATGAGCGCCAACAACAACAGAACTAGCGGCACAAACAACCAGAGAAACTGACGATGGTTGGCGTCCCCTTCCAGTGCGGCGACTCCACTCACACCTCGCGCCGGCATCTGCAAGATGACAGCGTTTTCTCCCATCTCGTAGAGAGATCCTTGACTCGCGAACTCTGGCACATCACAGACCATCGTTTCTTGAGTTTGTTCCCAGTTGACGGCCATGCGTATCCCTCCCGAACATTGGTGCAGGTCGGATAGCAGACCCGCTTGTTAGGAACAGTATACGACACCGCCACAACTTTGTCACGCATTTATCGAAATAATGTTTGTCCGATTTCACAAATACCCGCGTCTGTGTCCAAATGACGTCGATCCAATACAAAAGCGCAGCGGTTGACGGTCCCCCGCTACAACTACAACGGTTCTGGATGCCACGTTGCAAGTGCCGTCCAACCGGACGTCGGCAACGATACGCTCACTGGCGTCGGTGTGCGTGCGCTTTGATACCCACGCAGATAGGCCACGCGCCCTTCACCCGTCAGCACTCCACTTGTCAGCGCGTCCTCTGGCATAATCAGAACCAAGTGACGGCGCGTCAGCAGATCGACGACTTCCAGATAACTCGTCATCTCCCCACCTTTAAAGAGGACCGAATTCAAGGCGAGATCGCTACCGACGAGCTGCGCAGTCGTCTGCACCTCTGCTGGTCGCGTCAAGACGACGTCCCGTGCCAACAGATTGAGCACGACAATGCGATACGCAAAGTCCCCGGTTTCCGGATGCGAATTGGCCGGAAAACCCAACTCCATCGCCAAAAACGGGCCCGCCACCGTCCACTGCAACATGGTTTTCCAACTTGACGTGTTGATCCTGTAGATCGTTTTGACTTGACCTTCGGACGACAGCGTCACCGTCAAGGGACTCCGCGAAATTCCGGCTCGCGACGCGCTCACCGTTCCGTAGGTCGTAATCAGCGTGCGCCTGGACGGCACAATCTTTTGCCACACCCGCGCTGAGGGCATCGACCTGAGAACCTGCACGTCCGCCCCCACCGCAAGCGTGTTGTTGTGGCGGTCTTGATTCGCTGAGGCTTCACCCGACCCGGGCACGGCGGAACCACCCCCACCCGTGCCACCCGTGCCAGTCTCACCGCCAGCAGCACCAGCCCCACAGCCGACCAAACAGCCGACAAGCGCCACAACCGCGGCAAAGGCGGCGATTCTGACGGAGAGCCCCCTACTCGCAGGCCCTGTCTCTACGCGTCGGTTCCATAGCATGATCACATCACCCAACTCGATCATAGCATAGGCCCGTTGCCTGAAACCAACCTGCAACTCCTGCAACTCCTGCGACTCCGCGCCATTCGGCGCTGGCCCGGTTCACACGACGTTCGCCACAAGCTCACCCTGCTGCAGCCTGTGCATCTACGCGTAGCGGCCACCTAGGCAGAGCAGCTCCTCGTGTGTGCCTCGCTCAACGATGCGGCCACGATCGAGAACCAAGATCGCATCCGCCGAACGAATCGTGGAGAGCCGGTGGGCGATGATGAACGTGGTGCGACCGCGCTTGAGCACCTCCAGCGCGTCTTGAATCAGCGCTTCCGTTTCCGTGTCAATCGATGACGTCGCCTCGTCCAACACCAGAATGGCCGGATCAAAAGCCAGCGCCCGAGCGAATGAAATCAGCTGCCGCTGCCCCGCCGACAGGGTGCTGCCCTTTTCGCGAACGGGCTCATCCCACCCGCCGGGAAGTTGAGCCAGCAGACGCTCCCCTCCCACCTCGCGCAAGGCGGCCTCGACACGCTCCCGACTGACGCGGGGGTCTTGCAGACTGACATTGCCGGCTACCGTCCCCGTGAAGAGATACGGATCCTGTAAAACGATCCCCATGTGGGCCCGCAAGTGCTGCGGTGCCAAGCCAGAGATGTCTTTGCCGTCGATGCGGATGCGGCCGGCGCGGGGATCATAAAATCGGAACAGTAAATTCATGATGGAGCTCTTTCCTGACCCGGTGTGCCCCACCAAGGCAACCGTCTGACCGGGGTGTGCCACAAAAGAAATCCCCTTGAGCACATCTTCTGATCCATCATAGGTGAAGTGGACATCCTCAAAAGCGACTTCGCCTGTGAAACGGGGGATAGCTCCCACCGCCGGCTCGACTCCCGGTTCGTCAAGCAGGGCGAAGACCCGATCAGCCGAAACGCGAGCCTGTTCCAGGTTAGCCAGCTGGTTGACGATCTGAACGACGGGTTGGAACAGGCGGTTCAGATAGTCCACAAACGCATACAAGGCGCCAAACGAGATCGCACCCGCCAGATCGAGGGAGCGATAGCCAAAGTAAGCAATCAGCGTGATGAAGAAGATGTTGCGCAGGACCGTGACGAGATTGTGACCCGTCCACGAATTGATGCGTAACAGTCGCGTCTGCTCGTCGTACTGCGCGCTGTTGATCACATCAAACTCGGACGCGGTGCGCTCGTGACGATTGAAAGCCCGGATCACCGGCATGCCTGCGATGGTTTCGCCGAGCATGCCGTTGACCTCGCTGATCAGATTGCGAATGCGCTCATTGATACTCACCGCATAGCGGCGATAGAGCGACACCCATACCACCAGCACCGGGATCAACAACAGGCAAATGAGCGCCAACTGCACGTCAAGCAAAAACAGGGCGATGTAAATGCCGAGCATGGTCACTACGCTCGACACGATGTTGGCCAATACCGTCACGTACAGTTCCCGTATGGCCTCAGTGTCATTGGTAATCCGCGATACCACTTTGCCGGCCGGCAAGGTGTCGAAGTACCGCACAGGTAGCCGATGCACTTGCCGAAACACGTCTCGTCGCATCGTCATGATGATCCGATTGGCTGCGATCTGCAGGAGATACTGCTCACCGTACGTAAAGGCCGACGACAAAACGAGCAGCCCAAAGTACAAAAGCGCCAATTCGACCATAGGTGCCAATTCAGGCTGGTAAAAGGCGAATAACTGCTGCGGTGTGAGCACCTTGGCCGGCAGAACAACCCGACGCGCACCTGACGTCAGCAACAATTGACCCTTCGTCTCCGTGACATCGCCTGCAAATGGAAGTGGCTCCGCGACGAAATAGAAGTGGCCTCCAGCCTGTTGAACAGCGACCGCCTTCCCCTTTTGTTCACCCGCCTGAAAGTAGGCCTCTCGCCGGTACCAGTGGCCGTCGTAGGAGACGGCGTCGACAGCTGGCCCGGTCGTTTGGTACCAAGTCTGTTCGATTCCGAGAATGTGGTCGTTAATGATCGTCTTGGCAACAAACGGTCCACATAGATCAGCCGTTACGGCGACGATCAACATCGCCAACGCGAACAAAATGCTGCGGCGAAAAAGTCCGGCGTATCTGACCAGACGTCGCGTCGTACTCATGCGTACACCTCCTTGCCAAGGATGCTGTCGACGTCAGTGGCCTCGTCGACCGGTTCCTCGACTTGCTGGCGCAGGTACTGATCATGGTACCAACCCCCTGCCAACATCAAATCCGCGTGGGTACCCTGCTCGGCGATGCAGCCATCGTCCATCACGACAATCCAATCCGCATGCAAGACCGCCGAGATTCTGTGGGTCGCGATCAGCGTCGTCCTACCGGATCGCGCTTTGCGGATGGCCTTGACGATGTGTGCCTCCGTCCGGGCATCAACCGCCGACATCGCGTCGTCGAGAATCAAAATGTGTGGATCCACGATTAACGCCCGCGCAAGGGCGATCCGTTGCTTTTGGCCGCCTGAGAGAGAGACCCCTTTCTCGCCCACCAAGGTCCGCAATCCGTTTGGAAACTGCTCGAGATCCGCCGTCAAGCAGGCCATCTCGAGTACCTCCTCGATGCGAGCCAAGGAGGCATCCACAGCAGCGAAACGCAGGTTCTCCTCAATCGTTCGAGAAAACAGCATGGCATCCTGAGGTACATACCCCATCCAATCGAGGACGGAATGAAGTGCCACCCGATCGATCGGTACACCATCGACCAACAGCGCGCCAACATGCCCCACTGGGTACTCGCGCAACAGCTGCCGCAAGAGCGTGGACTTGCCTGCCCCCGTCCGGCCCACAATCCCCAGTGTCTCCCCTTGCTTGACCGTCAACGAGACCTCTCTCAAGTTGTCCACAGCGGATAGCGGATAGCGAAAACTGTAGTCACAAAATGTAATCGTCGCCGGCGGTGCCTGCGTGGTGGCGGCAGGCGCGTCGGCCACATCGGGCACGTAGCGCAGCGTCTCCGTCACCCGGTCAAGCGAGGCGCTGCCGCGTTGCATGATGTTAATCAATTGCCCAATCGCCAGCATGGGCCAGATCAACATCCCGAGATACACGTTAAACGACGTCAACTGGCCCAAGGTCAACTGACTTTCAAAGACCATGTACGCGCCATACCCGAGACCAATCAAATAGCTGGCTCCGACCAAGATCTTGATCGTCGGCTCAAACTGGGCATCGATGCGGGCTACGTCTGCATTTTTTCGATAGACATCCTCAGTCGTCTCGGCAAAGCGTCTCTCCTCGGCAGACTCTTGAACGTACGCACGCACGACGCGTATGCCGGCGATCGTCTCCAGGACGCGGTCGTTCATGTCGCCAAAGGCGTCTTGCGCGAGCGTGAACCGTTCGTGAACGATCCGCCCGTACTTGGTCATGACAAAGGCGATCACCGGCAGCGGTACAAGGGCGAGCAGTGTGAGTTTCCAACTGATCAGCGTTCCCATCGTCACGAGAATGGTCGCGGAAAATGTCGTCGAGTCGATCAGCGTCAAGATGCCAAACCCGGCGGTCTGGGAAACGGCATTCAGGTCGTTGGTCGCGCGCGCCATCAGGTCGCCGGTGCGATGCTTCTCGAAAAAAGTCGGCGTCATCCGCAAAAAGTGACGCATCAGGCGCGAGCGCAACGTCGCCTGAAGCAAGTTGCCACCACCAAACAGTTGCACCATCCACAGAAAGCCGGAAAAGTACATGACGACGACCAAACCGCCATACACAAGGAGCGTTTGCATGAGGCTCTGAGGAGTCATCGTCCCCTCGTTCATCTGGTCAATCGCGTGCCCGATCAAATCGGGCGGGATCACCTCAAACACATTTAAGAGCAATAGCAGGACGAGTGCGACTGCGTATCGACGGCGCTGTTCGCGGAAGAACCAGCGGAGTTTGTACAGAACGGTGAACATGAAGTCTTCCCTCCCGAGACGTAAAAAGAGACACCGGTTGGCGCGGTGTCTCTCAGGATGACGCCATGCCACGGTCTCACCGTGTGCCTGGCAGTCCGACCGGACTGAGTGGCCCGGGTCGGTCGATCCAAAAGAAACAGCGCAGGTCCGCTGGAGGCGTGACCTGCGCTGTCTGTGTCCCGTCGACGAGTCAAACGGGAATCAGAAAAGCGTGAGCGGGTCACATCTCCATGCGGCAACGGTACGACGACGTCCGCCCCGATCCGCCAAAGCGAGATCGAGACGCGCCAACACGCCCGTCAGTCCGTTACGCATGGAGATGCTCCCCCTTCCGTTCATATCTTGATTTCGTCACCACTTTAGCATCCTCTGGGAATCTTGTCAATAGGGTGATATCGGATGCTCCCCGAATCGAGCGCGCAGATCCTGATAGAGCAAGGTGCCGGCCAGGATATGCCCAGCCGTGTTGGGGTGCCAACCATCCCCCATGTAGGGGACGTAGGTTTGATGATGGTTCACGAGATAGGCTTTCATTTGGGCGAAGACATTAAACAGGATCACGTCAGGACTGTCCATGATCTTGACTACATCCAACTCGCTCTGCACGTACTGAGGTTGTTGTACGCGGAATTCCGTGTACGTCGCTTTTGTTACAGGCGGCGTGACGAGCAGCACGACAGCATGCTCAGCCAGCGCCTGACGCGTCTCCTTCAGGAGGTGAGCGCGAAACGCGACCTGAGTGACTTTCGTGTAGGCATCGTTCAAGAGCCCCCAGGAAATCACCACGACTTGCGGACGAATGGCCGCCAGCCAAGCGCTGTATCGCCCCTTATAGAGCGTTGCCAGTTGCGTTCCATCGGTTCCCACGATCGTCCGATCATAGTAGACATAATGTGTCGGCGTATGGTCCGACATGGCTTGAAAGGCTCGCTGCAGATACCCGTCATTGTGCGCAGCCTTCCAGCCGTGCGCTACAGAACCACCGATGACCATCACGCGTTCAACCGTGGGCGAGGATGTCGGTGACGAGGATGCTGTAGCCGCCGTCACCGGTCTGGCGATTACAGCCGTTGTCATGGGCCGGTCCGTCCAGTACACTAGACCCAGGGCCGAGACCAGAACGAGACTCAGTACGGTGAAAAATCGTGTCACGAAGATCGCTTCCTTTCGCTTCACCCCACTCCAGACTACGGTTTCTCGAAGAACAAAGCGGAGCGAATCCATGTCCCCATGGTAATCGCTCCGTCTGTATTTCACCTTTAGGCCCGCAACACCTGATCGCCACAGAAACGCTCCTACCCCAGTGAGTGCGCGAAAAATCCTATGACATCGCTCGTGAGAGCTGGAATTCCCGGTAAGATGGGACCTCCGACGGCGTGAAATTCGTGCTGGGAATTCTTGATCAAAATCAACTGAGCAGGATCCCCCGCCGCGCGCAGATGGCGGTAGAGGTCAATCGATTGAAACGGCGGTTCCGTCGTGTCTTTGAGACCCTGGAGAATGAGAAAAGGAGGATCCCCTCGACTTACGTAGGTCACAGCACTTTCACGCGCAATCGTCAATGGATTGTAGTAACCAAAAACGGGATTAGGCGCGTCACGATGGGCACGTATCCAGCGTCTCGCAAATGGCAAGCGATCTGACGGCCCAAACATATCCACGACAGCCGCTACAGCGCTACTCTGATTGGCCCACGCTGCGTTGTCAAATCCGTTCACACGATCCGTGAGTCCGACGAAACTGGACAAGCCGCCTCCGGCGCTGTCCCCCATCACTCCGATTCGACGGGGATTAATGCCGAGTTCACTGGCATGGGCACGCAAAAAACGAATCGCGGCCTTCGCGTCTTCGAGCTGCGCGGGCCACTTGAACCGTGGAGCCAATCGATAGTTGATGGTGACAAAAACAAAGCCACGCGACACGAGACCGGATTCAATGCCGGAGATGATTTGATCATGCGGATTGTAGGCGCGGTCGTCATATCCAATGACCGCACTCCCATGCATCAAAAACCCGCCATGAATGTAAACAACGGCAGGCGCCGGTCGAGCCACCCCTACAGTCGGTTCAAACACGTAAAGGGTTTCTGAAACCCCGTCCACAGTCTCGTATGTGTACTCGCTTCGCTCGCCGAGAAGTTCTGGATTCCACGGATCTGCCCGCCCCGACCTCAGGGACTGATGTCGAGCTTGGCTCCTCAGATCGGCCTTCGGCCTATGATGGGCGCGATGACTCAACGCGGCAAGAGACAAGTCGTGTGAGAGAGGTACCGTTGCCAGGCCCACGGCCAACATCGCCAGAGCGATGGGAAAGACACCTCGCCAGCGAAGTAAAGGCATGAGACTCCCTCCCCCCGTTTCGTCCATTGTAACGCACGAACCCGCAGGTTCCAACGAATCCACTGCACGCCGATGGGCGCGCGGACAATCCTGTGATAGAGTGGAAGTGACATCACCTGTGAGGTGACGCCTTGCAGGATCTGGGAGGTTGAGACGATGACGGACTCAGTAAACACCGGTTTGGGCAAGGCAGCCATCGGCATGACAGCGCAGTTTGGACCCCCAACATTTGCGAACGTTGAGGAGGAACGCCGTTACCGCAAGGAGCGAATGGCGGCGGCTTTCCGGCTATTTTCCCGATTCGGCTTCGACGAGGGAGTCGCCGGTCACATCACAGTACGCGACCCGGAACTGACGGACCACTTCTGGGTCAATCCATTTGGCATGCACTTTGGACACATTCGCGTGTCGGACCTGCTTCTCGTCAGCCATGACGGTAAAGTCGTC
>Ga0080006_1149018_pt1 | contig 17856 bp, 16 predicted proteins | sample RS3BMetagenome_FD_69209 | JGI IMG/M metagenome (GOLD analysis project Ga0080006, IMG submission 69209) | Ferric oxide microbial mat and aquatic microbial communities from Rainbow Spring, Yellowstone National Park, USA - RS3B (SPADES... ... | reverse complement strand
GGGGGCGCTCCGCCCGGGGGGGGGGGGGGGGGGGGGGGGGGGGGGGTGGGGGGGAGGGGGGGGGGGGGGGGTTTCCGGGGGGGGGGGGGGGAGGGTATCACCCAGGACGGAACCGTCGGGTCGCGCCCGCTCGGGTCAGGAGGGGGAGGAGGGGGCAGGGGGACGCCGTGAAGTCGGTTTCGGTGGACCGGGACCATCCGTCGGGGGACCGGCCGATGGCACTCGGGGCATTCCACGACCTCGGGCGGAGATCCCGCCGGTGGGGGGGGCGAGGCGGCGGTCGACATTTCTGAACCCTAACAGTGCGGCCCGACCGCAAATATGTATCTATACGCGCCGGGACCCTCGTATAATAGGCTTCCTGGGTCGCTGGGGGAACCCGAATGCGCTCTTCCTCTTTGACGGCGCCCCGTCCCCCCACCCCACCCTCCCCTCGAGGTCCGACCGCCGGCCCCTGGTGTCACGCCGGGTTTCCCTGTCATCCCGGGAGCCTCGAAGGCCGTCTATCTCGGTGCTTCTGTGCTCATCCGGGCGATCGACTCCTGGGACTTCACAAGGGAACCGCCGAGGATGAGAAGGAATGCGCCGATCCGGGGAGAATTCCCGGGGCCTTCTTTCGACGGGAGGACCACGCTCCGGGATAGCGGGGCGGAGCGTTGGAACTCCAATCGCCGGGGAAAACCCTCAGGCCTAACGCCACAAGGAATCTTGCCGGGGTGGGAGGTCTCCCTTCGATATTCAGGACCCGCGGGGGCTCGATACGGTCACAGAATGGATCCCAGGGAACTGATAGGGAACCTGCTGCCAGGACTTCCCGGCGTCCGGGGACAGGAAGAGCTGGCCCGTGGTCGTTCCAGCGTAGATACCGGGCGGATCAAGGGAATCGCAGGCGAGGCCCTCTCGGTGGATCCCAAAATCCCCCGGGAACGTTTGGGGGCCCATAAGGGGTCGCCAAGAGCGGCGTTCCTCGCTCCACTCCATGACCTGGAACCCTCCGGACATGGTGAGACGGGTCCGAGAGTTCAAAGGCACAAAGTAGGCCCTGCCGGGGCTGGCGGCGGGGGACGCCACGGCGAAGCCGAAGTCGTCCGGCAACCCCTTCTTGATCCGGACCCAGCTGTCCATGCCGTCACGACTGACGTATATCCCTCCGTGGTCCTGCCGGTAAAACAAATCCCGCCGGCCCGCGTCCGCCACCACGTGATGGACACACTGTCCCACCTCGGGAAACTTCTGCGGCAAGTAGGGAGTGGCCACGTGCCGGTTCACGGGGGTCCAGTGTTCCCCCCCATCCTCCGTCCGAAACATTCCCGCCGCCGAAAGACCCACGAACATCCGTCGCGCATCGTCGGGGTCGATCAAGATGGTATGCAGGCACGGACCTCCGAATCCCGGGGTCCATTGGGATCGCGTCGGATGGTCGTTGATCCCTCCGACCGGGGACCAGCTCTGTCCCTCGTCATCGCTCCGAAAGAGGGCGTGCGGGTCCACGCCCAGAAAGAGGGTGCGGGGCTCTTTCGGAGATCCCGGCTCCAGATGCCAAAGGTTCGTGAGGGGAAGGGAGGGAGAATCCGTCCCTTCCCCGAAATCGGGTTTGCGATCCTTCCTTCGGGGGAGAAGGGGCGTTGCGACCTCGCTCCAGGTCCGTCCCCAGTTCCGGGACCGCAGGACCATCGGTCCCCAGAACCCGCTGTTGACATTGGCATAGACCGTCCCGGGGTGGCGCGGATCGGGAACCACATGGAACACATCGCTGCCCGGATGGGAGAGCGGACCCACCTTCCAGCGACGACGGTTCCCCGCGTTCTCTTCCACCACGTAGGTGCCCTTTCGGGTTCCGAGAAATATCCGAACTGGGGCTCTCTTCATGGACTCCTTCGCTCTTCACCCTCCCGCAATCGAGTGAAGGATGTCCACGACGGCGTGCGCCCCGAGCGGCGTCCTGAGCCCCTCGGATTGGAGGATGTCCCGGCCATCGACGAAGATCCGGACGAACCGACGGACGGCACCGGCCTCGTCTCGGAGCCGGTAGCGAAGGCGGGGATAGCGAGACTCGAGATCCATGAGAAGACCTTCCACATCCGACGCCTGCGCTTCGGTTTCCCGGGGGGCCCCAAATTCCCCAAGCCACGCGTCGAGACGCACCAGGGCCATGGGGGCCGATCGAAGAACAGGAACTTCTACCTTTGGGTCCGCGCCGGAAAGGGGTTCCCGGGGCCCGCTTGACGCGAGATCGGTTTGGAAGCCTCAAAGGGAGGGGCCGAGGATTGGTAACCACCGCCCGACCCGGCCAAGACCGGCCTGTGCACATCCTTGAGAAATCCTCGCTTGAGACGCGCCGTACCAGGGGGGACCCCTTCGGGACCTTCGGCCGGGCGTCTCGAGGGAACCAGGTTGCCCCGCTCCGCCCACCGATGGCCTCGGACGGGGATCGACCTCCGGGCGTCCCGGATTCGTCGTGCCCTTCACAAGGGAGCGGAGGCGCCTCCTCCCCTCCCGCTTCCGGGGGACCCGAGGGGGACCCTTGGAAGCCCCGATCCAGGCGTCGAGGGTTGTCGTAGCTTCAAGCGCATCCCCTGCGACCGGCCATCCATCGTGACCCGGCCGTCGGTTCTCAAGGACACGGGACCAAGGCTCAAGTACGGCCACGTCGCTATTCGGAGGCTTCATGAAGGTGCTCATCGCGGGGATCGATGGATACTCCGGCTGGCCCCTGGCCCTCCACCTCCTCCAGCGGGGGCACGAGGTTACCGGTCTGGACAATTTCATCACCCGGAGACGGGTCTCCGAAGTGGGGAGCTGGTCCGCCACCCCCATCCTCTCCATGGAGAGACGCCGAGAAGCGGTTCGACGCGAATGGGGGAAGACGCTAGGGTTCTATCGCGCCGATATGGGCGATTACGGGGCGATCTCTCGGATCCTGGATCGGGAAAGGCCGGAGGCGATCGTCCACCTGGCCGAGCAACGATCGGCCCCCTACTCCATGATCGATGTCCATCACGCGGTCGAGACCCAGTGCCAGAACATCACGAGCACCCTGCACCTGCTCTACGCGATGCGGGAACACGTCCCCCGGGCCCATCTCGTCAAGATGGGGACCATGGGGGAATACGGCACTCCTAACATTGACATTCCTGAAGGCTTCTTCGAGATCGAGTACCGAGGTCGTCGGGATCGCCTTCCGTTCCCCCGGATGGCCAGCAGCTGGTACCACTGGTCGAAGGTCTTTGACACCGGGGATGTCATGTTCGCCAACAAGATCTGGGGGATCTCGGCCACAGACGTCATGCAGGGGGTCATCTATGGGACCCGGAGCCCGGACATCGTCGACGACCGGTTCCTCACCCGCTTCGATTTTGACGAGGTCTGGGGGACCGCGCTCAACCGTTTCTGCGTCCAGGCGATCCTCGGCCTTCCCCTGACTCCGTACGGCAAGGGGGGACAGAAGCGGGGGTTCATCGCCCTCGAGGACTCTCTACAAAGTCTGCGGCTCGCTATTGAGAACCCCCCGGCTCCCGGGGAATACCGGGTCTTCAACCAGTTCGACGAGGCCTACTCCGTGGGGGACCTGGCGAGGCTGGTGGTCCAGGCGGCGGGCGAGATGGGGATCACGGCCGAGATCGGAAACAGCTACAATCCCCGCGTGGAAGCCGAGGAGCACTACTACAACCCCCATCACGAGAACCTTCTCTCCCTGGGATACCGCCACACGCGCACCCTGGAGGAATCGATCCGAGGGATCCTGGAGGACCTGCAACGGTTCCGCCCCCGTCTCGAGGCCAAGCGCCACGTGGTCCAACCCCGCATGGACTTTCGCCGGCCTGATAACAAGGAGCCCCTTCGGATCACCCCCCGTAGGGCCGGCCGTGGGACCCGGCGTCCCGGCCGCCCTCGCCGCTAGAGGGTCCCCGGGAAGGGAGGGATCACATCGTGGCGGAGCGGGACCCGGGTCCGGTCCATCGCGCGGTCGTCACGGTGGCGGGCCGCGGGACTCGGATGTTGCCCGCGACCCGGGGACTGCGTAAGGAACTCCTTCCCCTTTTCTACCGGGGGGGGGATGGAGCCCCCGCCCTCGCCCCGGTGGTCCACCTGGTGGTCCAATCCCTGGCGTCGGCCGGGGTCCGCGATTTCACGCTGGTCCTCGGCCCGGACGGGCCCCAGATCCGGAGGTACTTCAGCCGAACGCCCCCCTCTATCCGGGACGGTCCTCCGGGGGACGGACCGGGAACGAAGGAGGTCCAGCGCCTTTTTGATTCTCTCTCCACCCTGACGTTCCATTGGGCCCAACAGCCCGTGCCTCGCGGGTTCGGGGACGCGGTCCTCCGGGCCGAGAGATCCCTGCGGGGGAATCCCTTCCTATTGCACGCCGCGGATGCCATCCTTTGGGAACCCCGGCCGGGGCGCCTGCCCCGACTGATGGAAGAGGTCCGGGTCCGCGAGGGGGCTTCCGTGGTCCTCCTGGTCCGCCGCGTTCGGGACCCTCGCCGGTACGGGGTGGTCCAGGCGTCGCGAGGGCTGCGCAGGGACGGTCAGCGGATCCTCCTCGTCGGGGACATGGTGGAGAAGCCGTCCCGGCCCGTGAGCCCCTGGGCGGCGACCGCACTCTACGCGTGCGGGCCCGAGCTCTTGGGCGCTCTGCGTCGAGAAAGGTCGCCGGGGGGTACCCGGGAACTCGAAGTGACCGATGGCATCCGTCGGATCCTCCGGGAGGGGGGGAAGGTCCTCGCGATCCCCCTGCGTCCCGAGGACGGACAATGGCTCTCGGTCGGCTCCCCGGAGGGGTATCTGCGGGCCCTTCGGCGGACCTACTACTGGTCCCGCCGCCCCCCCTCGTGAGACTCTCGAACAGGGTCAAGGTTATGTGCCGGGGTCCGTCGCCCGCGGCTCGGAATCCCTATGACCGATTTCCCTCCGCCGGCCCCCGGGCGTCCTTTGGCCGCCGGGTTGGGGTGGATCCGGAGCCGGATCTCTAACGCCTTCGTTCTCCGCGAGGGTTCCCAGGTCTATCTGATCGATTCGGGGTGGAGCGAGCGGACGGGTGTCATCCGTTCCCGCTTCGCCCAAGCCGGCGTCCCCGTGGAGAACGTGACCCACATCCTCCTGACCCATCAACACCCGGACCACATGGGAGGCGCCGCCTACCTTCGCTGGATGGCCGAAGCCCAGGTCATCTGCCATCGGCTCGATGCGGGCGCCGTGGAGGGGACCGCCCCTCGGGTCGGTCCTTGGATCGGGCGCGCGCTCCTACGTTCCCATCCCGTCAAGGTGGACCGGAAGGTGGAGGACGGGGATACCATCGGGCCCTTCACGGTCATCCACCTTCCCGGCCACACTCCCGGGAGCGTGGCCTACTACCACAAGGAGCGCCGGATCCTCTTCTCGGGAGACGCGGTGGTCACGCGTCCCGGGGGTGTCGCTCTCGCCAGCAAGTTCGCCACCTATGATCCCGAGAGGGCGATCGATTCCCTCCAAAAATTGGCGAGGCTGGACATCGCGGTCCTTCTTTCGGGCCACGGTCCCCCGTTAACCCAGGATGTTTCGCGGGGACTCACCCGACTCGTCGAGAGGTACTCGCACTTTGAGCCCCCGCGATTGTGGACCCTGGCCGGTCCGGAAGGGCTCCCTGAGACACACCCCAAGGGCTGAAGACCTCTCCTTCTCCCGGTCACGTGGAAACTTCGCTCCTGCCACCGGGGCAAAAGACCTCATTGAATCGCTCGATGAGCGTGAATATCGTTAAAAAGGAATATGAGCCGCCCCGTCATGGCGGCTCGGGCCCCTTGGGGGGAGGATCTCCACGGGTGAGGGAGGATCTCCGAAGTGAAGCGCCAGATGGTCGACATGCTGGCGGAGCTCATCAAGATCCCTTCGGACCCCTCCGCGAACAAGCAGGAGGTCCTCGATTACGTCCAATCCTTCACCGAACAGATCCGGATGAAGAACACGGTCTTGGGGGACCCTTCCTCCCCCGCCCTTCTGGCCGAATACGGCCAGGGGGGCGTGGTCCTCTCCGGTCATCTGGACACGCCCCCCATCGGGGACTTCTGGAGCTTCTCCCAGAGCCAGCTTTCCGGGGGCCGGATGTACGGTCGCGGGGCGGCCGACATGAAAGGGACTGTGGTGGCCATGCTCCAGGCGGCCCAGGACCTCGTGGCCCGTAAGATCCCGGTCGTCCTCGCCTTCTCGACCGACGAGGAGACCACGATGCTGGGGGCCCAGGTGCTCGCCAAGACCCTGCCTATTCGCCGGGCCCGGGCGATCGTGGTGGGGGAACCGACGGGCCTGCGGGTCGGTTACGCGGAGAAGGGGGTCCTCGACCTGGCCATCGAAACCCGGGGGCGGTCCGCCCACGGGGCGATGCCGCAGCTGGGCGAAAACGCGATCACCAAGATGATGCGGATCCTCCGGGCCCTGGAGAGCTTCCGGGGGCATATCGTGCACCCGGAGCTCGGGAGCGTCTCCATTAACATCGGCACGCTGAGGGGAGGGACACGGATCAACGTGGTTCCCTCCAAATGTGTCGCCGAGGTGGACATCCGCTTCCCGCCCCCCTACACTCCGGATCAGCTTTACCACGAGATCGAAGACCATCTGAAGAGGATCAAGACTCCTTTCGCATTGCGAAGGCTCGTCAGCCTCGCCTCCGTCCAGATCGACCCGAACGCCGAGCATATCCGGATCCTGAGGGAGGTCTCGGGGGCGGAGGCCGCCGTGCTCGCCCACGCGTCCGAGGCGGTCCACTACCATCCGGTGAACCCCCGGGTCGTGATCTACGGAGCGGGGGACGAGGAGCTCTCGCATCAGGCCAACGAGTACGTGAAGCTGGACGCCGTCTCCAAGGCGGCCGAGACCTACAAGAAGTACGCCCAGAGGATGATCGCCTTCCGCGCCGGTTAGGCGTCCGGGAGGGTCCCGGTCCATGAAGGTGGTCCACCTGAGCACCCGCTACCCTCCCGGGCCCGGGGGGGTGGAGCGTCACGTCCAGGAGTTGGCCCACCGTCAGAGGGCCCGAGGCTGGGAGGTCTCGGTCCTGACCAGCGACCTCTTCACCGAGATCCCCTGGCGTCGCCTCATCCCCCCGGGACCCCTCGCGGACGATGAGGGGGTTCACATCCACCGTCATCGGGCCTATTCCCTGGAAGGAGAGCTGCATTACCCCGTCCTGCCCGGGCTCTTTTTCGATCTGCGGCGGGAACGACCCGATCTGGCGCACGTCCACACCTACGGGACCTACCAGGGGTTCTCCGCCTGGATAGCGCGTCGGCTTCGGGGGATCCCTTACGTTCTCACGGCCCATTTCCACCCGACCTGGTCTATCTGGGGAGGTCGGCGACGCCAGAGCTTGCGCCGGTTCTATGACCGGTTCCTGGGAGGGACCATCGTACGGGGGGCCTCCCGACTGATCGTCCAGACACGCGAAGAGATGCGCCTGGTGCAGGAGGTGGTTTCCGATCTTTCCCCGGTGGCCATCATCCCTCCCGGCCACAAACCGCTGCGGCTCCCGCAGGCCGATCGACCTTCGGTCCGGACCGCGTGGGGGGTTCCGGGGCGTTACATCCTCTTTGTGGGTCGTCTCGCCTCCAACAAGGGGCTCCTCACCTTGGCGGAGGCCTTCGGTCTCCTGGCCGCCCATCATCCGGACCTCTCCCTGGTCCTCGTCGGACAGGACGGGGGAGAGAGGCCGAACCTCGAGGCCCGACTCCGGGCCCTGGGATTGTCGGAGAGGGTGAAACTGGTGGGCCACCTGGAGGATGAATCAATGCTCGCCGCGGCCTACCACGGCGCCGAGGTCCTCGTGCTCCCCTCTGAGTACGAGGCCTTCGGGCTCGTCCTGGTGGAGGCCCTTTCCCTAGGGACCCCCGTGGTGGCCACGCGGGTGGGAGGGATGCCCGAAGTGGTGGAGGAGGGCCGCAACGGGTACCTGGTCCCGGCCCGGGACCCACCCCGCCTCGCTGAGGCCGTGGAAAGGATCCTCGCGGATCCCCAGGAGAGGGATCGGATGGGCCGCTACGGTCGGGAGGTGACGGCCCCCCGGTACCGGTGGGAGACGGTGACCGATCAAGTCCTCCAGCTCTACGCGGAGGTCCTCCGGGAGCCCCGAGGGGGATGAGGATAAGCCAGATCCTGTTGCGCTTCGATGCTCCGGGGGGCGTGGAGACCACCACCCGGGAGGTCTCGAAGGAACTGCGCCGAGGGGGCCACTCCGTGAGGATCTTCGCGAGCGACCTTTATGATGAGAGCGGATGGATCCGAGACCCCAATCCCTCCCGGGAGGTGGACGGGCTTCCGGTGCTCCGGTTTCCCGCCATCAAGAGGCTTATCCCGGGCCTGACCCTGCCTCTCCTCCCGGGCCTCGTGGATGCCCTGAGCCGGGAGGAGACGGACGTCCTCCACGCCCATTCGCACCGCTACGGACATGTCCTTCAGACGGCCCTTGTCGCTCGGGCCCGGGGCGTCCCGTTTGTGGTTTCCACTCATTATCATCCTCCCCACCCCTCAGAACCCCCTTCCAAGAAGGCGCTCCTGAGAGCCCAGGACCATCTCTTTGGCCTCTTTGCGTACCGTCAGGCCGGGGCCATCGTTGTGGAAACCCAGTTTGAGGCCTCCCAGGTCTCGGATTTTGTCGACCCCCGCAAGGTCCTGGTCGTTCCGCCCGGGCTTTCCCCCCTCTATCAAGAGGAGATCCCGGACGCGGCCTCCTACCGACGTCGCCTGGGGTTACCCGACCGCTACTTGCTCTTTGCCGGGAGATTGGCCCCGAACAAGGGTCTCCCCTTCCTGCTGGAGGCCTACGCCGGACTGGCGCCCGAGCGACGTGTCCCTCTGGTTTTCCTGGGACGGGATTGGGGGATGAAGGAGTTGTTGTTGCGGCACGCCCAGGACCGCCGGATCGCGGACCGGCTCGTGTGGCTGGGGGAAAGGCCGGATCCGCGGGAGTACCGGGCCGTTCTGGCCGGGGCGACGGCCCTGGTCCTTCCGAGCGAATACGAAGCCTTCGGCCTCGTCCTCCTAGAAGCGATGGCCTGCGGATGCCCTCCCGTGGCCACTCGCGTTGGCGGGGTCCCGGAAGCCGTCCGCGAAAACGAGAACGCGCTCCTGGTTAACTATTCGGATGTCGCCGGCCTGCGGGACGCCCTCGACCGAATCCTCAGCGATCCCCTCCTCCGGGAGAGGCTTTCCCGGGCTGGCCGCCAATGGGCCCGGCAGTTCTCCTGGACCCGGACCGCGGACGGGTATCTCGAGGCCTACCGGAGGGCGGGGGCCCCGGGACCTTAGGGAGCCTTCCGGCCGCGACGCACGCGTTCCAAGGCCGAGATCTCCCTCGCCAGTTGTTTCAGCTGGGCCCGGGTCCTTGGGTCCCGGGCCCATGGCAAAAGGAGGAGCAAGACGGCGGACAACAACCGGAACCTCATGCCCCGTGCTCCGAGGCCGGTGAGGGCCGGGCGTGCCCTTGCTCCTCGGCAAGAGCCCGCATGATTTCCAATCCCCGTCGGATGTTCTCTCGAGAGTTGGCAAAGGACAGGCGCAGGTGACCTTCCCCCAGGGTCCCAAAGGCCTCCCCGGGGGTGGTGATGACCCCCCGGGACAGGAGGGATTGGGCCACCTCGAGCGAGCTGACCCCCCAGTCGACACGGGGAAAGGCGTAGAACGCCCCGGACGGGCTCACGCATCGGACACCCGGGATCCGATTGAGGAGGCGAACAATGAGGTCCCGACGCGCGCGGAACTCGGCCACCATGTCCCGGACCTCCCCGGGCTTCGCGGAGAGACCCTTGAGAGCGGCAATCTGCGAGGGGGTGGAGGGGCAGGCCATGAGATGGTAGTGGATCTTGTTGGCCTCCGCGACGACCCCCCGGGTGGCCAACAGGTATCCGAGGCGCCATCCGGTCATGGCGAACATCTTGGAAAAGGAGTTCACGACCACCACGCGGTCCGACCGGCCCCAAAAGCTCGGATAGGGTCGGGACGTGTAAAGGATCTCGTCGTAGACTTCGTCGGAGATGATCGCGAGGTGGTGCTCCTCGGCAAAGTCGACAAGCTGCTGGACAAGCCTCTCCGGGAAGACCCCCCCGGTGGGATTGGAAGGGGAGTTGACGACCAGCGCCCGGGTTCGAGGACGTACCAGGGACTCCAGCTCGGAAAGGTCCGGCAAAAATCCCTTCTCCTCGCGAAGGGAGTATCCCACCGGGGTCGCCCCGGCGAGCCGGGCATGGGGAGGGTACAGCACGAACCCCGGATTGGGGACGAGTACCTCGTCCCCCGGGTCGTAGAGCGTCAAAGCCGCGACGACGAGGGCCTCAGACCCCCCCGAGGTCACGAGGACGTTCTCCCGCGTCGTCTTGGGGTCGTGCGGGGAGTATCGATCGGCGATGGCATCCCGAAGAGCGGGAAGCCCGGCCGAGGGTCCGTACTTGTTCTGGCCATTCCGGACCGCCTCGCACAGTGCCTCGACCACGACCGGAGGGGGATTGAAGTCGGGTTCCCCCAGGCCGAGGTTGATCGCCCCGGGCGCCGCGGATTCGAACATCCTGCGGATCCCGGAGATCTCCAGGCTCCGAACCCGGCCCGACAACACGACGTCACGCGCACCGGCTTGCTTCAATAAAAGGGATTGCCCTGCGCAAGTTTGACACGAGGCCCTGGGGCGACCTCGGGCGGCGTGTCCGGGCCGAGAAACAGGAACCCTTGAGGCCCGGGAGCGGTCGAGGCCCCCGGAGGTGGCTCGAGGACCTTCGGCCGGCTCTGGGGTACCCTAGGTATATGGGGCGGCACGTCCCATTTCTTGAAGCAAGCATGAAAGGACGCCTCGCGGGATTGATCGCCACCCTCGTCACCCTGACCGTGATCTCGGCGGCCTGGTTGGCCCCCGGAACGACGGCCGCTTTACGGGTCCCACCGCCCGTGGGGGAAGAGATCGTCGGGACGTCGTTCCATCCCGCGCTGGGGAATACGACTTTGGAGGTCCTAACGGGGTTCGACCGGAGCGGGTTTGTTCCCTCCACGAACTTCAACACGGGCTTGTGGACTGGGGAGAATGAGGTCTACTTCTACATCCTCGACCTCAACTCCACTCCGACAACCTCGGCGAATGTGACGATCCTTGATCCCAACGCCACGCGGGATGGATTGGCGAATCCCGTCTGGACAGACACCGTCACTCTGACCGACGGGATTTACAATAGTGTCCTCGCGAACCCCCCGGTCGGTTATGTCCTTGATGAGTCCCTGGCCATGGGTGGGACCTGGATCTTGCAGGTCACTACGGGGACCCCTACCCCCCAGAAGGCCGAGGCGTTCTTCCAGGTCCATACCTACTACGTGGAGGCCGAGATGGACCAGGCTTACCACGTTCCGGGGGAACAGGCGACCCTGTTTTACCACGTCCTCTCGTACCGGACGAACGGTCCCGTGACCAACCTGAGCTCGGTCGCGGTCTCCGGATGCTTTTCGAACGCTACGGTTCCCTCCTGCGGAGTGGCGCTACCGGGATTCCCCGGCCTCGGCCCCAACGCCAGTGGTTCCGTCAATTTTACCGTGCCCTCCACGGCGACGGTCGGGACCCTCATCGATCTGGAGGTCTTCGCAAACATGACCGCGGGGGGAACGGTCTACTCCGAAACCGGTTCGGTCTCCTTCACCGTGGTCGAACCCCTATCTCCCCCCTTCTGCGCGTCCCTGGATTCCTCCGGTGGTCCCCTTCCGTGCCCGGCGAACACGCTCACGTTTCCTGGGGGAAGCTCCATCGTCCTCCACCTCACGGCCCCGGTGGGAACCGGCCCGACAGCCATTTTCGGAGAACTTCCGGCCGCCCCCGTGGATTTCGGGTTCAGCTTCCAGGGGGTCAACCAGTCCCCTCCGACCAGCTTTCCAACGCAGGTGGAGACGGGACCCGACGGGAGCGTGAGGGTAGTCCTCGACACGGCGGGGATGAAGCTGGGCCTCTGGGAGATCACGGCCCAGGTCGAGGATCCTCAAAACCCCCAATATTCTGCCTCCTCCTCCCTCGGGATTCTCCTGGAACCCCCCTCAACACAGGTCCTGGTCGAGGTCCATCTCGGTTCGGGCTCGTATTCCGCAGGGACGAACCTGACAGGAAATTTCCAACTGGTCGCGACAGGGGGGGGAAACGCGACTTCCGCCTCTTTAGGGGGCTGGACCGCCTACGCTGAACTCATCACCGAGTTTCCGGGGAACCCAGATTGCGGATCCCTTCCTTCTCTGGGGACCCGGATCCTTTTCCAGACCAACTTAAGCGGGATCTCGGGCGAACTCCCCGCCTTTCCCATTACCCCCCTCATGGGGGGCTCGCTCGGGGTCGTCGTTCTGGCCCACAACACGACCGCGACAGGGTCCGGGGTTATGTACGGGTCCGCCTGCGTCCCGATCCTGGCCCCGTCGATTCTCCTCAACCCGAGCGAGACCGACTACCGGCCCGGCGATACCATCTCGGTCACGATCACACCTCTGGGGGCGATATTCACCCAAGTTCCTATCCTGTACTATATCACGGTGAGCGGAACCGTCCCGGGAGGGACTTCCCCCATCATCATCACTCAGGAGAACATTTCGGGAACCCAGTTCTCCTTCCAGGTCCCCTCCGAGGGGACCTTGCCTCGCTACACCCTAAGCGTCACCGCCCAGGGCCCCCACGGCGTGGTGGCGGGTCAATCCCTGACCCTAACGGAGGTGACGGGCTTTGTCCTGCGGATCGGCCTTCAGACGCTTTCCCATTACTCCGACGGTTCCTATCAGCCGGGCCAGACGGTGGTCCTGAGCTATTCTCTGGTCTCCGTGGGGATCGGTCCACTTCCGACCCGGGAGACCCTCGAACTGATCGTGGGATCGTCCCCCACGCGGACCCTTGAGACTACCGATCCCAATGGCACGCTCTCCTTTCAGATCCCTTCGGGTCAACCCGCCGGTTTTCTGTGGGTAACCCTCTCAGCTAACCTGGACGCGCCCGGAACAAACCAGACGCTCTCCGCCTCGACGGGAGTTCTGGTCAACCCCAATCCTCCGTTCCTGGACTTTGAGGTCGTTCCCGGAAGCGGTCTCACGGTGGCGATCCTTCTCCTGATCGCTCTGGTGATCGTCGTGGCTGTCATACTGGCCGTTCGGAACCGGCGCCCTCCCGGACTTCGGGGGGGCCCGCGGCATTTCCAGGAGTGGCACGCGGAGGATGGACGTGCCATCGTGGAGGGAGAGGCTCCCTCCCCGTCGCCGGCGGGCGCCTCCGACCCTCCGGTTCAAGAACCCCCGAAGGTGTCCGCAAGCGGCGTGGTCTGAAACGGACCCGGAGCTTCGGGGGGGAGCGATTACGACCGTCACCGCCGTGATTGGGGCGCAATTTGGGGATGAGGCCAAGGGTAAGGTGGTCGACTATTTGGCGGGCCGGGCGGACTACACGGTCCGCTACCAAGGAGGCCCCAACGCCGGGCATACGGTGAAGCCCGACGATCGGACCCTGGTCCTTCATCAGGTGCCCTGCGGCATCCTCCACGAAGGCTGCGTGGCGATTGCCGGGCCGGGAATGGTGATCTCCCCGGGGGACCTTCTGGCCGAGTTGGACTCCCTCAAACGGGAAAACCTCCTGCGGGGGACCTTCTGGGTGAGCGAAAGAGCCCATGTGATCCTGCCCCTGCATCGGGCGCAGGACAGCTGGGAGGAGCGTCTCCGGGGGGAACGGGCGACCGGTACGACTCTGCGGGGAATTGGACCCGCGTATATGGACCGGGTGGGCCGGTTCGGTCTTCGCATGGCGGAGCTTGTTCGCCCCACCCTCCTCGAGCAGAAATTGAGCCTTCTCTATTCGGCCAAGAGGCATTTGCTTTCGGAGATTCCCGATCTTCCCCCCCGGGACCAGCTGCAGCGGGAGCTGGAGGAGGTGGGACGGAACCTTGCCTCTTACATCCGGGCCACGGAACCGATCCTTTGGAAGGCGGCGAGGGAGGGGCGCGCCATTCTTCTTGAGGGGGCTCAGAGCGCGCTTCTGGACGTGGATTTTGGTACCTACCCCTTTGTGACCTCCTCCCATCCCACGGCGGCGGGAGCGTTGGTGGGCAGCGGCCTTCCCCCCCAGGAACTGGACGAGGTGATCGGGGTCAGCAAAGCGTATGCGACGCGGGTAGGGGCGGGCCCCTTTCCGACGGAGTTGAGCGGCTCCGAGGGGGACGAACTTCGGGATCGGGGCGCGGAAAGGGGCGCCACCACGGGCCGCCCGAGGCGGGTGGGGTGGCTCGACCTGGTCTTGTTGCGTTACGCCTGCGCGCTCAACGGCTTCACGGCCCTGGCGCTGACCAAGGTGGATGTCCTCGGAGGCTTGGACCGGATCCACGTGGCGGTCGGGTACGAGGGGGAGTCCTCCCGGGAGGAAGGGGACGAGTATCCCCCGGTACTGGCGGAGGACCTCGCGGCGGTTCGGCCGCGGTACCGGCACTTGAAGGGATGGCCGGAGTTTGGGCCGGCGCTGCGGGCGAAACTCAAGTCGGAAGGGTGGACTGCCCTTCCCCGGGAACTGCTGGAGTTTGTCCGTTTCGTCTCCTTGTCCCTCCAGGTCCCCGTGCGCCTGGTGGGCTACGGGCCCGGACGGGAAGAGATGGTGGAGATCCCCCCAGGATTTTCCACCCCCGGGCGGGGGATCTCCCCCTGGGCCTCGTCAGCCCTGTAACCGCTTCCTACGTTCTCGGCGGCTACCCGGGGCGGTACTCTTAAAGAAGGGGGACAATTTCGCTGTTGGCCGCGGCGGGCCTCGGGCTCGTGGTCTAGTGGTTATGACGGGTGTCTCACACACACCAGGTCGCCGGTTCGAATCCGGCCGAGCCCACCTCGCCCACGGGGATATAGATAAGGGAAAAAAAAATCTAATTTTCGAGACTAATATATATGCATGAATATTTTCAATTCTAAACCGATTTAGTGTCTCTACATAATTTCAATAGGATTCTAATAATCTTGACATCTGAATTCAAGGTTTGTTTATTTTTTATTTTAGTTTTAACATTATATAAAGCACGTTGTGATATTCCCTCATCTCTGACATCTTTAGGTTTCAATGAAAGAATCCATTGTCTGAATTCCTCACTATTTTTATATTCTAAATAATCGGGGCTGTCAATACCAATAAGGTTATCTTCGAGGTTATTTGATTCTTTACCTATGTATCCTATGCGGTCTGCAATGATTTGTTTCCTTTGTGCGACCCTTCATTACCGTAATCAAATTTGTTATCGCTATGCCTTACATATGCCTTCAGGTTAGACCCGATAATATATCATAGTTCTAATAATAATGATAGGCCACTTACTAAATGAAATATTAATCTTGTGATCGTTGAATAGTCTTCATTCAAGCGATCCTCTTTGCATAAATATATCCTAGTTCCATGTTTGGATTCTCAGCATTACGATTATAAAATTTTCCTGGCTGTGTATATTTAACATCAAAGTCTGCATCTTTTAATTTTTCTACGAGCTTCTTATAACCATAGTGATACTCGATCTGGATCATTTTAATATGAGTAAAAACTTCATTATCCTCATCCATTAATGAATATTCGCAACCCTCACAATCCATTTTTAAAACTGCACTTTCAATATTATATCTATTAATCAATGTTTTTAATGAGATAATACTTATCTCCTTTCCACTATCTGAACAAATAAGGCTTGAGCTATTGCTAGATATTTTTTCCGATACGATAACGTTTGAGTCTTTTCCATAGCCTGCATTAATTGGTATGATATTATTTATATTGTTTAACCTTATATTTTTTTCTGCGATAGAAAATGCATACGGATATGGTTCGAGACCTATTACCCTTTTGGCCCCATTCATGGAAAAATAAATGGATGAATCACCTATGTTCATTCCTACATCAATTACATCGCAATCATTCACGTTCAGAAATTTATATTCTTCATTAAAAAAAACAGCATCTGGGTCAGAAAATCTACCGGTATCTAAAATAATTGGATGATCTTTGTATCGAAATGCTATTCCTTCATTAGTCAATCTTAAATCCGAAATATTTGGGTTCGCAATTGATCGTAATCTGGCATATGCGGTGACAAAACCATAAGGAAAAACGCCTTTTTCTCCGTTTCTTAGTGTCACATTTATTTTTATATTGTCGGTAAATAAGCTAATATTTCGCTTCCTATGTAGTTCATATAATATCATAATATAATTTTTATAAGCTTTTTTATGATCTTGGACAGTCTTGATCATATTTTTAATCTTCATCCAATCCTCACCCTTTTCTTATTATAAACCTTAAGAGTCTTCCCCTCTTTAATCTTCTTCTGTTGATACCATAATGTAGATTTGTTTATCTTCAACTCTTTACGTTTCTCAGGATCGATTGACATAATCTTATCTCTGACTTGAGAATTATCGTTTCTCTTTATTTCAATTTCAGGTATTGAGAATTCTAAATGTTTTATATTTCCCATTATGTATCTGCTAAATTCTCTAAAGTCGACTCCTAGTTCAACGCACTTGTCCATAGCTTCACTAAAGGCTTTGAGCTCAAGCTTCTCTAAGATGGGTTCTCTGTGGGCACCAAGATGAATGTCAGCCATGTGCGCAAATTTGTTCATCAATAACTCACCTATAGCTGTCTTTATCTGCATAGTTTATGCCATTGCCATGTTTACAGGAGCCACACTCATCATAGGGATTGTAAGCTACGCTCCATTCTCGAGGCCCAAGCCCTATCATTTCCCCCTCACGGCGTTAATAGGGAAAACTTCGTGCTTCCTCAATGAGCTAAGTTGAAAGTCGACATTAGGGGGTTCAAGGCTTTTGTTCTTGATAACTTTGAGCCAATGACCTTTGGCCTTCCCGACATGTCCCATAGCACATAGTCCGCTCGCGTGGTTCCACTACCCACTTGAACCGGGGTTTCCACAAGGACGGCGTCAGGCGCCCTGGGATAACCGAGAGCCGGAAAGAGATCACCCAGGAAGTAAAACTCGAGTTCGCTCTCGGTCATCTTCGTTTTTGGCTGAGGGTGTCCAGTGCTCGTTTCGCCCACTCCCCTAACTGGTCTCTTGGAAGGCCTACCGGGGACATGTTGTCGTGGTCTTCACTGACGAATGCTGACCTGGTGGGTCTAGGAGTTCCTGGCTGCTCATCCACCTTCTCTGAAACCTCCGTAGTGCACACTCCGGGCGCCGGGTCCGGCATGCGTTCGGTGTTAGCGATTCCATTGGGGAGGGTCGAACCCCAGCTCGGTCGGGCAACGCGCAACCAGCCGCTTTGGGCTTGCATGGCCGCGAGGAAGGAAGGCGGGGATATTAACCTTGTATTTTTCGTTGTGTTACAGCGGTTAGTCAATATCAGTAATAATTCCACTAAGTAGACATAATGACAGATATATGATTCTCACGGCCAGGGAGTAAGAGTTCAGGTCCCTGGCCCGGCAGGCGGTGGTACCGGGCCTCCCTGAGAACCCCCGATTTTCTTCAACGCGACATCCCACAACCGAAGCGCGCGATTCTTCCAAATTCGCCAAACCGTTGGCGGACGCCCAGCACCCGCGTTCCCTCCCTTCGTTCGCTGGCCACCACTGACTTTGGGGCGGATCCCCGTTACTCCGACCTCGCGCTCCACTCCGTTGCTTCTTCACGACACGCCAGGTATCTTAGCGAAGGTGAACACCGTGTCCAGTCGCTCATTGTTCGATCCCCCGATCCTCACTGCGGCCTCGTCCTTCCACGAGCGCACGAGGAAGCGGGCCATGAACGTCACAGCCTTCTCGTGGCGTCGCGCCCTCCTCCTCGAGGGGGCCCGCGGATGGGTTTCCGTCTACCGTAGCTGCCCGGCCAGCCGTGCCGAAACGCCATCCACGAACGT